>Ga0187772_10000033_pt1 | contig 46636 bp, 46 predicted proteins | sample 0116_SJ02_MP15_2_FD_133137 | JGI IMG/M metagenome (GOLD analysis project Ga0187772, IMG submission 133137) | Tropical peat soil microbial communities from peatlands in Department of Meta, Colombia - 0116_SJ02_MP15_20_MG | ecosystem: Environmental > Terrestrial > Soil > Wetlands > Peat | place... | reverse complement strand
TCCCCGGTCGGCGTCCTGGTCCCTGCGGTCCCGTATCTCGCCCTCGCGCTGGCGGCGGCCGCGACGGTGCTCGTCTACGGCCTACTGCGGTGCCGCGCAGGGCCCCGATGGTCGAGAGCCTACCGCGGGACGGTCGCAGTGGGGGCCGCTGCAGGGCTCGTCGTCGCCGGGCTGCTCGGCCTTTCCGGAGGGGTCGTCCTGGGGTGCCCGGTGCTCCCGCCGGCCTCGACCGAACGGCCGAGCCCGGGCGGATGGCTCCGCGTGTCCGCGTCCCCCTGGAAGGACGGCGGCCTTCCGGTCGTCTACTTCTACGGCGCGACCTGGTGCCCGTACTGCTCCGCGAGCAGCTGGGCGGTCCTGAAGGCGCTCAGCGAGTTCGGCACCGTCTCCGGGGGCAGCCCCACGTACTCCTACGGACCCCCAGAGCCGTACGCGTACACCCCCGAGGTCGACCTCTCGACCGTGCACCTCAGCTCTCGAACCGTCGCCTTCGAGGTGAGCGAGTACGACGGCGGCGCCGACGGCGAGACGCCCGCGACCTCCAACTGCGTCCAGCGGGCCTACGTCGTAGCGTACGACGCCTGCGCCGACTGCGGGATCCCGTTCCTGGTGGTGGGGGGTGAGTACGTCCACATCGGCTCGTTGTACGACCCCGGCAACCTGGCCCCGTGGAACCGGACGAACGACCCGGCCGGGGCAGCGTACGTCGAGCGCTCGGTCCTCTCGGAGAACGGGACCCCCTGGCGGGTCGTCCAGACGGAGGCGTGGTGGATCATGGCGCTCCTGGTCGACACGTTGGGGCAACCCGTCCCGCCGCTGGCACTCGCGAACCACTGGTCCACGACCACGACCTCCTCCGTCTGGGCCGACGTGAACCTGACGTCCTGAGCCGGCGCGCCCGCGCCGCGACCCCCCCCGGCGAGCCCCGGGGCGCGGGGGCGAAAGGGGAAAAGGGGCCCGCCGTTCGACGACCGATGGTCGACTGGGATAAGGTCCAAGAGCTGCGCTCCAAAGGGTGGGACTGGAGCGACATCGCGAAGGACCCGAGCGTCGACTTCCACCCCGACGCCTCCGCCGGGGACCCCGCCAGGGCCCTGCGCGCGCTCTACCATCGGTCCGGCCGTCGGACCAAGACGGCCACGGTCGAGGCGGCGCCGCCGAAGCGGCTCCGCAAGGAGGAGGCCGAGAGGAAGTGGACCCTCACCCGGATCGGCTACCTGCTCGTCCCTACGGTCGTCGTCTGGTTCGCCCTCGCCTACGTCGCCCCGTCGCCGGTCGGCCTGCTCGTGCCGGCGATCCCGTACCTCGCGCTCGGGATGGCCGGCGTCGCGATCATCCTGCTCTACGCCCTCTGGAGGAAGACCGAGGGCCCGCGCTGGACCGCCGTCTACCGACGCACCCTCATCGGGGGGGTCGTCCTCGGCCTTGTCGTGGCGGGAACGATCGGTCTGGCGGGCTCCGTGGTCTTCGGCTGCCCGTACCTTCCTCCGCCCTCGAGCCTCTCCAGCGACGGGAGCTCCGGCTGGTCGACCGGCCCGCTCGCCGCGTGGCAGGAGAACGGCGTCCCGGTCGTCTTCTTCTACGGGTCGACCTGGTGCCCGTACTGCTCGGCGAGCAGCTGGGCGATCTACAAGGCGCTGACCGAGTTCGCCACCGTCTCGAACGTCCATACGGACTACTCCTCGTTGACCGACGTCTACTCGGGGACGCCGGAGATCGTGCTGGCCAGCGCCCAGCTCGGGCCGAAGCTCGGCCACGGGCCGGGCGTCAGCTTCCAGGCCGCGGAGGACACCTCCGGGGTAGAGGGGAACTACCCGACGACGGGCAGCTGCTACCAGCAGGCGTACGTGACGGCGTACGCCTCCGGGATCCCGTTCGCCGCCGTCAACGGCCAGGTCGTCCACGACGGCACGCTCGTCAATCCGTCCGACCTCGCGCCGTGGAACTCCGCGAACGGCTCGGCCGGTACCGTGAGGGCCGACGTGCTCAACGAGACGGGCGCGCCGTGGGCGGCGGTCGATGCCCAGGCGTGGTGGATCATGACGTTCATCGCCAAGGACCTCGGCACGCCGGTCGCCACCCTCGCGAGCGAGTACGGCTGGTCGTCCAACGACCAGACCCAGGTCAGCTCCGACCTTTCGAGCCTCGGCTCGTAGCGACGCCGTGAAGACCTCGACCCTCCGCGGCACCATCTACCTCGCCGGCCTCCTCGGCCTGCTCGTCGCGATCTTCGCGGCGGCGGAGTTCTACGCGGCGTCGCTCCGGGGGGTCTGCACGATCAACCAGTTCTTCTCGTGCGCCACGGTCGACCGGAGCGGGAAGACGACCACCCTCGGGGTCCAGGACTACCTCTGGGGCGTCGGCGGTTTCGTCGCCCTGCTGGTCGCGGCGGGGCTCGCCGAGCGTCGGCCGCGCGACGTCCGCCCGGCCTACGCGCTGATGTTCCTCGCGACTTCGGCCGTCGCCCTTTCGGGCTACTTCATCTACGTGCAGCTGGCCGAGATCCACGCGCTCTGCGTCGTCTGCGCGACCGCCGAAACGCTGGGGGGCGTCGTCTGGCTCGGGTCGATCAGCCTGGCCGTTCGGACGCGGCGGAAGGCGTCCTCGTCCGGGGCCCCCGTGGCGAAGGAGCGGCCGCCGGACCAGGCGCGCCAGCCGGGCTGAACGGTCGAGCCGCGCGCTCCCGGCCCTCGCCGGCGACGGCGTTCGTGGGACGGTTATATACCCGACCTTGTTCCGCCCGCCCGGGTTTCCGAGATGGTCGACCAGTACGCCACGCTCGCCGCCGGGATCGCCATCGCCGGCGGGCTGATCGGAACGGGGATGGCCCAATCCGGCATCGGAGCCGCGGGGATGGGGATCATCGCCGAGAAGCCGGAGAAGTTCGGCCAGGTGCTGTTCTTCTTCGTGATCCCCGAGACGCTCTGGATCATCGGCTTCGTGCTCGGGATCATCCTCCTGCTCGGCGTCATCTAGGACCGGCCCGGCGGATGTCGCTCGATACCCTGGTCGAGGAGATCCGCACTCGCGGGGAGGCCGAGCTGCGGGAGGTCGTCGCCGAGAGCGAGGCGGACCTCCAGGAGATCGCGTCCAACCGGGACTCCCGCGTCACGGCGATCCGGCTCGAGGCGGAGAAGACGGCCGAGACGGAGATCGCCCGGGAACGGGCGCAACGGCTCGCCGCCGCCCACCTCGGGGCCCGCCACCTCCTCTACGAGGCACAGGAGCAGCGGCTGGAGCAAGGGATCACCGAGACCCGGCAGATGCTCGCCGACCTCACGGAACAGCCCGAGTACGCGTCGGTCCTGCGTCGCATGATCGCCTCCGCGAACGCCCGCCTCGGCCGGTCGGTGCGCATCTCGGGCCGCGCAGAGGATGCCCCGCTCCTCCAGCGCCTCGCGGGCAAAGCGTTCGACCCGACCCCTCGGTCGATCCTCGGCGGGATCGTCGCCGACACCTCCGAGGGTCGACGCCGTCTCGACCTCTCGTTCGACGAGCTCCTCCGCCAGCGGGCCGACGCCGTCCGCGCGTTGCTCGCCTAGCCCGCCGGGACATGTCCGGCTCCCCTTACACGAGCGCGCTCGGCCGGCTGGCGCCGGAGTTCACCGCGTTCCTCACGAAGGAGGCGTACGCGGCGCTCCTGACGGCGAAGGACCCGACCGACCTCGCGAAGCAGCTCGAGACGACCCCGTACGCCGACGACATCGTCCGGGCTCGGACGACCCACCCGGGGAGCGCGATGCTCGAGGTGGCGATCAACCGCACGTTCGTGCGACGGAACCGGCACGGCTACGAGGCGACCCCGTTCGCCGGCCGGCGGGCGGTCGCGGCCTACCTCGGCCGGTGGGACATCCAGAACATCGAGCTGATCCTCAGCTCGAAGGTCTACGACCGCCCCGTGACCGAGACCGAGGACCACCTCGTCTCGAGCCGGGACATCCCCGCCGGGCTCTACGCCGGGGTGATGACGCTCGACGACTTCCGCGTCCTGCTCGCCCAGCCGACCGTCGAGGCGATCGTCGACGCGCTCGTCCCGTACGGCTACGGCGCGACCGTGCAGCCGCTCCTCGAGGCGTTCGAGCGGACCCACGACATCTTCCCGATCCTCACGGCGCTCGACCGCCAGTACTACGGGGACGTGAGCGCGGCCGCGAGGTTCCTTCAGGGCGACGAGTGGACCGTCCGGGCGCTGCTCCAGAGCGAGATCGACGCGCGCAACGCCCTGCTCCTGCTCAAGGCGAAGCGGTCCGAGCTGTCGCTCCAGGACCTCCTCCCTCGGTGGATCGCCGGCGGGAGCTTCGGAGAGGAGGTCGCGGCCGACCTCTACACCGCGCGGGGGGTCCCCGAGCTCGCCGAGCGGCTCGCCGAGCGGTTCCCGTCGATCGCCGAGGGGACGGAGGAGTTCCGCGCGGGCGGGAACCTTTCCGGCTACGAGGTCGCGCTCCAGCGCGACCGGACGGTGCGCGAGCTCCGTCGCCTGAGGACCTACCCGCTCTCGCTCGCCGTCATCTTCGCCTACCTGCTCCGCAGCGAGGTCGAGCGAGGGGACCTTCGGCGCCTCGCCTTCGGCAAGCTCTACGGTCTCCCGGACCAGCGGCTCGAACGGCTGCTCGTCGCCCCCGCGCTCTAGGACGGCGCGGGGCGCTGACCGAGCCTACGGCTCGGGCGCCCGCAGGATCGGCCCGGCCGCCTTGCCCTGGTCGACGCTGGAGGTGGTGAACGTCCGCGGCGCTCCGAACGGACGGAACGGCCGGCCGTTGCCGGAGTAGAACTTGGAGAAGTACTCGACGAAGATCAGCCGCGCTCCCTGGATGCCGGGCTCGAAGACGCCGAGGATGACGTTGAACGCCTGGCCGCCGACCAGGATCACGAGGCCACCGAGGATCAGGAACGGCGCGAACAGCCCGTGGGAGTGGAGCATCCCCACGGAGATCGAGTTGATCACGAGCGCCAGGATCACGCTCGCGAGGAGGATCCCGACGAGCCGCGTGTAGGAGAGGATGTGGCTGACGACCTCGATCAGCCCGAGCATCCCGGCCTGGATCCCCTCCCCGCCGACGAGGCAGGCGAGCCCGACCCCGATGCAGGCGAACCAGACGTAGACGACCGGGTGCGCGGCGGGGGCGTCCGCCCGGTGGATGAGCGCCAGGCCGAAGAACGCGATGCCGAAGGCGAAGAGGATCCCGCCCGACTTGGCGAGCACCCCCCGAGGGTGGTGGTGGAAGTACTCCTTGAGCGCGCCGAAGACGAACCCGAGGACGACCATCCCGAGGCCGACGTACCCCGCGAAGAGGAGGAGCGGCCCGACGTCGGCCTTGCCGCCCGGCTTGACCGGCGCGACGTAGTGGAAGAGCGTGGCGAAGAGGCTGAACCCGAAGAACTCGTCCCAGAACAGGCCGAGCGCGATCGCCAACACGCACCCCGGGAGCAGCGCGTAGGCCAGCTGCTGCATCCCTTTCGGGCCCATGATCGTCTTGACGAACCTCCGGCCGACCGCCGGGAGGCGCCGCGCGCCGGGGAAACCGGCGATCATCCACAGGCAGATCAGCAGGATGACGAGACCGTAGCCCCAGTCGCCGAGCATGAACCCGAAGAAGATCGGGAAGACGATCGAGAAAACGAGCGTCGGGTCCCACTCGGAGGCCTGAGGGAGCGAGTAGAACCGGATGAAGAACTCGAACCGACGCACCCCGCTCGGGTTCGACATGATCGTCGGGGGCTCCTCGGTGGTCGGCACCGTCGTGAAGTGGACCCTGCCCCCGCTCGCCTCCTCAAGGACGACGCGGAGGCGCGGGACGTCCCGTTTCGGCACCCACGCCTCGAGGGCGAACGTCGAGCCGCTCGCGCCGAGCTTCGTGAGGACCTCGACCTTGCGGTTCTCGACGTCGAGCGCCTCGACGACCGCGGCGACGGTCGGATACCACTCCTTCGAGATCGCCGCCAACCGTTCGTGGATCTGCTCCCGGCGCCGGGCGATCTCCTCGAGGCGACGGCCGAGCGCGGCCCGCTCCTCAACGACCGTCCCCTCGAGCTCCGGCACCGGGGCGAGACGGACCCCCTCCCGCTGCGCGGCGACGGCCAGGCGTTCCGCGGCGGCGGAGCGGCCGATCAGCACGAACCGGACGGTCTCCCCGGCCGGGCCGAACAGGAACGTCGCGTCGTCTGCGTTCGCGACGGCGGTACGGAGGCGGGCGACGGAGTCGGCCGGCCCCTCCCCGCTGAACGCGCGCAGGCTCTTCGCGTGCAGCAGGGAGAGCCGGTCCGGATAGAAGGCGATCTTCTCCAGGACCGCGTCCGCGTCCCCGACCGCCTTCCGCTCGGTCTGCAGCCGGTCGTCCTCGCGGACGAGCTCACCGACCTCCGCGTCGATCGGTACCGTCGTCGCAAGCTCGAGGACCTCGTCGAGCGAGGCGAAATGGCGCAGCCCCGGGGCCGGCACCGGGGGCAGCGCCGCGAGGAGCCCCCGGAACCGGAGCGTCTCGTCCCCGATGCGCCGGAGCGTCTCCGAGCCGCGCTCCGGGCCGAGCTCGGCGAGCGCGGCGGCGGAGAGCGGCTCGATCTGGGCCAAGCGGAGGTCGTGCAGGACGGTGAGGATCCGCTCCTCGTCCGCGCGGAGGCCAAGGATGCCGACCTTCTCCATCGCGACCGGCCGCAGCACCATCGTCCCTCGCCTAGTCGCGGGAGTACGGACCCAGGACGGCCCGGAGGACCTCGTCGGCGCGGTCGGCGGGACGCTTGCCCTTCTCCCGACGGACCGCCTCCGCGGCCTGCTCGCCGTCGTGGTGGATCGCTTCGGCGTCGCGCTCGATCGTCGCGCGACCTTCCTCGATGCGGCGGGCGCGTTCGGAGGCGGCCTCGGCGATGACGGCCTTCAACGTCGCCTCGGCCTCGTCGCGCGCCCGGCGCTCCTGGCTCTCGGCCGTCGCCCGCGCCTCGCGCAGGCGCGCCTCCCACTCGGCCTCGACGGCCTTGACCCGGCGCAGCGCCTCGACCGTCTCCGCGTCGCTCGGCGCGCTTGGCGGCTCCGTCACAGATGACCTCCCCCGGCGAGCCTCACCACCAGGAGCAGGAACACCGCCAGCGCGACGAGCTTCCAGACCGTGCTCGCCGCCCAGAAGGCGGCGAACCGCCGCGCGCTCGCGTTAGGCGATGGCGACACCCTGTCCCTCCTGGACCATCTTGCGCTTGACGGTCTTCAGCATGCTGAAGGCGTCCCGCTCCATCTCGTCGAAACGGAACTTGATGTACCGTACGACCCCCTCGAGGCGCGGGATGAGGACGTTCTCGATCGCGCTCGCCCGGCGCTTCGTCTTCTCGATCTCCCGCAGCAGCCGCCGCAGGGTGTTCTCCTTCTCGGCGATGTCGAGGACGACCTCGTAGATCTCCTCGAACCGATGGACCGCCTCCTCGACCGAGGTCGGCAGGTCGAGGAGGGTCACCCGCGCGGGCCGCTCGAACGTCCCGATGTCGAGCCGGGGCGTCCGCACCCCCATCACGTTCTTGGTGGTGACCGCGACCGCCGGCAGGTCCGGCAGCAGCATGGAGATGTTCTCGAGCCGGGTCGGGCCCTCGATCGTCACGGCCATCCGGATCGCGTCGTACCCCTGGGCGATCCTTCCCCGGAGGTCTCCGCGGAGGCGCATCGCCTCCTTCGAGACCTTGAAGAACTCGGCGATCAGCGCCGTCCGCTTCAGCTTCAGGAGGTTGAGGCCCCGCTTCGCGACGACGATCCGCCGCCGGGTCCGCAGCAGCTCGAGGCGGGTCGGGCGGACGTTCTCGACGGCCATGCGCTCGAGCGCCTCCGCTCCCTACGCGCCGCCGACCGGCGGGTGGGCGCGGTACTCCTGGATGAACTCGGGGCGGATCCGCTTCAATTCGGAGTCCGGGAAGTCGGAGAGGATCTCCCAGGCGATCTCGAGGCTCTCGTCGATCGTGCGGTCCTCGTCCGGACGCTGGGTGACGAACTCTCGCTCGTAGCGGTCGGCGACGCGGAGGTAGAGCCGGTCGATCGGGCTGAGCGCCTCCTCCCCGACGATGGCGGAGAGGGCGCGCTGGTCCTTACCGGTGGCGTAGGCCGAGAACAGCTGGTCGGAGACGCCCCGGTGGTCCTCGCGCGTGCGGTCCTTGCCGATCCCCTGGCCCATCAGGCGCGAGAGGCTCGGGAGGACGTCGATCGGCGGGTAGATCCCCTTGCGCTGGAGGTCCCGGCTGAGGTACATCTGACCCTCGGTGATGTAGCCGGTGAGGTCCGGGATCGGGTGGGTGACGTCGTCCGCCGGCATCGTGAGGATCGGGATCTGGGTGATCGAGCCCTTGCGGCCGTGAATCTTCCCGGCCCGCTCGTAGATCGTCGCGAGGTCCGTGTAGAGGTACCCCGGATAGCCCCGGCGCCCCGGGACCTCCTCGCGCGCGGCCGACACCTCGCGGAGCGCCTCGCAGTAGCTCGTCATGTCGGTGAGGACGACCAGGACGTGCAGGTCCTCCTCGTAGGCGAGGTACTCCGCGGCGGTGAGCGCCATCCGGGGGGTGACGACCCGCTCCATCGACGGGTCGCTCGACAGGTTGAGGAACGCGACCGTCCGCTCGAGCGCGCCGGTCGCCTCGAACTCCTTGAGGAAGTAGTTCGCCTCCTCGCTGGTGATCCCCATCGCGCCGAAGACGACCGCGAACCCCTCGGAGGAGTTCCGCAGCTTCGCCTGGCGGACGATCTGGGCGGCGACCTGGTTGTGCGGCAGCCCGGCGCCGGAGAACAGCGGGAGCTTCTGACCCCGGACCAGGGTGTTGTTGACGTCGATCGTCGAGATCCCGGTCTGGATGAACTCGCTCGGCTCCTCGCGCGAGTACGGGTTCATCGCGTTGCCGACGATCTCGAGCCGCGTGGAGCTGACGATCCTCGGGCCGCCGTCCCGCGGCTCGCCGAGGCCGGTGAAGACGCGGCCGAGGAGCTCGTTCGAGACCGCGAGCGTCGCGACCTCGCCGAGGAACTTCACGCTGGTCTTCTCGATGTTGAACCCCATCGTCGGGCCGAACACCTGGACGATCGCGAGGCCCTTGCGCGAGTCGAGGACCTGGCCCTGCCGGCGCTCGCCGCTCGGCAGGGTGATCTCCACGATCTCCCCGTAGGCGGCGTTGTCGACCTCCCGGACGAACAGGAGCGGTCCGCTCACCCGCTCGACGGTCCGGTAGTCGACCGGCACCTCGGACGCCTCCGGGGCCTCGCGCGCGGCCTTGGCGCCCTTCGACGCCATCAGCCTGCTCCTGCCGCCGTCACGCTGGCGACCGTCTGCCCGAGCTCGATCTCGATCTGGTCGAACTGCGGACCGAGCTCGGCCTCAGGGATCCACTTCATCCGGGAGAGCTTCGTCCGGACCGGGAGCCGCTGCAGCTGCTGCACGGTCGCGCCCTTCTCGACCGCCTCCTGCTCACGGTCGCCGAACTCGAGGATGGCGTGGAGCATCCGCAGCTGCTTCTGGATCGAGGTGAACGTATCGACCGGGTCGTAGGCGCTCTGCTGGAGGTAGTCCTCGCGGAGCATCCGCGCGACGTCCAGCGTCGCCTTCTCCCGCTCCGGAAGGGCGTCGACCCCGACGAGCTGGACGATCTCCTGGAGCTCGGCCTCCTTCTGGAGGATCTCCAGCGCCTTCTGACGGAGCGCGACGAACTCCCCGCCGAGCTGCTCGCGGTACCACGGCGCGAGGTCCTGGGCGTAGAGCGAGTAGCTCTGCAGCCAATTGATCGATGGGAAGTGCCGCCGGGAGGCGAGCGACGCGTCCAGGGCCCAGAAGACGCGGGCGACCCGGAGCGTGTTCTGGCTCACGGGCTCGGACGTGTCCCCGCCGGGCGGGGAGACGGCGCCGACGACCGTGACCGACCCTCGTCGGCCGTCCGGCGACAGCGTCACGACCCGGCCGGCGCGCTCGTAGAACTCCGCCACGCGTCGGCCGAGATAGGCCGGGTAGCCTTCCTCCCCGGGCATCTCCTCGAGGCGCCCGGAGATCTCCCGCATCGCCTCGGCCCATCGGCTGGTCGAGTCGGCCATCAGCGCGACGTCGTAGCCCATGTCGCGGTAGTACTCGGCGATGGTGATGCCGGTGTAGACGCTCGCCTCCCGGGCGGCGACCGGCATGTTGGAGGTGTTCGCGATCAGCACCGTCCGTTCCATCAGCGGTCGCTTCGACTTCGGGTCGACGAGGTTCGGGAACGTGGCGAGGACCTCGGTCATCTCGTTCCCGCGCTCCCCGCAGCCAACGTACACCACGACGTCCGAGTCGGCCCACTTCGCGAGCTGCTGCTGGGTCACCGTCTTCCCACTCCCGAACGGTCCAGGAATGCAGGCGGTGCCGCCCTTCGCGATCGGGAAGAACCCGTCGATGACCCGCTGCCCCGTGACGAGGGGGATCTCCGGGGGAAGTTTCTGGCCGACCGGACGGGGGATCCGAACGACCCACCGATGGGCGAGGTAGAGCGGGGTCGTTGCGCTGCCGCGGCGGACGGAACCGATCGGCTCGCGGATCGTGTAGGCGCCGCTCGAAAGCTCCTTCAGCGTCCCGCGGACGCCCGGGGGAACGAGGATCTTGTGGAGGATGAGGCTCGTCTCCTGCACCGTGCCGAGGATCGTCCCCGGCGCGACCTCGTCGCCGGGCTTGGCCGTCGCGCGGAACTCCCAGCGCTTCTTCTCGTCGAGCGGGGCGGCGGCGAACCCCCGGGTGATGAAGTCGCCGACGCTCTTCTGGATCACATCGAGCGGCCGCTGGACCCCGTCGTAGATTGACGTGAGCAGCCCGGGGCCGAGCTCGACGCTGAGGGCCGCGCCGGTGTTCTCCACCGGGTCGCCGGGGCGCAGGCCGGTGGTGTCCTCGTAGACCTGGACGGTCGCATTCCCGCCGACCAGGCGGATGATCTCTCCAACGAGCCCGAGGGAGCCGACGTGGACGACGTCGTACATCCGGGCCTCCTCGAGGCCCTCGGCGATGACGACCGGTCCGGAGACCCGCGCGACGAGGCCCGCCAACGTCCTCCTCCTAGCTCGCCGGTCCGAGCGTGACCCCCAGGACCCGCTTCGCGAGCGCGCTGATGCTCTCGACCTCGTACTCTCCGGCCGGCGTCGGGACGAAGACGACCAGGGGCCGGAGCGACCCGTCCGCCTGCGCCCGCTGGCCCTCGGACAGGCGCCCTCGGATCGACTGGCTCGCGATGAGGAGGCTGAACCGCTCGTCGGAGAGCGCCTTCTGGAACTCGGCGACGCTCGATTCCGGCGTGACCTCGACGACGTCCTTGAGCCCGATCAGGCGGAAGCCGATCGCAAGCTCCCGCTCCCCGAGCACGACCGTCCGACCGGGGAGAGCTGACGCCTCGGGCACGGCTTCGGGGGCGGGGTTCCTCTGTATTTAACGGCTCTTGGGGCGGGCCTCGCGGGGCCGCCGGACGGGCGTGCCGGAACGGCCCGGGGGCGGGAGGAGGTCCTCGGCCATCGCCCGGACGAGCCGGCGCCAGAGCGCGGCGTCCTCGCGGGCCACGGTGCGCGCCCGGGCAGCAAGCTCGGACCGCGAGAGCGGGCGTGGGGCGGGCTCCACCTGAAGGCCGGTGAACTCGAGCGTCGAGCGGCGGGGTCCGTGGGGGATGATCCGGTACAGGAACTGCGAGTGGACGGTCGGACCGGCAAGATGGGTGTTCGTCCAGGAGCGCTGCCGGGGTCGGAGGCGCACGAGCCGCTGCTTCGTCACGGTCCCCGTCGGGGTGCGCACGGTGTCGGTGAGGAGGAGCGTCCCCTCGGCCAGCCGCTCGATCCGGCGGCGCCCGACCTGTCCCATCCGCGCCCAATCGTCCGCCCGGTAGTCGGTCGCCCAGCGGTAGGCGGCGTCCGCCCCGACCGGGAGCTTCACGAGGAACCGGTAGTCGAACGCGACGGTCGCCATCGTTCCCTCCTTACTTGTACGTCGAGCGGTGGACGTGCTGCTCGTCGTCGGTGATCAGGATGCATTCGCCCTCGCACTCGAACAGGCACGCCTCGCAGACGATGCATTCCGGTCCGTGGACGGCGAGCGACTTCTCTCCGCGGAACTGGAACTTCGCGGCGACCGCAGGGTCGTCGACGACGTCCGGTACCTCCTCGCGCGGCCGGAGCTCGAAGACGTTCGTCGGGCAGACGTCCCGGCAGTGGGAGCAACCCGTGCACTTCGCGATGTCGATGTCGACCTGGACCATCGCCGCCCGACCCCTCGACGCGCGCCCCCATTTAGCGTTGCGAGGAACCCGAGGCCGGGGCGTGGAACGGCCCTCCGCCGAGCCGTGACGCGCCGTCCCCCGCGCCGTTAACCTCGGGCGCGGGCTCGCCGAGGGGGAGGGGACGGTGGGCACGCTCCTGCTCGGCACGAGCGGCTGGGACTACCCCGAGTGGGTCGGGAGGGTCTACCCCCCGCGCGGGGTCCCGGACAAGCTCCGCTACTACGCAACCGTCTTCCCGGTCGTCGAGGTGAACTCGACGTTCTACCGGCTCCCGCCCCCGTCGGTCGCGGCGTCCTGGGTGAAGCGGACGCCGGCCCGGTTCCGGTTCGCCGCGAAGTTCCCGAGGACGATCACGCACGACCTTCGGCTCGAAGGGACCGCCGGCGAGCTCGGGCGGTTCCTCGAGGTGCTCGCCCCGCTGCGGGACGCCGGAAAGTTCGTCGCGGCGCTCCTCCAGCTCCCGCCGTCGCTCTCGTTCGCCGCCGGGCCGGTCCGCGCGTTCTACGAGAGCCTCCCGAGGGACCTCCCGGTCGCGGTCGAGTTCCGCGAGCGCTCCTGGCTCGTCCCGGAGTCGTACGCCCTGCTGCGTGAGTTCGGCCTGGCGAACGTGATCGTCGACGGGCCGCACCTTCCGGTCGCCCTCGAGGTGACCGCGCCGTTCGCCTACGTCCGCTGGCACGGCCACGGGACCCGGGTCTGGTACGACTACACCTACTCGGCCGACGAGCTCGCCGCCTGGGTGCCGCGGGTCCGAGCGCTCGAGGAGAGGGCCGACGCGGTCTACGGGTTCTTCAACAACCACTTCCGGGGGGACGCGGCGGTGAACTGCCGCACCCTCGCCGAGGAGCTCGGCGTTCCCCCTCCGTCCTCCTCGGCGCGTCGTACCTTGGACGGCTAGACGGGGGGGAACGCCCCGTTCTCGACGCCGTTTCAGCGTCCCCCGAACGGCCGCTTTAGAGCGCGGCGGCCGCTGGGAGCCGGCAGGGTCGCACGCATGCCCGCCACGCTCTCGGTCGAGCCGGAGCTCCTTCCGGAGGCGTTCGAGCCGTTCGGACCGGCGGACGAGCCGGAGCCGCTCGCCCCGTTCCGACCGCAGGACCGGGCGCCGTCCCCTCCGCCGAGCCGGGCGGCGCTCTCCTCCGCGCCCCGCTCCCGGCGCGGCCCCACGACGCCGTTCCTCCCGTCCGAGCCGGCGCTGTTCCCCTGGCTCGCGCGCCGGTTCGCGCCGGGAGAGGTGACGGTCTGGACCGGTCCGTCGGTCGCCGTCGAGCCGTTCCTCGAGCTGCTCTACGTCGGGAGCGCCCGGGCGCGCGGCCGCGTCTCGCTCCTCGAAGGGGCGAACCGGTTCCATCCGTACCGGATCGGCGAGCTCGGCCGCGCGTTCGGCGTCGACGCGCGCGAGACCGTCCGCCGGGTCCGCCTCGCCCGGGCGTTCACCGCCTACCAGATGGTCGCGCTCGTCGACCGGTGGCTCGTCGAGGTGCGCCGGCACCGCCCGACCGTCCTGGTCGGGCACGACCTTCCCGCGCTGTTCACGGACGACGAGGTCCCCCCCGAGGAGCAGGTCGGCCTCCTCCGTCACATCGCCCGGGGCCTCGCCGAGCTCCTCCGGCAGGTCGACCTGCCGCTCCTCCTCACGTTCGGCCCGGGCGGCGTCGAACGGTTCTCCGGGCTCGCCGACGAAGGACCCCGCTGGTCGGATTACGTCACCTTCGCCCGCGGACCGGCGTCGCTCCGCCTCCGGGCGCTGCGGGACGACGCCCGCCTCACGCTCGTCGCACGGCCGCCCGGTCAGCTCGGGATCGAGGAGTTCGGCGGCGGGTCGCCCGTCGAGGAGGTGATGGCGTGGGACGTACCGTTCCGACGTACCGCCAGGCGCTCGAGGAGCGGATGAAGCGCTGGGACGCGTTCGCCCGCCTCCTCACGACCCCCGAGGACCGCGCGGCGTTCGAGCTCGTCCGTACCGGGGCCCGTCGCTACGTCGCCCAGGCGACGTACGTCGGAAGCCCGGACCTGCTCGAGGCGATCCTCCTCTCCGTCCTCACCGACCTCGCCGGGCGGCTGCGGGCCGAACCGCCCGAGCGGACCGCCCGTCGCTGACCGTGGCCGGGGCGGACCCGGCGCACGACGGCTGGCTGCTCGACGTCACGGAGAGCGCCGACGGCCGCTCGGTCGTCCTCTGGGTGAAAGGTCGCTCGGACGGGCGGGTCCACCGGACCGCGGTCGACTACCGCCCTCCGTTCCTCGTCACCGGAGCGCACGACGAGCTCCGTCGGCTCGTCCGCCGCCTGCGGGACGACCCCCTCGTCGCCTCCGTCGAGCTGGGTGCCGGCCGACCGTCGCTGTTCGACGAACGGCGGCGCCCCGTCGTCCGGATCGTTCCGAGGACGAACCCGGTCCGCCGCGCGCTCGCCCGCGCGATCGACGCGAGCGGGGGCTACGCGACGTTCACGCTCTACGACGTCGACCTCGCTCCCCCGCAGCTCTACCACCTCGAGCACCGGCTCTACCCGTTCGCCCCGGTCCGCGGGAGCGGCCCGGAGCTGCTCGCGACCGAGCCGGCGGAGACGATCGTCTACCGTCCGCCCCCGCTCCACGTCGCGCGGCTCGAGGTCCGCCTCGCCGGCGAACGACGGGGCCGGATCCCACCCCCGGACGGCCGGATCGGGGCCGTCCGCCTGGGCCCCGTGACGTTCGACGGGCCGGAGGAGTCGGTCCTGCGCTCGCTCCGGGAGGAGCTCGTCCGAGCGGAGCCGGACGTCCTGCTCACCGACGGCGGGGACGAGTTCGACCTCCCGTGGCTCTACCGACGGGCGGCCGCGTGCGGCCTCGCCCCGGAGGAGTTCGCGCTCGGTCGGGAGCCGGCGCCGTTCGTCCCGGCCCGGCCGGCCCGCTCGTTCACCTCCTACGGACGCGTCCTCCACCGGGCGGCGACGTACCCGGTCCCCGGCCGGTTCCACCTCGACCGGGCGAACTCGTTCCTCTACGACGACGCCGAGCTCGCCGGTCTGGTCGACGCCGCGCGCCTCTCCCGCCTGTCGCTCCAGACGATCGCTCGGCAGTCGCCGGGGACCTGCTTCACGGCGATGGAGATGGCCCACGCGCTCGCCGCGGGGGTCCACGTGCCGTGGAAGAAGAACCGTCCCGAGGGGTTCCGCACGGGCGAGACGCTCGTCGCCGCCGACCGGGGCGGGGTGATCCTCCTCCCTCCGGTCGGGGTCCACGACCGGGTCGAGGAGTTCGACTTCGCGAGCCTCTACCCGCACCTCATGGTGCGGAAGAACCTCTCCGCCGAGACGCTCGACTGCCGCTGCTGCCCCGCGAGCCCGATCCGGGCCCCGGGGCTCGGCTACCGGTCGTGCACCCGGCGCGTCGGCCTCATCCCCCGGACGCTCGCGCCGCTCCTCGTCCGGCGCCTCGCCTACAAGGCCGCGCTCAAGGCCCCCGACGTTCCGCCGGACGAGGCGCGCCGCCTGCGCCAGCGGATCAAGATGCTGAAGTGGATCCTCGTGACCGCCTTCGGCTACCAAGGCTACCGCAACGCCCGGTTCGGCCGGATCGAGTGCCACGAGGCGATCAACGCCTACGCCCGCGAGCTCCTCGCGGCGCTGCTGGCGGACGCCGAGCGGGTCGGCTACCGCACGGTCCACGGGATCGTCGACTCGCTCTGGCTCCGGCCGCTCGCGGAGGGGCGCCCGCCCGACCCCGAGCGGTTCGCGCGCCGGGCGAGCGCGAAGTTCGACCTTCCCCTGGGCTACGAGGGGCGCTACCGCTGGATCGTCTTCCTGCCCGCGGTGACGCACGGCCTCGGCGTGCCCAACCGGTACTACGGGCTCTACGAGCACGGCGAGTTCAAGCTCCGGGGGATCGGGGGACGGCGGCACGACACGCCGACGCTCCTGAGGCGCTTCGAGGTCGAGGTCCTCGAGCTCCTCCGGGGCGCGACGGACGCCGCCGGGGTCCGCGCGCGCGTCCCCCGGGCGCTCGCCCGCGCCGACCTGTTCGCTGGCCGCCTCGCCGACGGCGCCTGGCCGGTCGACGAGCTCCTCCTCGCCCACCGGATCGGGCAGCCTCCCGAGGCGTTCGTGACGTTCACCGATTCGGTCGCCGCCCTGCGGCAGCTTGCCTCGGCCGGGGCGCCCCGGGGCGCCGGCGAGACCGTGCGGTTCGTCATCCTCGACCGTCGGAGCCGCTCCTGGCGCGAGCGGGTCCGGGCGGCGGAGCTCCTGCGGGGCGACGAGCGCTACGACGTCGGGGCCTACCTCGAGCTGCTCGCGCGGGAGGCGGAGACGCTCCTCGCCCCGTTCGGGGTCCGCCGCGACGAGCTGCTCGCGCGGTGGTCGGCGCCGCCGCGGCCGGCCCGCGCGCCGTACCGCTCCGCGGAGGGGCTCGCGCAGCGCGCCCTCGGGGGCCGGTCCGTGGGTACGTTTTCTCCTCCGGTCCCGTGAGCCCGGCGTGAGCCGCCGGACGCCGCCGTCGCGACGCCCGCGGCGACCGGCCGCCCCGAGCGGCGGCTCGGCCCGCGACCGCGCGCGGACGGCCGTCGTGGAGGCGCTCCGTCGGCGGGCGACCGACCCGTCGGGCGAGGCGCGGCAGGCGATCGCGGCCGTGCTCGGCGAGCTCGGCGGTCCCGAGGCGATCGCGGCGCTCGCCCCGTTCCTCGCCGACCGCTCCGACCGGGTCCGGCGGGCGGCCGTGCTGGCGCTCGGGCGAGCGAGCGGGTCGACGGCGCGGGAGCTCGCCCGCCTCCGAAGGTTCCTGGGCGACCCGGCGCCCCGGGTGCGCGCGGCCGCCGCCATCGTCCTCGGACGGCGCCAGGACCGAGCGAGCGTGACCGCCCTCCTCGCCCGGCTCGCGGCGCCGGGGACGTGGGAGAAACCGTCGGTTGCGGTGGCGCTCGGACGGATCGGCGACCGTCGGGCCGCGCCCGCCCTGATCGCCCTCGCCGCCAGCCCGGCGCGGTGGCTCCGGGTCTGCGCGCTGCACGCCCTCGGGGAGCTCGGGGGTCCCGAGGGCCGGCCGGTCGTGCGCGCCGGTCTCGGCGACCCCGCCTGGTCGGTCCGGGGCGCCGCGGCAACGGCGCTCGGGGCGGTCGGGACCGCACGGGACGCCCCGCGGCTCCTCGCCCTCCTGGACGACCCCCACCCGTGGCCCCGTCGCGGGGCGCTCTACGCGCTCGGACGGCTCCACCGACCCGAGGCGGGGTCGCGGGCCGTCGCCGCCCTGGCCGACCCGGCCGCGGAGGTCCGGCTGGCGGCGTGCTGGGCGCTCGGGGAGCTGGGGGACCCGGCCGCACGGCGCTCGATCGCCCGGTTCCTCTCCGGGTGCCCCATGCCGGGGAGCGCCGTGCCCGGCCCGCTCTCGGCCGACGCGCTCCCGTCCCCGGACGCCGAGGGCCACCAGTTGGAGGTAGCGGTCGCCGCCCTCGCCCGGCTCCGCGGAGCGCGTCGGGACCCCGTCGTCGACCGTGCCCTGGAAGCGGCGGAGCGTCGGCTCGCTCCGGACGCCCTCGAGCGACCGACGCGGCTGCCGTTCCCGTTCGCCGACCGGACCGCTCCGCCGCCGACCCTCCGTCAGCTGTTCCGCGTCGCGCGCTCTCCTCCCGCGGGGGGTCGCCGATGAAGCTGCGAGAGTTCCGGCGCGCCGACGCGGCGCGCTTCTACGCCCTGCTCAAGACGGAGTTCCCCGAGGAGGAGGCGATCCTCGGGATGCGGCCGGAAGGGTTCCAGGCGGTGATCCAGCGCCTCTACCGGACCGACGTCCGCCTCCTCCTCGGGGTCCTTCGGGCCGTCCGTCGGTCGCCGTTCCACCTGTACGTCGTCGAGGAGGACGGAGCGATCGCGGCGACGACCCTATTGTCGTTCGCTCCCCGCGCCGGGTTCGTCAGCACGGTGGTCGTCGCGCCGGAGTTCCGCCGGCGCGGGTTCGCCCGCCAGCTGCTCGCCGCGGCCCGCCGGGAGACGGCACGGCGAGGCCGACCGTACCTCGCGCTCCGGGTCCTCGAGTCGAACGCCCCCGCCCGGGCCCTGTACGACTCCCTCGGCTACCGCTCCATCGACCGTCACCAGTTCGTCGTCCTGGAGGCGCCGGCTCCCGCCGCGGCCACGGCGCCCCCCGGCGCGATCCGGCCGTACCGGCGGTCGGACGCCGGCCCGCTCGCCGAGATCGCGAACCGGGCGAGCCCCGAGGAGGTGCGTAACGTGCTGCCGATGCGGCCCCGGGACCTGGGCAGCGACTCGTGGGCCGACCGTCTGTTCGCCGCCGAGACGGCCGCCTGGGTCGTCGACCGAGGCGCCGGTCCCGAGGCCCACGTCTCCGCGACGTCGACCCCGACGACCGAGGCGGGGCACCTGAGCACGCCGATCGTCGGTCCGTCGGTCGACCCGAACGTCGCCGCTGAGCTCGTACGGACGGCGGTCGCGTGGCTCGCGGCGCGCCGACCGGCCCGGGTCGTCTCGACCGTCTCGGAGGCGAGCGCGGCGGCCCATCGCGCCCTCGAGGAGGCGGGGTTCCACGACGCGATCCCCCACTACACCCTCTGCCGGTCGAGCGCGCCGGATTGACCCGGGAACGACGGAGGTCGACGTCTACCTGCTCCCGGCGATCGTCGGGGGCGGGATCGGCGACATCGAAGAGGTCCTCTGTGCCGGCAGGACCCTCTCGAGGGCGGGGTTCCGTCTCCAGCTCTACCGGCGGGACGGCGGTCCGCTGCCTTCCGGCGTCGCCGGTCCCTGGGCGTGGCCGCCCCACGAGCGCACGGCGAAGGTCCGACCCCGGGCGCCGGTCGCCCTCACCGTGGCGCCCGCCTGGGGGATCACCGGGGCCCCCGGACGAGAGGAGCCGTTCGGCCGCGCCGGGCCCTGGGCGCGGGAGGTCGCCGACCTGGAGCGGGCGTACGGGCCCGGCCGGATCGCCCACGTGAGCCTGGAGGAGTTCGGCCGGACGCTGACCTCCACCGAGGAGACGCTGGAAAGGTTCCGGGAGGGCGGGGTGAGGGCCCGTCAGCTCCGACCGCGGCTCGCCGCCGCGGAGGCGACCGGGGAGGTCGCCGCCTACGATCTTGCCTACCGTAGGTTCCGAGGGTTCGACCGACCGAACGTGCTCCATCTGTTCGCGGCGTTCCTCTACCGGCGGCGGTTCGCCGCCGCGTTCCCGGAGGCGGTCCAGACCGGGCCGCTCTGGCCGGACCGGCCCCGCCGGGCCAGCGCGAGGCCCGGCGGCGAGGGGGGTTGGGTCTGGTACGCGAGCCCAGCGAGCGCCGAGGCGATCGCCCCGGAGGTCGACGCCGGGCTGAGGACCGTGGACCGTCCTCCCCGGGTCGTCGTCCGGACCCCGCGTCCGTGGGCCGCCCGCACCCCGGGCTCCGTCCTGCGGGTGACGGGCGGACCGCTCCCGGCGGCCGCGTGGGGGACCCGGTTCCGCCGCGCGTCCCTCCGGCTCGTCACGGGGAGCCGCTCGTTGCTCGAGGCGCTCGCGATCGGGGGACCGTTCCTCTACTTCAACGGCGTGCTCGGCCGCGGCGCGGCGCGACGACGGCACCGCCCGGAGAAGATCGTCGCGTTCCTCGAGATCGCCCGCCGGGCCGATTGGCCGGCCGAGCTCCTCCGGGACCTCCGGGAGTTCTCGCGGGGGCAACGGGTCGCCGAGATCGTGGCCCGAGCGGCGCGACGGGAGGCGGGGTGGGGGAGGTTCCCCCGCGCGCCTCCCGTCCGAGGGTTCGCCTCAGGGTTCGGGGACGCGGGGGAGGTCCTCGTGCGGATCGCTCGGGAGCTCGGCGCCGCCGGGGGCGCCGCCGACGAGGTCGTCGCCAGGACCCGGGCCCGGTCGCACCGTTAAGCGGCCGCCCCGGCTGCTGCGGCCGATGGCCTCGGGCGGAGCGAGCCCTCCGGCGGTCGCGCGGGCGCTCGTCGGCTCCGCTCTCGCCCTGCGTCGGGACGAGCACCTGGTCGTCCTGAGCTGGAACCATACCCTCCCGTGGGCCTCGGCGGTCGTCGCCGAGGCCCGGCGGGCCGGGGCCCGCCCCCTCCTCTTCCTCGAGGACGAGACGGCGTTCTGGCGGGCGGTCGATATCGCTCGCTCGACCGCCGGCTGGGCCGGCCTCCCTCGAACGGCCCGGGCGGCGCTGCGCCAGGCCGACGCCCTGCTCTACTTCCCCGGGCCGGCGGACCGGCCCCGGCTGAACGGGCTCCCGGAACAGCTCCTGACGCCGCTCCGCGGCCATGACGACCTCTGGCTCGCCCCCCGGTCCCCTTCCGGACCGAGGCGGCTGCGCTGCCTTCTCGGCTACGCCTCCGACGCCGCCGGAGAGGCGTGGGGGGTCCCGGGGGCGATGTGGCGGAGCCAGCTCCTCCGGGGGATCTCCGAGGCCGACTACGCGAAGATCGCCGCGGCGGGACGCCGGGCCGAACGGCTCCTCGCGAACGGACGGGAGCTCCGGGTCACCGGTGACGAGGGGACCGACGTCCGCCTCCGCCTCAAGGGGCGCGCCCCTTGGGTCGACGACGGGCGGGTCGACCCGCTCGACCGTCGGAAAGGGCGGGCCGTCGCGACGTCCCCGCCCGGCCTGGTCGTCGTCGCGGTCGACGAGCGGTCGGCGAGCGGGACCGCGGTCGGCACGCGTCCGAGCTTCCTCTCGGGCGGCCGGGTCGCCGGCGGGCAGTGGGAGATCGACGGGGGCCGTCTGCGCAACTACTGGTACGCCGAGGGCGGCGAGGCGTTCGAGGCGGAGTTCGGGAACGCCCCCCGGGGACGGGAGACCGTCGGCCTGTTCGGCCTCGGCCTCAATCGGGCCCTCGCGCCGGGCGTCCCCCATGCCGAGGACGAAGAGGAAGGGACGGTGACGCTCGCGATCGGGGACAACGCGACCTACGGGGGGACGAACCGGTGCCGGTTCCTCTCCTGGCTCGCGATCGGCAACGCCACGGTCGCGGTGGACGGGGTGCCGCTCTGTGACCGGGGCCAGCTCCTCTAGCCGCCCGGCCAGCGGCCGGCTCGGGCGGGCGTTCTTCGACCGGCCGACGCGTCGGGTCGCTCGGGAGCTCCTCGGCGTTCGGCTCACGGTTCGCGGCGCGGACGGGACGCGCTCGGTCCGGCTCGTGGAGACCGAGGCGTACGTCGCCCGGGACCCCGCGAACCACGCGTTCCGGGGCCGGACGGCGCGCAACCGCTCGATGTTCGAGCGACCGGGCACGCTCTACGTCTATCGGATCCACCAGGTCGTCTGCGCGAACCTGGTGACCCGGCCGGGGGAGGCGGTCCTCCTCCGCGCCGGCGTTGCCGATCTGCGCGATCGAACGATCGCCTCGGGTCCGGGGAGGCTCTGCCGGTGGCTTGGGGTAGGCCGGAGCGACGACGGGACCGACGCGACCCGCGGGCCCCGCGTTGTGCTCTCGGCCCGGGCCACCCCCCGGTCCGCGGTCGTCGTCGGACCTCGAGTGGGGATACGCAAGGCCGCGCAGTGGCCGCTGAGGTTCGCGCTCCGGGGCGAGCCGGCGGTCTCGGCGCCGAAGCCGCCGGGATGGGCAGCTAACGCAGCTTCGCCCAGGCGTAGCCCCGGCGCCGAGGGGTGGCGCCGAAGCCGCACGACGCGCAGACGCCCTTCTGGCGGTGGAAGGCGTGCCGGCCGCACCGCCGGCAGATGATGTGCACGATCTTGCCGCCGCGCTGCGACGGAGTTCCCTTACCCATGCCCACGCCTCCTACGGAGAGATGTAGACGACGGAGTCGCCGCGCACCAGGGTGAGACCGGCCCGCGGGGTTACGACGTCCTGGACGACCTCCTCGGCCGAAGAGAGGACGAGGTTGAGGTGCTGGTCGTAGGCGTCGAGGACGCCACGGAACGACCGCCCTCCGCGGGTCGCGACCAGGACCCGCTTGTGGAGGTTCTGTTCGAGAAGCTCGAGGGGCTTCATCGGGGGCGCCGGGGAGGCAGGGTCCCCTTCTTAAGATTGCCGCGAGCCGGCGGCGGGCGACGGGGCCCGGTGCGCCGGCGCAACGCTTCCAGGGCGCGGAGCGCCACCGAGCAGGGGTCCCCGAGCGGGGAGGTTCCCGCGACGGCGGCGCGGAGCCGCGCGGCGACCGAGCCGGCGGAGCCGACCGCGCGGAGCGCACGGACGCGGCCGGGGGCGGCGCGGCGAAGGCACGGAACCGCGACGACGGCCTCGGCGCGCCCGACCGCCTCGTGCCGCGCCCGGAGCCGCGCCGGATGGCGGAGCGGGTCCCGGGCCGCCCTCTCCCTCCGCGTCGCCGCCGGCACCGACAGGGCGACCGTGAGGTCCGGGACCCCGAGGCGGCCGTGCTCGGCGAGGGCCCGGGCGCGGGAGAGGACCGCGTCCAGCGTCCCGCGCCGGGCGAGGCCGATCCGGAACAGGCCGGCCGTGTAGGCGACCGGGTCGAGGAACGGGGTGTCGACCACGACGGTCCGGCCCCGGGCCGCCCACGATCGCGCTTCGACGAACCGACGGGCCTCCTCGGCGAGGAGCCGGAGCTCGAGCCGGCGGAGCTCCCGTTCGGACGACCAGGTCAGTCGCGGCCGCCGCGGGAGACGGTAGTACGCCTCGTCCAGGGGGACCCAACCGTACCGTCGCGCGGCCGCGTCGACCACCGTGCTCTTCCCCGACGCCGAAGGGCCGGCGACGGCGACGACGACCCCGCGCGCCTTCCGCATCTCCGCGCCTCGAACCGGCGGAGGTCCGAAAAACGTTCCCGTTCCGCCGGCGGGCGCTATAGGGGGCGCCCGTCTCGCCGGGGCCGTGCCCGAGGCTCCGGCCCGCCACCGGTTCGCCGCGCGCGTGCTCGACTGGGGCCCTCCGGTCGAGGTCGCGCGCGAGCTCGAGGCGACCGACAGCGACCCCGAGGGCGTGGGGATCATGGTTCGTAAGGCGCGGATCTACCCGGTCCGCCTCGAGGCCGTGCCGCTGAAGGCGGCACCGCTCCTCAAGCAGGAGCTCCTCGCGGTCGGAGGGGACGCGGCCCACGCCCGGGGCATCGCCGACCACTCGGTCCCCAGCTCCTCCGCGGTCCTCCTCGCGACCTGGGGGCAGTACCGGCACCTCCTGCCGAAGCTGCGTCGCCAGCCGTTCGGCCTACGGCAGCTCGCGGACGAGGTCGACCGGGCCCTGCGCGCCTACGCCGGCCGAGGTCCATCGGAGGTAGCGGGGGCCCACCGGACGTTGCCGCTCGGGGCCCGCCCTCGAGTGCTCGGGGTCGTGAACGTCACGCCGGACTCGTTCTCGGACGGGGGCCGGTCCCTCGAGCCCGCGGCCGCGGTCGCCCTCGCCGAGCGGCTGGTCGCGGAGGGGGCGGACGCGGTCGACCTCGGGGCGGAATCGACACGCCCCGGCGCGACGCCGGTCCCCCCGGAGGTCGAGTGGCGACGCCTCGAGCCGGTCCTGTCGACGCTCGTCGGCCGCCTGCGCGTTCCGATCTCGGTCGACACCCGCCACGCCGCCGTCGCGCGCCAGGCGATCGACGCCGGGGCCGACCTCGTCAACGACGTGGAGGGCCTGCGGGACCCGGCGATGCGCGTGGCCGTCGCCGGGAGCCGCGCGGCCGCGGTCGTGATGCACATGCGCGGGACGCCCGCGACGATGCAGACCGACACGGCCTACGGCGACGTGCGGCGAGAGGTCTACCGGTTCCTCGCCGACGCGCTCGACCGCGCCGAGCAGGACGGGATCCCCCCGTCCAAGCTCCTGGTCGACCCGGGGCTCGGCTTCGGCAAGACGGCGGAGCAGAGCGTCGAGCTGCTCGCCCACGTCGGCGAGTTCCGGAGCCTCGGCGTCCCGGTGCTGGTCGGGGCGTCCCGCAAGTCGTTCCTCGGCTGGGCGACGGGGGAACCGGAGCCGACCGCCCGCGTCGACGCCGGGGTCGCGGCCGCGGTCTACGCGGCGGAGCACGGCGTCTCCGTCGTGCGGACGCACGACGTGGCGCCGACCGTACGGGCGCTGCGGCTGTGGGAGAGGATCGAGCTCGCGCGGCGGGCGTCGCCGTCCAGTTCCGAAGGGAAGGCGGCCGCCGAGGCCGAACTGTAGGGACCGCGCTCGTCCCCGTGGCTATCGACGGGCGAACAGGATCCCGTCCTCGAGGTCGCGCCAGACGACCTCGACGGTGGGAAACCCCGCCCTCCGCAGGGCGCGCTCGTGCACGGCGAGCGGCAGGTCCCCGTGCCGAGGGTGACGGCACTCCCCGGTGGGGCGTCGGGCGAACGAACCCCGGAGCTCCGGGGCGCGCTCGGCCGCCGCCCACCAGGCCCTCCACGCCGCCCACCGGGGGCTCCGTACTCGACCGCCCCCACGGAGCGCGCGGACCTCCTCCGCGAGACGGGCGAGCGCCGGGCGCTCGTCCCCCCACGGCAGGCGGTCGCCGTTCACGAACACCCCTCCTCGGCGCAGCCGCCGGCCGAGGTCACGGTAGAGGCGAGCGAGAGCCGCTCGGTCGAGCCAGTGCAGGGCCGTCGTGCTGACGGCGGCGTCGTACCGTCCGCGGGGGAGCCGTCGGTCCCAGCCGGGGGTGCCGAGGTCGGCCTCGACCCAGTCGAGGCGTCCTCCGTACGTCCCGAACGTCCCTCGGCCGATCTGCTGGACGACCGGGTCCCGGTCGACGGCGACGCACGTCGCTCGGGGGAACCTCCTCAGCAAGCGCGACGCGAGCGACCCCGGGCCGGAGCCGAGGTCGAGCACCGTGAACCGGCTCGGAAGGCTGGCCTCGAGGACGTCGAGCATCGCCGAGAACCGGCGTTCCCGGTTGCGGTTGAAGCTCTCCTGCTGGGCCTCCCAGCTCCGGTACCAGCGGAGCCATCGGTCCCTCGCGCTCGGCACGCGGTTCGCTCCCGGCGCGGGCCGCTCAGCCGGAGCCGGCGCCGCCCGACGCCTCGGCCGGTAGGTCCTGCTCCAGGACGAGCGAGCCGACGTAATCGCACGAGGCGCAGTGGTAGACCTGCCCGACGATCGAGCCGGCGATCAGCGCGATCCGGGGCGAGCCGCACTTCGGGCAGACGAGGACCGACCTACCCCTTGGGCGGCGCGGCATCGTCCCCCTCGTCCCCGTCCGGCGCGTCGTCCTCGTCCGGCTCCTCTGCGGTCTCCTCCTCTTCGGGGGAGGCCGGGGCGCCTCGCTCCTCCGGGGGACCGGGCTCGGCCGGGGCGCCCGCGGTCGCCGGGCCCGGCTCGACCGCCGGCTCGAGCACGACCGCGTCACGGACGCTGTCGCCCTCGTCCAGGCGGATCACCCGGACCCCGAGGGTGTTCCGGGACTGGACGCGGATCCCGTGCGCCGGGATCCGGATCGTGATCCCCCGCTGGGTCGTCACCAGGACCTCCGAGGCGTCGGTCGTCGGGAGGACCGCGACGACCCCTCCGTTCCGCCCCCCGGTCCGGATCGTGCGCACCCCCTTCGCGCCGCGCCGGGTCTCGCGGTAGTCGTCGGTCGGGCTGCGCTTACCGTAGCCGGTGGTCGTGATCGACAGGAGCGAGGGGAACCGGGCGCTCACGGGCGCCATCGCGACGAGCCGGTCGTCCTTCTCGCCCGACAGTCGGACCCCGATCACGCCGTAGGTCGCCCGGCCCATCGGGCGCACCTCGGAGACCGGGAACCGGACGAGCTGCCCGGAGTACGTCGCGAGGACGATCTCCGTCGCCTCGTCCGTGACGTGGACGACGTCCACGAGCTCGTCGCGGTCCTCGAGGAGGACCGCCTGGATGCCGCTCGTGCGGATGTTCTGGAACTGGTCGAGCTCCGTCCGCTTCACGATCCCCCGGCGGCTCGCGAAGAACAGCGAGCCCGCGCCGCCGAGGTCGTGCAGCGGCAGCAGCGTCTGGACGCGCTCGCCGTCCTTCAGCCTCGGCAGGAGGTTGATCACCGCCTTCCCCTTGGAGTGGCGGCTCCCCTCGGGGAGCTCGTAGGCCTTGAGCCGGTAGACCCGGCCGAGGTTCGTGAAGAACAGCACCTCGTCGTGCGTCCGGGTCACGAACGTGCGGGTGACGAAGTCCTCCTCCTTGGTCGCCATCTGGACGAGGCCCCGACCGCCGCGGCGCTGGCGGCGGTACTGCTCGAGCGGCAGGCGCTTGATGTAGCCGTCCCGGGTGACGAGGACGACGACGTCGCTGTCGGGGATCAGGTCCTCGAGCGAGCGCTCCGTGAACGCGGGAACGATCCGGGTGCGGCGGGCGTCGCCGAACCTCGCCTTGACGTCGCGGAGCTCGTCGGCGATGAGCTGGTCGAGCCGCTTCGGCGACGCGAGCACCTCGCGGAGCTCCTGGGCGAGCGCCTCTTTCTCGGCCTTCTCCTTCTCGATCGTCTCCCGCTCGAGGGCGGTGAGGCGCGCGAGCCGCATGTCGAGGATCGCCTTCGCCTGCTCGCTGGAGAGCAGGAACCGGCCCATCAGCCCCGCCTCGGCCTGGGCGACGTCCTTCGAGCGGCGGATCAGCCGGATCACCTCGTCGATGTGGTCGATCGCGGTGAGGAACCCCTCGAGGAGGTGGAGCCGCTCCTCCGTCTTTCTTAGGTCGAACCTCGAGCGCCGGGTGATCGTCGTGCGGCGGTGGTCGAGGTGATGAAGCAGGAGCTCGTGGAGGCCGAGGACCTTCGGCTGCCCGTCGACCAGGCAGAGGTTGATCACCCCGAAGCTCGTCTCGAGCGGGGTGTGCTCGTAGAGCCGGTTGAGGACGATCTCGGCCGGCGCATCCCGGCGGAGCTCGAGGACAACGCTCGTCCCCGAGCGGTCCGACTCGTCCCGCAGGTCGGTGACCCCGTCCAGCCGCTTCGACTTGACCAGGTCCGCGATGAGCTCGAGGAGGCCGGCCTTGTTGACCTCGTACGGGATCTCCGTGATGACGATCTCGTCCTTGCCGCCGCGCTCGCGGATCTCCGCGGCGCCCCGGAGGTGGAGCATCCCCCGGCCGGTCTCGTAGGCGTCCCGGATCCCCTCGGCCGAAAGGTAGCCGCCGGTCGGGAAATCCGGTCCCGGCACGCAGCGGAGCAGCTCGTCGAGCGAGGCGTCCGGGTGCTCGAGCAGCAGCTCGAGCGCGTCGACGATCTCCCCGAGGTTGTGCGGCGGCATGTTCGTCGCCATCCCGACGGCGATGCCGGCCGAGCCGTTGACGACGAGGTTCGGGATCTTCGACGGGAGGACGAGCGGCTCCTTGAGCGACCCGTCGAAGTTGTCCCCCCAGTCGACCGTCTCCTTCTCGAGGTCGGCGAGGATCTCCTCGGCGAGCGCCGAGAGCCGGGCCTCGGTGTACCGCATCGCCGCCGGCGCATCCCCGTCGATCGAGCCGAAGTTCCCCTGCCCGTCGATGAGGGGATAGCGGAGGCTGAACGGCTGGGCCATCCGGACGAGCGCGTCGTAGACCGCGATGTCGCCGTGGGGGTGGTACTTCCCCAGGACCTCGCCGACGGTGCGGGCGCTCTTGCGGTAGGGCTTATCGTGGGTCGCCCCGGACTCCCACATCGACCAGAGGATCCGGCGCTGGACCGGCTTCAGGCCGTCCCGTCCGAGCGGGAGCGCCCGGCCGACGATGACGCTCATCGCGTAATCGAGGTAGGAGCGGTGCATCTCCGCCTCGAGCGGACGGTCGCGCGGCCGCTCCGGGCCCGGCGTGGGCGGCGGGGGGACCGGGGTCGCGGTCATCCGGAGGGGCCCCGACGGGCGAGCTGGTCCCCGAGCTCGCGGTTCGCCGCGGCGAGGAACCGGTCACGGGAGCCCGGAGGGATCGTCGCGCCGCTCGCGACCCGGTGACCCCCGCCCTCGCCCCCGACCTCGGCGGCCGCCTTCCGGCAGACGGTCGCGAGGTCGAGACCGCGCTCGACCTGACGGACCAGTCCCCGGGCGCTGACCTTCGTCGGCTGCTCGCCTCCGTCCGAGAAGACGAACACCGGGAGGTCGCTCGGCAAGAGGTAGTTCATCGCGAGGCCGGCCTGCGTGCCCGCGAGCGGGGTCTCGGGGCTCTCGAACCAGCGCAGGGCCTCCATTGAGCGCACCCCGCCGTCCTCGATCCGGCGAAGGCCCCGCAGGATCCCGGTCCGCCAATCGGCCTCGGTTGACCGGGCCTTCTCGGCCGCGCCGGGGTCGCCGAGCGCATAGGCGACCCCGACCCCGGGGATACCGGCCCGGCCGGTCGCGTTCTGCAGGTTCGAGACCTCCTCGGCGTCGAGCCCGAGGGACGGGACGAACCACCGCTCGCCGTCGAGCATCGAGACGAACTCGGGAAGGACCCGGTCGGACTCGAGGCGGCGCTGGACCGCCTGGGCCAGCCGCTCGGCCTCCGGCGGGGCGAGCTCGGCGGGCCGTCGCGCGGGGTCGAGCCCGAGGTCCCGCACGAACCGCTCGGCGGCCTCGGGGCGGCCCGAGAGGCCCCGGACGAACGGGTCGACGCTCTCCGCGAGCGCCACGGTGAGCGAGCGGCCGAACAGGGCGAGGCCCCGCTTCCGCTCGAGCAGCGCCCGGCGCCGCGCCTCCTCCGCGAGGGTCGCGTTCAGCCCCCGGAACCCCCCGACGTGCTGCCGGTCGTGGATCGCCCCGGAGAGCCCCCACGGCGCGTTGTCCCAGTTCGCCGGATCGAGGAAGACCGTGAACAGCCAGCTCAGGCTCGAGGCGCTCAGCTCGTTCATCCCGTCGACCCCCCAGTCGATCGGGTTCACGAACGCGACGTGCGGCGGGAGCACCGGGGGCTCGGGGGCCCCGGGATAGCGGTGGTGGTCGAGGATCACGACCGGGTGCGGATGCTCCGGGTAGAGGTCGAGCCAGCTCGAGCCGGTGTCCGTCACGATGAGGGGACCCGGCGTGCTCCGCGCGAGGGCGGCGAACCGCTCCCGTTCGACCCCGAACAGCGCGGTCGCCTGGGCCGGGTAGCCGAGCCGGGAGAACGCCCGCAGCAGCGCCGACGCGGCCGCAACGCCGTCCCCGTCGTAGTGGTAGATGACCCTCCAGCGCTTCGGGTTCCCGAGGACGAGCCCGCGGGCCTTCGCGAACTCCTCGCCGTACCGATCGTGATGAACGAACGCCTCGGGACCCGAGGCCATCACTCCACCTGGAGCGCCGCGCCGGCGGCGGAGTACCGCCAGCCCTCGGGGAGGCGCCGGTGCTGCCGGTAGTACCGCGCGAGCCGGCGGATCCGCGACTCCATCAGGGTGAGCCCCCGCCGATTCGCGAGGTCGTTCGGGTGGCTGGCGAGGTGACGCTGGAGGTGCACGACGCGTTTCAGGAGGGCCTGGAGGTCGTCCGGGACCTCGGGCGTGATCCCGGCCTCTCGAAGGAGGGTCCCGAGGCGCTTGCCCGTGACCGCCCGGGAGTTCGGCACGCCCAGCCCGTCCCGCAAGGCGAGCCCCACCTGGGCCGCCGAACGGCCTCCCTTGGAGAGTTGGACCGCTTGGGTGACGACCTCCTCCGAGGAGACGGAGACCCACTCCGGACGCATCAGCGGGTACGGCCGGTGCGAGCCGGCCCGGCCCTTCCGCCCGGAGTGAATACGCGACACGGCCGCGCGAGGACAAGCGTTTCCTACTTAACGCTTAGTGGGCAGAGCGAGGGACGTCCGCGGCGGGACCGTCCCCGGCCGCCGCGGGGCGGTCGGCTTGGGCCCGCTCAAGGAATCCGGTCGGCCTTCAGCAGCGCTTCGACAAGGAACTGCTTCCCCTCCGACGTGATCCGGTAACGGGGGCGCCCGCCGCTCGAGCCGTGCGAGCCCCGCCCCCCGTCGACCTCGGCACGGACGAGGCCGTTGCGGAGGAGGAGGCCGAGCGCGTGCGGGAGCTTCACCCGCTGCTCGTCGACCGCCCAGAACCGGCGCAGCGCCCGCTCGAGCTCGTCCAGGTAGAGCGCCTGCTCGTGGTGCTGGCCCTCGTGGATCGACTCGGCGCGGTTGAGCTGCTGGAGGATCGCGACGAACGTCGCGCGGACCGGGTCGGGCGCCTCCGCGTTCCCCATCGCCCGGTCTACGCAAGCCTCCCCTACATAATCCGCGCGGGCCGGTCCGCCACGCGGGGTGCGGCCTCCGGGGGACCCCGCGGGCCCGCGCCGTCCTGCGCTGCCCGTCCGCTCCCACGGGTTTTAAGGGACGGACGCGAAGTACCGGCCGGGGACCGATGTCGTGCACTTGCCGTAGCCCGGGGCGATGCCCGGTGTGCAACACCCCCGTTCGCGTCCCGCTCTCCAACCTCGAGAACGCCGCGGGCGCGGCGATCCTGGTCGACAAGTTCGCACGCCGGGACTCCTCCGCGTCGCGGGAGGGGCTCCGCCGCCTGATCGAAGGGTGGGCGTCGTGCCCGTCCTGCGGGCACTCGATCCGGGTCGAGCACTCGCGGTCGTGCGTCGCGAGCGCGCTGACGGCGTTCGGCGTCCCGCCGACCGACCGGGAGGCGATCCTCGCCCGCATCACCTTCCCGGAAGTCTGAGGGCGTCGCCGCGATGGCCGGACCGGAGGAGTTCGTAGTCACCCCGTACGAGGTGCGGGGCCGCGTCGACTACGACCGCCTGCGCGAACTGTTCGGGACCCAGGAGCTCACCGCGGCGCTGCTCTCCCGGATCCGGCGGCTCGCCGGGGGGGAGCTCCACCCGCTGCTCGAGCGCGGGATCTACTACACCCACCGAGACCTCGGGACCCTGCTCGACGCCTTCGAGGCGGGCCGACCGTTCTTCGTCTACTCGGGCCGGGGACCGTCCGGTCCCCTCCACACCTCCCACCTCGCCCAGTTCGAGCTCTGCCGCTGGCTCCAGGCCCGGCTCCGGGTACCGATGTACATCCAGATCACGGACGACGAGAAGTTCTGGTCCCGTTCCGGGCTCACCCGCGAGGAGACGATCCGCTGGGGCTACGAGAACCTCTACGACATCCTCGCGCTCGGCTTCGACCCCAAGACGACCCGGGTCTTCTTCGACTCCCGCTCGATCTCGGCGCTCTACCCCCTCGCGATCCGGGTCGCGCGCAAGATCCCCTACTCGAGCGTCAAGGCGGTCTTCGGCCTGGAGCCGTCGACGAACATCGGCTGGATCTTCTACACCGCGCTCCAGACGGTCCCGTGCTTCTGGCCGTCGTGGGCCGAGGGAACGACCGTCCCCTGCCTCATCCCCTGCGGGATCGATCAGGACCCGCACTTCCGCCTGACGCGGGACATCGCCGAGGGGCTGGGGTACCCGAAGCCGGCGCTGCTCCACAGCCGGATGGTCCCGGGCCTCCTCGGAGAGGCGGCGATGTCGACGACCGGTGCCACCCCCGACAACGCGCTGTTCCTGGACGACCCGCCCAAGGTCGTCGAGCGGAAGGTCCGCAACGCGTTCACGGGAGGGCGCGCGACGGTCGAGGAGCAACGCCGGCTCGGGGCGACCCCCGAGGTCTGCTCCGTCTGGGCGCTCTGGAGGAGCCGGTTCGCCGAATCGGAGGAGACGTTCCAGCGGATCACCGCCGACTGCCGCTCGGGGAAGATGCTCTGCGGGGAGTGCAAGGGGCTCCTGCTCGAGAGGGTCCACCGGTTCCTGCGCGAGCACGCCGAGGCCCGGGAGAAGGTCAAGGCGTGGGCGGAGTCGACAATCGTGACGGCGCCGCCGTCGAACGTCGAGAGCTGAGCGGACCCACGCCTAACCGACCTCGGGGCGTCGCGGGGGCCGGACCGCCTCGGGGCGGGGGGGCCCTCCCGGAGGGAGCGTCGGCTCGGCCTGGACCGCTCCGCCTTCCTCGCCGACCGTCGTGAGGAGCCGGAGCATCGGGCGGAACAGCGACCGTGCGGCGCGTTCCGGGTCGAGCGTGAACGCCCGCTCGTAGGCGGCGATCGCCTCGTCCTCGTCCCCGAGCGCCAGCAGGGAGAGCGCGAGGTCGAGCCAGCTCTTCGCCTCCCTCGACCCTTCCCGCTCGGCCCCTTCCAGGGAGTGGTCGTCGGCGCGGGGAAGCGCCTTGGCCGGCGTCGCGGCCGCCGTCGGAACGTCCCGGGACAGGACCAGGGCCCGCTCGAACGCGACGGACGCCGACGGCTCGTCGCCCGCCTCCGCGAGCGCGACGCCCAATCGGTGCCAGGCGATCATGTCGGTCGGCTCGAGCGCGACCGCCCGGCGATAGGCGCTCGCCGCGTCGCTCCACTCGTCCCGGAGGGCCCGGACGACCCCGAGGTGGAACCAGGCCTCGCCGTTCTTGGGAGCGAGCGACACCGCCTTGGAGAGGGCCATCTCCGCCTCGGCGGCCTTGCCCAGATGGGTGAGGGCGAGACCGAAGTTCGACCACGCCTGCGCGTCGCTCGGGTCGGCCTGGAGGATCCGGCCAAAGGCGGTGGCGGCGCGCTCGTACTCCTGGTGCTGAAGGTGCTGTACGCCCAGGCGGAACTGCTGGTTCATCCCGGCGGCGGGGGACGACCTCGCCGGCCCAAAAGGCTACCGATGGATGGGCCGCCCCGGGCCCGGGCGTCGTCCCCGGGTCCTCGGCGTCCCCCGGGGACTGCCGGCGCTCCCCGGGGGGCCGAGCCGGGGTGCCGCTCCCCTTATATGGACCTCCGTCGATGGAGCCGGCAAGGAATCCGCGAGTCGGCCCCAATCGAGCGTCCCCTTCGTCCGTGTTTTGCGACGAGTGTTCGCACGAAGCGAGGCCGTTCGTCGATTCCGAAAAGAACGAACGCGAAACGCGGACGAGGCGACCAGCGACCATGGTGGACAAACCCCTGACGAAAGTGCGAGACCTGACGCCGAACTCGAAGCAAGTGAACGTGCTCGCGAAGGTGCTGAACGTAGGTGAGCCGAAGGAAGTGATGGGCAAGTTCGGCGACCCGAGGAAGGTATGCGAGGCCGTCGTCGGTGACGACACGGCGACGATCATCCTCTCCCTGTGGAACGAGCAGATCGGATCGATCACGAAGGACGAGGTCGTCCTCGTTGACAACGGCTACGTGTCCCTCGTGCGAGGCCACATGCGCCTCAACGTCGGACGCTACGGCAACCTGTCGAAGTCGACCGAGGCGATGGCCGAGATCAACCAGTCGCTCGACATGAGCCAGCAGGAGTTCGAGAGCGAGCGCCGCTCCTTCGGGGGCGGAGGCTACCGCGACCGGGGCGGCGGCGGCGGCTACGGCGGCGGCCGCTACGGTGGTGGGGGCGGCGGAGGCGGCGGCCAGGGCCGCGAGCGCTCCGAGTCCTACAAGCGGTACTAGGGCCCGGCCCTAGCTTCGCGCGAACCCTTTCCCCCTCTTCCTCCGCTCCGCGCGAGCGGGGGGTTTTCTAAATAGCGGGCCCGTCCTCGGCCCGGCGATGGTCGAGCTGACCCGAGAGCTCACGCTCTACGTCCAATCGAAAAAGACCGTGACCACGTTCTACCGCCCCTCCGTCAACCCGGCGGGCGTGGGGCCGACGACCTCGACGCCGGTCGGAGGCGCCCCTGCGACCCGGGCGGAGGCCGACGCGACCTCGGCGGACGCGCCGGTCTACTTCCTCTCCGACGACCAGTCGCGCGCGCTGGCGCTCTCGGAGGAGATCGCGCTGCGCCGCGGCTACCGGATCAAGGTCATCGACGTCGAGAAGGCCGGCCGCCTCGAGCGGCTCGTCACCGAGCACCTCCGGGGCGTCCAGACGTTCCCGGTCCTCGTCGCCCCGTCCGGGTTCCGGCTCGTCGGCTGCGAGCAGTTCACCGAGGAGAACCTCGCGGCGGTCATGCCGACCGAATTGAAGAGCGTCCGCGCGCTCACCTACATCAAGGTCAAGGGCGGTGACCTCGACCGGATCCGCCAGATGCTCGAGGACCTCGCCGAGGTCAAGGAGCTCCACTTCCTCACCGGCGACTGGGACATCCTGGTCGTCCTCCAGTTCCCCCCGACGACGACCAACAAGCGCCGCGTCCTCGACTTCGTCACCGAGCGGATCCGCGGGATCCCCGAGGTCGTGGACACCTCGACCCTCGTCCCCGAGTACTCGGTGACGAAGTTCCCGTAGGCACCTACCCCGCGCGCCGCCCCCGCCGCCGGCGGGGGACGACGGGGATCCGTCCGCCGGTCGACCGGCGCCCCGCGCCCGGCTCCGGCGTCCCGTAGAGCGGCTCGACGGTGAGCGGGTGGTCCTCGAGCCAGGCGACCCCCTCGACGTACGCCGAGAACGTCTCGAGGCTCGTGAAGAGGGGGATCCCGAGCTCGACCGCCCTCCGGCGGAGGACGTAGTCGTCCTCCAGCATCCGTTCGAACTTCTCCTGGGTGAGCGACGCCGGGACGTTGAGGAGGAGGTCGACCTCGCCCCGGTCGATCGCCTCGAGGACGTTCGGGTGCCGGTCCGGCTCGGAGACCTTGTGCAGGGTCCGGACGCCCCGCAGCCCGCGCGCGCCGAGGAACGCCCCGGTGTCCTCGGTCGCCGAGAGTCGGAGGCCGAGCTCGCGCAGCCGCCGCGCGACGGGGAGGAGCTGCTCCTTGAGCCGCGGGCCGCCGACGGAGAGGAACGCGGAGCCCCGCCGCGGGACGAGGCGCACGCCGGTGGCGACGAGCGCCTTGACGAGCGCGTCCGAGAACGTCGGGCCGAAGCAGGCGACCTCCCCGGTCGACTGCATCTCGACCCCGAGGAGCGGGTCGGAGCCGGTGAGCTGGAGGAACGAGAACTGGGGGACCTTCACGCCGAACCGTCCGGCCGGCAGGGGCGCGACCCCTTCCCTCGAGAGCGGCCGGCCGAGGAGCGCCCGCGCGGCCTCCCGGAGCAAGGGAACCCCGGTCGCCTTCGTAAGGAACGGCAGGGACCGGCTCGCGCGGAGGTTGAGCTCGATGATCTGGTAGGCCCGGTCCTTGACGAGGAACTGGACGTTGAACGGCCCGCGGATCTGGAGCGTCGTCGCGAGCCGGCGCGCGACGTCGAGCAGCCCGTCCTGGACCTCCTTCGGCGTGTGCCGCGGGGGCAGGCAGAAGATCGCGTCCCCGGAATGGACCCCCGCGTGCTCGACGTGCTCGAGGATCCCGGCGACCAGGACCCGCTGCCCGTCGGCGATCGCGTCCAGCTCGATCTCGTCGGCCCCCTCGACGAACTTCGTGATCACCACCGGGTGCTCGGGAGAGACGCGGGCGGCCTCGGAGAGGAACCGGCCGAGGTCGGCGCGCCCCGAGATCACCCGCATCGCTTGGCCGCTCAGGACGTACGACGGCCGCACGAGGACCGGGTAGCCCACCTCCTCGGCGAACGCGGCCGCCTCCTCGCTCGTCGTGAACGCGCGCCAGGCCGGCTGCGGGATCTGGAGCCGCTCCAGGAGCCGGGCGAACCGCGCGCGGTCCTCGGCGGTGTCGATCGACTCGGGGGAGGTGCCGAGGACAGGGATGCCGCACATCGAGAGCAGCGGGGTGAGGTTCTGCGCGAGCTGGCTCCCGACGCACGTGACGACCCCCCGGAACCGCTCGAAGTCGCAGAGGTCCCGGACCCGTTCGAGCGTGATCTCCTCGAAGTAGAGCCGGTCGGAGCGGTCGTAGTCGGTCGAGACGGTCTCCGGGTTCGAGTTGAGGAGCGCGACCCCGCCGAGGCCCTCCGCCCGGAGGCCGTCGACGAGGTTCATCGTCGACCAGTCGAACTCGACGCTGGAGCCGATCCGGTACGGGCCGGCCCCGATGACGAGCGCCGAGCCCTCGGCCATCGGCCGGACGTCGTCGGCGTCGGCCCGGTAGGTCAGGTAGAGGTAGTTCGTCCGGGACGGCCACTCCCCCGCAAGGGTATCGATCATCCGGACCCGGGGGCGGATCCCGCGTTCCAGGCGTTGGCGACGGACCTCCTCCTCGTCCATTCGCGCCGCGCGCCCGACGGCCCGGTCGGAGAGCCCGAGCTCCTTGGCGCGGCGCAGGAGCTCCTCGGGGAGACGGCCCCCGGGGACCGCGCCGAGAGCCCGGTGCGCCTCCTCGATCTCAGCGAGCGCGTCGACGAACCACCGGTCGATCCAGGAGACCGAGGCGACCGTCTCCGGGTCGACGCCGGCCCGCAGCGCCTCCAGGACATGGCCGAGGATCGCCGGCGTCGGCGCCGCCAGGTCGGCGAGGATCGCCTCCCGCGGCCGGACGGACGGCGGAGGCAGGAGGTCGGCCCGGGGGTCGGCCATCCGGTAGGCCTTCGAGACCGCCTCCGGGAACGACGCCCCGATCCCCATCGCCTCCCCGACCGACTTCATCGCCGGCCCGAGCCTCGGGTCGGCCCGGGCGAACTTGTCGAGGTCCCACCGCGGCAGCTTCACGACGACGTAGTCGAGGGACGGCTCGAAGCAGGCCGTCGTGACGCCGGTGACCCGGTTCTTCAGCTCCGGGAGCGTGTAGCCGAGGGCGAGCTTCGCCGCGACGTAGGCGAGCGGATAGCCGGTCGCCTTGCTCGCGAGGGCGCTGGAGCGGGAGAGCCGGGCGTTGATCTCGATCGCGTAGTACTCGAGGCTCTTGGGGTCGAGGCAGAACTGGATGTTGCACTCGCCGACGATCCCGCACTCCTTGACGGCGCGGAGCGCCGCCTGGCGGAGCATCTGGTACTCCTGGTCGGTCAGCGTCTGGCTCGGGGCGATGACGATGTTGTCCCCGGTGTGGACGCGCATCCCGAGGACGTTCTCCATGTTGCAGACCGTCAGCGCGTTCCCCCGCGCATCACGGACGACCTCGTACTCGATCTGTTTGAACGAGCCGACGTACCGCTCGAGGAGGACCTGGCGGACCGGGCTCGCCCGGAGGCCCCGGGTGACGACCTCGCGCAGCTCGGCGGCGTCGCGCGCGACGCCGCCCCCCTTGCCACCGAGGGTGAAGGCGACCCGGACCATGAGCGGGAAGCCGAGGTCCCCGGCGACGTGCAACGCCTCCTCGAGCGAGCGCACCGCCCGGCTCGGCAGGGTCGGGACTCGGGCGCGGGCCATCGCCCGGACGAACTTGGCCCGGTCCTCCGTCGCCCGGATCCCGGCCAGCGGGGTGCCGAGGACGGCCGTGCCGGTCCGGGAGAGGACCCCGAGGTCGCTCAGCCGGACCCCGCAGTTGAGGGCCGTCTGGCCTCCGAAGGAGAGCAGCAGGCCGTCCGGCCGCTCGGACTCCAGGATCGGCGCGACGAACTCGGCGACGAGCGGCTGGAAGTAGACCTTGCCGTGGCGGGGAGGGTCGGTCTGCAGCGTCGCGATGTTGGGGTTGACGACGATCGCGTAGACCCCGTCCTCGTCCAACGCCTTCAGGCACTGGCTACCGGAGTAGTCGAACTCCCCGGCCTCGCCGATCTTGAGCGCCCCGCTCCCGAGCAGGACGGCCTTGTCCGGTAGCGCGCGCGTCAACCCCGCCGCCTCACCCTGCGGACGAACTCATCGAAGACGAAGCCGGCCTCCTGGGGTCCGGGGTGGCCTTCCGGGTGCCCTTGGAGCGCGAGTACGCGGCCGGGAGCGTCGCGGAGCCCCTCGAGCGTGCCGTCGTCGGGGTTGGTCGCCCACGGCTCGAGCCCGCTCCCGTGGAGCGATGCCGGATCGACGGCGTAGCCGTGGTTCTCGCTGACGATGACCGCGCGCCCGTCGGGGAAGCAGACGGTCTTGTTCTGCCCGCGGTGCCCGTACTTGAGCTTGAACGTCCGGCCGCCTCGGGAGAGCGCGAGGAGCTGGTGGCCGAGGCAGATCCCGAGGGTCGGGAGCCCCCGGTTCGAGCCCCGGCCGAGCTCCTCGATCGTCGAGGTGAGGGTCGCCGGGTCCCCGGGTCCGTTGCTGACCAGCAGGCCGGAGATGCGTCGCCCGTGCCACCGCGTTGGGACCTCGTGGTCCGGGGGGAGGCGCAGGACGCTCGCGCCCCGGTCGAGCAGGGCCCGGACGATGCTCGCCTTCGCGCCGCAGTCGACGAACGCGATCAGGGGTCCACCGTTGCGGGAGAGGACGGTCGGACGCGACGGGGCGACCTCGCGGACGAGGTCCTCGTGGGCGTAGGCGGGGGCTCGCGCGACCGCCTGCGCGAGCTCCTCGGCCCTCGGTCGTCGCGCGTCCCGCGCGACGTCGATCACCCCACGCAGGACCCCCCGGCTCCTCAGGTGCTGGGTGAGGCGCCGGGTGTCGACCCCGACGACGGCCGGCACCCCCTCGTCGCGCAGCCAGGCGTCGAGCGTGCGGTCCATCGCCCAATGGTTCGGCCGGCTCGTCCCTCGGATCACCACCCCCCGGACCTGGACCCCGTCGCTCTCGAGGAGGGGGAGCCCGTCCGGGTCGTGGCCGCCCCGGGGAGGCGCCCCGTAGTTGCCGAGCAGCGGGTAGGTGAACGTCAGGATCTGGCCGCGGAACGACGGGTCGGTGAGCGACTCCGGGTAGCCGACCATCCCGGTGGTGAAGACGACCTCCCCTACACGACGACCCGTGGCGCCGAGGCCGACGCCGTCGAACCGCGTCCCGTCCTCCAAATAGACCGTCCCCGCGCGCGGTCGTTCTTGCGCGTCGGACGGCACGGGCTAGGGAACCCGACGCGAAGCAGGAGAGCGTCGGTCCATAAGATTTGCCGTCGCCGGGCCGGTCGCTCCGTCGCCCCGGCCCCGCGGCCCGGCCCCTGCGGCGTCAAATCCCTTCCGTCGATGCGCTCCGCGTGGTCGGCCCCCCGCGCGTGCGCGACCGCTACGACCTCGTCATCATCGGCGGCGGTCACGCCGGGCTCCAGGCCGCCGCGAAGGCGGGGCTCCTGCGTCGAACGGCCGCGCTGATCGACCGGGGCCCGAAGTACTCGAGGTCATACTACGCCCCGCGGATGGACAACATCCCCGGCTTCCCGGACGGGATCTCGGGGCACAAGCTCCTCGACCAGCAGGTCGCCGCGGTGCGGCGCCTCGCCGAGTGGGTCGACTACTTCACCCCCGCGCGGGCGAGCGACGCTCGGGCGACGCCCGACGGCTACGAGGTCGGTTTCGACTCGCTCCGACAGCAGCTCCGGGCCCGGGGCCGCGCCCTGATCCTTGCGATGGGCGTCGTCGACCGGATCGTCGAGGTCGGGGGGAAGATCGACCCGATCTTCCCGTGGGCGAACCAGGCGCTCGTCGACTTCTGTCTGGTCTGTGACGGCCACGAGCTCGTCGGCAAGTCGGTCGGCGTGATCGGCCATGACGCGTTCGCGGCCCGGACCGCCCTCGACCTGTTCGAGTTCGCCCCGACCGCGGTCGAGATCCTCACCCACGGGCAGCCGCCGGCGTTCGGGACCACCCCGGAGGAACGCGCGAGGCTCGAGCGCGAGCTCGCCGACCGCCAGGTCCGTGTCGTCGACGGGACGATCGCCGGCTTCGACGAGATCCGGGAGCACCGCTTTGGGGTCCGGTTCGCGGACGGGAGCCACCGCTCCTACGACCGCGGCTTCTCGGCGCTCGGGTGGTACGAGATGCACCAGGAGCTGCCCCGCGCCCTCGGGTGCCGGTTCGACCCCGAAGGGTTCGTTGAGGTCGACGACGACGCGCGCGCCCTCTCGGCGGCGGACGGGCGGCCGATCCCCGGGCTCTACGTCATCGGGGACCAGAAGAGCGGTTGGAACCAGATCCCGGAGGCGTGGGCGTCGGCCGAACGGGCCGTGCTCCACGCGTGGGCCGACTACCTGTAGCGCTCAGGCGAACCGCGCGGCGGGGGCGACCGAGAGGAACCGGGCGAGCGCGTCGAGGTCCTCGGCGATCGCGCTCGCCCCGGCGGTGCGGAACCGGTCCGCGGCGACGGCCCGGTCCTCCTTCTCGCTCGGGTCGGGCAGGACGGCGTAGAACCGGACCCGGGCCGCGATGGCGCACTCCGCGTCGAGGAGGTGGTCGCCGACGTAGAGCGCGCGCTCCGTCGGGACCTCCATCTCGCGGAGCAGCGCGAGGAGCGCCTCGGGAGACGGCTTCGCCGGTCCCGGGGTGCTGCGAGAGCGGAGGTACGGGAAGAACGTGCCGAGCGCGGTGCGGACGAGGGCGGCCCGGGCGAACGCCTCCGAGCTGCGGGTGAGGATGCCGAGGCGGAACTCGCGGCGCTGCAGCCCCCGGAGCAGGTTCTCCGCTCCCGGGCGGGCGGTCGTCCTCGGCAGCGCCTCGAGCTCGATCTGGTCGATCGCCTTCTGGTACTCCGTCTCGAACCGCCAGAGCTCCCCCTCCGGCACGTGGCCGGCCTGCAGCTCCTCGCGGGCCATCTCGACGATGCGGTGGACCGGCTCGTGGACGGAGAGATGGCCGGGGACGACGCCGTGGCGCTCGGCGATCCGGACGACCTCGGCCCGGATCCGCCCGAAGTCGTGGTGGGAGAGGACGAGCGTCCCGTCCAGGTCGAAGACGATACCGAGGATCGGCTCGAGGAACTTCGGCTCGGACGAGAGATCGGGCATGCGCACCCTCCGGCCGACGACGCTGGCCGCGGGCTCGGAATAAGCGTTTGCTTGGAGGGGCGCGCGGCGGGGTCGTCCGCCTAGGCCGAGGCCGTCCCGGCCGGGCGCCGCAACGTCAGGACGGACTCTCGGAGCCCGAACGAGCGGCGCTGGCCGCTCCGGCGGGTACGGGCGAGGTCGACCGAGACGATCTCGAACCCGAGCCGTTCCGCGATGCGCGCCAGGAGCAGGTCGCCGGGGACGTAGGCGCCGGCGAGGAGCGAGTCGCCGACGACGAGGACGAACCGACCGCGCGGTCGGAGGGCGTCGCGGACCCGCGCCAGGACCGGCACGAGGTCGGCGAAGTACCGGTGCACGACCGCGTGCATGTCGTCCCGGCGGTACGTCTGCTTGCGGCGGACGTTCTCGCGGATGCGCGCCAGGATCTCTCGGAGCCACGGGTCCGGCGACCCGTGGACCGAGGCGTAGCGCGCGGTCTCCGACCGGGGAAGGTTATCGCACGCGACCTCGGCCCCCCGAAGGGCCCGGAGGTCGGCGTACGACCGGGCGTACCCGAGCCACGCGAGGTCGACCTTGTAGTTCATCACGTAGTCCATCCCGTTGACGTACGGAGGGCTCGTCACGGCGAGGTCGACCGAGCCCGCCGGGAGCTCCAGCGTGCGGGCGTCGCGCTGCTCGACACGCGCACGCGGCCCCCAGCGGTCGCGCTCTCGCCGGAGCTCCCGGAGGTCCCCGGCCATGACCGCGACCGCGTCGAGGAACCGGGCGACCGGTGCGGGTCCCGGCTCGGAGGCGCCCCGGCGGTAGCCGAGGCAGGGGGAACGGTGGAGGCGGCTCGAGGGGATCAGGATCCGACCGAACGCGAGCCGGACGGCGTCCGAGACCGGGCCGTGATCGCCCGGGAGCGCCTCGCGCAGCCGGAGCAGCTCGTCGAGCGCCTCCTTCGAGAACTGCCGGCGGGTCTCCCGAAGGAACGGTAAGCGGCCCGAGGGCCGCGATCGGCGGGCGCGCACGACGGCCCGGGCCCGCGCGACGAGCCGGTCGGGGTCGAGCTCGAACGTCGTCTTGACCCGAGCGGCGAGCACCGCCGGGGCGAGGAGCTCGATGCCGACCGCTCGGGCCCCGGCGCGTCGGGCCTCGACGAGCGTGGTGCCGCTCCCGGCGAACGGATCCAGGACGGTACCCCCGTCGCCGAGGTCCAGGGCGTGGAGGACCCCTCGAACGAACTCCGCCGAGTACCCCTGGACGTAGGGCCACCAGCGGTGGACCGGCTCCGTGTCGTTGGAGCGGAAGGTGATCGGCCCCCGGTACCGCCCGATCGCCACCCCGTTCTCGCGGAGGAACCGTTCGTCGAACGCGCTCGGCTCCACGAAGTCGTCCCGTTCGTGCAGCGCCGCGTACTCCTGCAGCACCCAGAGCCCTCGGCCGATCCGGTGGACCGCGCCGTCCCGCTCCCACGCCTCCAACGCCTCCTGGACCTGCCCGGCCGGGACCGCGAGCACGGACGCGAGCTGGCGGTACGTGGCGCCGATCGCTCCGGTCGCGTCCAGCGCTTCCCGGAGGGCGACCCTCCCCCCCGCCCCGAGCTCGCCCGCTCCCGCGGGGGACGCCGTCACTGCCTTCCCCGGGCCCGCGCCCGAGCGGTCATCCGCGCCGGCCGCTCGGCGATCCGGTCGAGCGACGTGCGCACCGACTCGCGCAGTTGGTGTCGGGTCGTCCTCAACCGCTGGGGGGGGCTGAGGTCGACGAGCTCCTCCGGTACCGTGGCCAGCGCCACGTCCAGGTCGTGCAGGCGGCCGAGCCGGTCCTGGAGACGTTGCCAGGACGGCGGCGGCGGGGCGGCGGTCGCCCTCGCGGCGACCTCGAGGGAGGCGAGGTGGCGCCACTGGCGGATCCGGATCCTCAGCCGGTGCAGCCGTTCGCTGGTCGGGCGCCGGCGGGCCCTCCGATGGGCCTTGCGGACCTTCCCTTGCCGGAGCCGGCGCTCCTCGCCGAGGATGCGCTGGAGACCTTGGGCGGCGTCGGGCCGGGGGGTCGTCTCGAGCGCGGACCGCGCCCGGTCGAAGAGGCCGGCTTGGCGTTCCGTCCGGAGGAACGCCCGGAGGAGCTCGCGGCCGGTATCGGTATCGTCGCGGAGCCGCCCCAGGAACTCGTGCCAGGGCGCGAGCTCCCGGGAGCGGGGGTCGCGTCGCCCGGACGGGGTGAACAGCTCGGTCGTCACGTCCCGGTCGCGGACGCGGCCGACCAGGCGGGCCAGGCGTCGGAGCCGCCGGACGATCTCCTGGGTCGCCTCCTGCCGACCCGCCGGGACGAGCCGACCCCAGACGGCGAGGCCGCTCGCCACCCGTCGCATGTCCCGGTGCAGGTCGTGGACGTCCTCCAAGGAGAGAACACCGTGCTCCAGCCCCCGGTCGATCTCCGCGACGAGCGCCGCGAGCGTCCGGAGCAGCTCGAGCCTCAACCGGAGCGGTCCTTGGGGCTCGGAGGTCGCGCGAGCGGGTCGCGGCACCGACCCCCGGACGGTCCCGCGCTAGTTAGCGGTTCGGTCAATCCGGCTTGGCGGGCCGCTCGGCCCGAACGCCTTTACCTCTGTGAGGGTCCGGGGAGTCGTGCCACGGCAGCGCGTCCGTTCCGCTCTCGCGTCGGCCGACCAGGCCCGGGAAGGACCGTCGGTCGGGGTGATCGACCTCGGGTCGAACACCGCCCGGTGTGTCGTCTTCGACACCTCCCCCGGAGGGATCATCCACGCCGTCTACGAGACGAAGGAGTCCCCCCGCCTCGGGCTCGAGACCGGCCCGGACGGCTCGCTCCCGGAGGCCGCGGTCGCCCGCGGGGTCCATGCCATCCGTCGGTTCGCGAAGACGCTCCGGCACCTCGGCGTCCGCAAGGTGATCGGGGTGGCGACCAGCGCGGTGCGGGATGCGCCGAACGGCCCGGCGTTCGTCCAAGAGGTCGAGCGCGCGACCGCCGTTCGCCTCAGGATCCTCTCCGGGGCCGAGGAGGCCCGGTACGCCTACCTCGGGGTCGCCGGAACGCTCGAGCTCCACAACGACCTCGTCTGCGACCTCGGGGGCGGCTCGCTCCAGCTCGCCGAGGTCCGGGACGGGCTGCTAAGGAACTCCGTCAGCCTCCCGCTCGGGGCCCTCCGCCTCTCCAAGCGGTTCCTCGAGCACGACCCTCCGAAGCGTCGGGAGCGGGACCAGCTCCGCGACCACGCCCGCACCGCGATCCGCTCGGCGGTCGAGGCGCTCGGCGGTCACCACGACCGGCTGGTCTCGGTCGGCGGCACGGTCCGGGCCCTCGCCCGGGCCTCGATCGAGATCACCGAGTTCCCCGTCCGCCGTGTGCACGGCTACCGCCTCTACGACCGGGCGATCGAGGCGCTGGACGAGCTCCTCGGGGAGATGCCGACGAGCAAGCGCCGGACCGTCCCCGGGATCGGCTCCGACCGGGCGGACGTCGTCCTCGCCGGGATCACCGTCTTCGTCGAGCTCGAGCGCGCCCTCGGCCTCGACCACGTCCTCGTCTCGGGTGCCGGGATCCGCGAGGGGGTCGCCCTGGAGGCGATCCGCGCGAAGCTTCCGGTCTCCGCGGAGGAGCTGGTCGACCGCTCGGTCGCCGCGGCGAGCGGCTCGTTCGGCTTCGACCTCGAGCGCGCCCGGGAGGTCGCGGAGGTCGCCGACCGCCTCTTCGGCCTGCTCGCCGGCCGCTACGGCTGGGGCCGGGGGGAGCGCCTCGCCCTGCGCGCGGCGTCCGGGATGCACGACGCGGGGGTCTCGATCGACCTCTGGAACCACCCTCAGCACTCGTCGTACCTCGTCCGCAACTACCCGATCTGGGGCCTTGACCAACGGGAGATCCTCCTTGCGTCGATGACGGCGTACCTTCAGGACGGGGACGACCCTCCGTCCGTCTGGAAGAAGCGGTACCTTCCTCTCGCGGGGAGCGCCGAGGTGGCGACCGCGGTCCGGCTCGGGGCGATCCTGGAGGTCGCGAAGACGGTCGCCAGCCCGAGGACGCTCCTCTCGCTCGCCGGCGGCGGCGAACGGCTAGCGGTGGCCTTTTCTTCGGGTGCCGATGTCACGCTCCCCTCCCGCTGGCAGGAGAAGGTTCGCAAGGCGATGGAACGGGTCTTCGACCTCGAGGTCCGGGTGCGCGATGGGTGAGACGCCCAGCCCGGCCCACGGTTTCCCCGGCCGCCTGCTCATCTTCGAGGGGCTGGACGGGAGCGGGAAATCGACCCAGGCGGCGCTGATCGGCAAGTGGCTCGCCGCCCAGGGCTACCGGGTCTTCTCGACCGAGTGGAACTCCTCGGAGCTCGTCTCGAGCGTGATCAAGCGGGGCAAGAAGAAGGGGCTGCTCACGCCGACGACGTTCAGCCTGCTCCACGCGACCGACTTCGCCGACCGGTTCGAGCGGAGGATCCTTCCGCCGCTGCGCGCCGGCTACCTGGTCGTGTGCGACCGGTACGCCTACACGGCGTTCGTCCGGGACGCGGCGCGGGGCTGCGACCCCGACTGGGTCCGGACGATCTACTCCTTCGCCCCGCGGCCGGATCTCGCGTTCTATTTCCGGGTCCCGGTCGCGACGACGCTCCGGCGCAAGCTCGCCTCCCGTCAGAAGATCAACTACTACGAGGCCGGCATGGACCTCGGCCTCTCCGACGACCTCGAGGAGAGCTACCAGAAGTTCCAGACCCGGCTGAAGCGCGAGTACGAACGGATCGCCCAGGCCGACCGGTTCACCGTCATCGACTCGTCCCGGCCGGTCGAGGAGATCCAGCGGGTGCTCCGGGAGCACATCCGACCGATGCTCGAGAACTTCCCGACGGGGGCGGCGCTCACCCATGACGGGTAGGACCTACGGGACCCGCCTGCCAGGGATGCCCCCGAGCGCGCTCCGGGGGCGCCTCATCGTCATCGAGGGGGCGGACGGCTCGGGCCGGACCACCGAGGTCGCCCTCCTCAAGGAGCGCCTGGAGGTGGAGGGCCATGCGGTCGTCGACACCGGTCTGCGACGCTCGGACCTCGTCAGCGCGGAGATCGACCGGGCGAAGCAGGGCCACACCCTCGGCGCCGCGACGATGGCGCTCCTCTACGCGGTCGACTTCGCCGACCAACTCGAGAACAAGATCGTCCCCGCGCTCGCCGCCGGCTCGACCGTCCTCGCCGACCGCTACATCTACACGCTGATGGCCCGGGCGGTCGCGCGCGGGGCGTCCCGGGCGTGGGCCCAGGAGCTGTACGCCTTCGCGCTCCGGCCGGAGCTGATCGTCTTCCTCGAGGCGCGCCCGGAGATCCTCCTTCACCGGGCGATCGGGAAGTACGGGAGCCTCGACTACTGGGAGAGCGGGATGGACCTCTGCCTCTCCCGGGACCTGTTCGAGAGCTTCTTCCTCTACCAGGACCGGCTCTCCCGGGAGTTCGAGTGGATGCGGGGCCACTACGGCTTCGAGCTCGTCGACGCGAACCATACCCCGGAGCAGGTCCACGACGACGTGCTCCGCCTCGTCGCCCCTCTCTACGGCTTCGCGCCGCCGACGCCGGGGAGCGAACCGTCGCGGCGGGAACCTAGGCGGCCCGCTTCGCGAGCTGCTTCCGCGTGAACAGCCAGACCAGCCGCCCCGCGCCCGGCTTCACCCCACCGGGAAAGTCGAGGCACGCCGCTCCGCCGCGCGTGAGCCGGACGACCGAGATCCCGTCGCCGATGAGCGCCATCCCCACGAACTCGGCGAGCGTCGGCTCGTGGCCGACGAGTACGACCTCCTCTCCGGCGTGGACCGACCGGCGCAGCCGGTCGAAGATCGGGTCCGGAAGGTTCCCCGGAGCGAGCTCGGGCCAGGTCTCGAGGTTCGGGGCGGCGGGGAGCGCCCCCGCGACGATCTCGGCGGTCTTGACCGCCCGGTCGGCGCCGCTCGTGATGAGCCGGTCGATCGGAGAGGTGATCCGAGCGAGGCCGCGGGCCGCCCGTCGGGTCTGCCCGCGCCCTTTGTCCGTGAGCGGGCGCCGGTCGTCGTTCGGCCAGCGCGCCGGATCCCGGGGCTCGGCCGGGCCATGGCGCACGACCACGACACGGACGCTGCGCCGCGGGCGAGTCGTACGGGGCACAGAACCTCGGGAATCCGCCCGTGGGCCGCCGGGCCTAAAACGGCTTCGGTCGACGCCCGGGCCGGGAGCTTCCCCAC
>Ga0187772_10000032_pt1 | contig 47031 bp, 50 predicted proteins | sample 0116_SJ02_MP15_2_FD_133137 | JGI IMG/M metagenome (GOLD analysis project Ga0187772, IMG submission 133137) | Tropical peat soil microbial communities from peatlands in Department of Meta, Colombia - 0116_SJ02_MP15_20_MG | ecosystem: Environmental > Terrestrial > Soil > Wetlands > Peat | place... | reverse complement strand
CGGTGCCGTCACGGTGATCGGGGCCTCGCTAACATTACTCAATTCATCCGGTAGTTTGCCGAAGAAGATCCTTTTCACGGCCCAGAGTGAATAACCTGCGGTGATCGCTGTTGAGATGACGCCCAGAATTGACAGGCCAGTTCTCAGCATCGAGGTCAGCGTAAAGGCTTCTTTGAAAGCCCCTGCGAAGATAAGAAATTCAGAAATGAAACCCGTCGTCGGCGGTATTCCCATAATCGTTAGGAAGCCGATGAGGGCTGCGGTCGCCGTGATGGGCATCTTGGATGCAAGCCCTCCCATTTTGCTTATGCTGCGTAGGCCATGAGCTTGCAATATTATCGCTCCCGCGACCATGAATAGGATTCCCTTTCCGAGGCCATGAGTCACATACTGGAACATTGCACCCGAAACCCCCAGAACCTGGACCGACGATATTCCAAGCAATATGTACCCCATCTGGCTAATGCTTGAGTAGGCTAGTAGACGTTTGATGTCGTCTTGCACGAGTGCCATCGCTCCGCCGTAGAACATTGAGATCACGGCCCAAACCGTCAATGCTGTCGAAATTGCAAAGAATGCTGAGGGGAGAAGGTACATCACTATGCGCACGATCGCATATCCTCCGATTCCAATCATTGCTGGCGATAGTAGTGCGCTTATGGGAGTCGGCGCCTCGGCATGTGCGTGCGGCAACCAAATGTGCAAGCCGAATGCGGCCATCTTGACTAGCAATCCAACAACCATCAAGACGACAATTATCCCCATTAGGTTCGCGGGAATGGTTCGAGTTGCGATGGTCGCGAGGTCAAAGCTGCCGGAAAGGTAGCCGATCGATAGTATGCCGATTAGAAAGGCGAGTGCCCCGATATGAGTCCACATGAAATACATGAATGAAATTCGATCTCTGTCTCCGTACCCCCATTTTGCGATCAGAAAGTATGACGGGATCAGCATGAGTTCGAAGAACAGGTAAAACTCAATCAGGTCTGTCGCCAGGACTGCTCCCATCATGCCTACTGAGTAAAGGAGTAGTAAGGCGTAGTAAAGGCCGAACTGTTTCTTGTCCTCACCAATAATGTGGTTCATGTAGGGCATTGAATAGATGGACATTAGAGTGCACAGTAAGGCGATTGTAAATAGAATTGGAACGCTCAACCCATCTGCGTTCAACCCGAAAAGGCCGATTGGCCGCCAATCATAGAATTCCTGGACGCCGCCCTGCCAGCCCGCGAGTAAGGTGAGGACTGTGGAATATCCTAGAGCTAGGAACGATAGCCAACCAGCCTTGGCTCCCCATCGGGTCCCAGCGTAGAAGGTCGCGAAAACGAAAACCAGGGGCACGACTAGAATTTGAAGGAGCTGCATGTACATACTGGTTTATCCCTTCAGCTTGTTCAGTTTTCTAACATCAATACTCGAGTTGAGCCTGAACGCCACTAGGATGAGAGCTAATCCTACCGCAGCTTCCATGGCCGCGGCGGCGATTGAGTAGAAGACGATTACTTGACCTGATAATTTGGGCGGGTTCATGTACCTTGCGAATGCGACGAAGTTTAGGTTAGCTGCGTTGACGATGAGTTCCACGGCGAACAGGATGCGGATCGCGTTCCTCTTAACACTCAGCCCGTATATTCCTATTCCGAGTAGAGCCGCTGATACAATAATGTAGCTGACTAGGCCTGGCATTTTTCACCGATCCACCTTCGCTAGGACTAAGGCTCCAAGTAGTGCGGCGGAGAGTAAGAGTGCCAATATGATTAGCGGCACGGGGTATGCGCCCGCAAGGACTGCGCCAAGCTGGGATATGGGTAGGTTGGCTTCAGGTGGGGTTGTGGGGAGGTTAGGGCCTGCAAGGGCTGCGATGCCTGCGATTGAGACTGCCAGTAATCCTGCGAGCCAGAGCCCTGCTGCGCTCTCGCCGGTTTCTCCCGTCTCGTCCTTATCGACTTCTTCCCGTCGCACTAGCATGATCGTGAAAAGAATGAGCACAACAACGGCGCCAACGTAGACGGCTATCTGGAGCATGCCCAAATATGGCGCGTCGAGCGATACGAAGAACCCGGCAATTCCGATAAAGCTGATACCAAGCGATATCGCACCGTAGATGAGCTCCTTTGCTTGCAGGGCCATAATCGCAGCGAGCAGCGTAATTGTCGTGAGTACGACAAATGTGATATCGGGTGGCACTGACAGGTCCATTAACTCACAGCCCTAATCCTGGAAGCATGCCCGTGCTCACTAGCACGACTGTTATGAATACGTTTACGAGTGCAATTATCAACAATCTCGTCCAACCCACCTTTATGAGAAGGTCCACTCGAAGGCGTGCGTATACGCCTCGGGGAATAATGATTGCCGTAGCTACCACCAGCGTTTTCAGTATGAACCACACCGGTTGTGGGAGAAATGTTGGGCCCCACCAACCTCCTAGGAATAGGACTGTGATGAGTGAGGACATTAGATAGAGTTTCATGTAGAGCGCAAGAAATATCACCATGAAAACCGCGCCGCTTGACTCCGTGAACCACCCTGCTACGAGCTCCGGTTCTGCGCTTGGCAAGTCGAAGGGAAGCCTTTCAAGCTCGGCCATGGTCGCAATGAAAAATACAATGAAGGACAGAAAGGCAGGTCCTATGAACCATATCTTATGTTGCGCGTCAACAATCTGAACTAAGTTCAAGGAGCCAGCCAGCATTACAACGCTCAGGGCTGAAATCCACATTGGAATCTCGTAGGCGACTTGCTGAAAAAGCGACCGTAACCCTCCGAGAAACGGGTACTTGCTGTTACTTGCCCAAGCGAATATCAAGATCATACTTGGGAACAAAGACGCTACCGCGAAGATGAAGACCAAGCCCACATCGAGGTCCGCGATAACCCAATGCTGGCCGAATGGGATGACTGCAAATGGTAGCGCTCCAAGGAAAACCAGTGCAAGAGGGATTCCCAGGAAAAGAGGTTTCTCTGCTTTGTAGGGTATCATGATTTCTTTGAAGATCAGTTTCACACCGTCGGCTATGGGTTGCAGAATTCCTCCAGGCCCGCCAGCATATAATGGCCCTATTCTAAGTTGAATTCTGGCTAGGAGCTTTCTTTCGTACCATGTCAGGAACATGACGACGATTGTTAGGTGAATGAAGCCTGGAAAGATTACTAGGGTTATGAAAGTGTGAGAGGTTACTATAGCGATGATGAAGGGAATGATGTCAGTCGGTGTTGTGGGAAGGTTGACCAACCTACCAATTCTCCCGGTCTAGAGCCATCTTCAGCGCGTAGCCGAGTGGAGCACCCAGGAGGAATAGAAAAAGTAGCACTAGGAGCGAATCGCCTGTCGGGATGGTCGTAAAACTCATCCCCCAGGCGAAGAGGAACATTCCGACTACATCAAAAACTAGGAACATGAGAAGGTAAGGGTAGTATTGCATGACTATGCGTTTACGAGCTTCACCTTGCGGGACCTGCCCGGACTCAAACGGCATGTCACGAAACTGATCTGGTTTTCTCCGAGACCAGAAGATCGGCAACGTAATCATTGGTCCGGTTAGGATTAAGAGTATGATTCCCCAGATTACAATCAGCAACCAAGGGTTGAGAGCCAATATGAGTCCCTGCAAGAGCCCCGGACGAATCGGTCTTTGAGACACGAAAATACCGAATATAAATCATGCGACTATACCGGGCCGCTGAATGCGTTGGCGTTGATGACAGCTATTTTCTTAAGCAACGGCAAGCATTAGCCGCAGCCGCAACCGGTCAAAGGGCTTGGAATAACCTTCACACACTCAGGTGAACAGGAGTTGGCTTGGCACTCTGCTGGCACAACACATTTCTGGTGTCCGAAGTGCAAGAAACAGGTTCCCGCGGAAGCCGAGCTTGTGTTCAAGGAAGGTAAGGTCTTGTGGAAATGGAAGTGTAGTTCATGCGGGACTGACTACACTACTGAGGCGTAACTGCAACGCTAGAAGGATCGTTCAAGAGAGTAGTTTGCGAAATCCTCTAGGAGTTTGCTCCTTCCTTGATCATGCAACTCCTTCAACTCTGCCTTGGCCTTCTCAACGTGTTCCCTTGATTTCTTCAGCGCAAACTCAAGTGCTTTTTCGTAAAGCTCTGCGATCTCAGGCTTATCAGATTTCTCCGCGTTTTCGAGGAGTTTGCTTACTCGCTCTCGTCTTGACGCTTCGTCCAGATAATGCATTACGACAAGGTTTACCCGTTCCTGGTGGACGGGATCCCCATCTTTATCCAGAATATCATCCTTTATTTGAAACGCGATTCCAACAGCCCGTCCGTAATTGTATAGACAGTTCACGTCGTGTGCGTCTGCGCCACCCAGTACTGCCCCGATCCCTGCCGCCGCGCTGAATAGCGACCCCGTCTTCAAGTCTGCAATGTTCAAGTAGTGTTCGATGTCGATGGCCAGCTCTGTAAGGGTATCTAGAATTTCTCCTTTACTTAGGTCGACCAAACCCCACCCGACGAGCCTAGTGATTCTGGGTTCCTTGTACTCGGAAAGTATCTGGACTCCCTTCGATGCCAGAAAAAGGCCGGCACTAATCGCTTTATCATCAGCAAAAGCGTGCTGCGTCGTTGGCAGGCTGCGTCGCAGACGATGCTTGTCGATCAGGTCGTCGAATATTAGGGATGCCGCATGTACAAACTCTATGGCTGCGGCGGCGTCGAGCGCGTGGTCTGATTTGCCGCCGACGCTATCGCATGCTAGGAGAACGAGTATTGGTCGCAACCTCTTCCCGCCGGTTCTGAAGGTATACTTCACAAGCTCGTTTGCCTCGCTCTGTTCGAATCCTGAGGAGAGAAGGTCGTCGATTCTCTTGTTCACTAAGGAACGTTTCCCATCGAGAATTTGCTGAAAGCTGCTCATCGGCGGCCACGTCCTGTTTTTGCGTTCGAACAGTAATTTAGCCGTTATAAAGCGTAGCTACAAATGGCCACTAGCCTACTCTACCCTTAGAACGGCCTCGCAGAAGCTTGAAAGGACTTGCTCGGGGTCTGCCGCTTTCACGATTCCGCTTGCAACCAAGATCCCATCTGTACCGAGCTTTAGAGCGGCGTAGACGTCGTCGCCTGTGCTAATGCCCGCTCCGCAAAGAATACGAACAGCAGGGTTTACCCTATGAACTCTCTTGACCGAGTCTGTTACAATCTCAGGGTTCTCCTTCGATACCGCGCGTCCCGTGCCTATCAGTTCGGGGGGTTCGATGGCAACCATGTCAGGTTCCGACAAGGAGACAGCTGCGGACAATCTTGCGGTCCCAGCGCAAACCACGGACCTAAGCCCCGTCTGCTTCGCCAGTTGTACGGCCATGTCAATGTCGGCCAGGCGGAGCGGCCGCTCGGAATGGTTGATCAACGTTCCATCAGCGCCCGCCGCCTTTACGGACTCCGCCAAAACATGACCGGTACTGGCCCCCGCGGGCATTGAATCGATATGCTGAGCAAACACGGGGATGTCGACGCTCGCGGCGACCCGTTCGATATCGCAAAATTGAGGCGCCACCCCGACCCTTACGCCATGCTCCTCGCTTACTTTCTCGATCCGTTTGGAAAGCTCGACCGCACGCTTGCCCGTCGCCTCCAAGTAAGTCTTGAAGTTAATCAATAAGAACGGCTCTGAATGTTCCATCACAGGCACACTCTCCCCAGCAGACCTCCCCATGCCCCTATGAAACTTTGCGTTGATTCGTCTCTGCCGATGGGGGATGCGGAGCGTAAATTACGCGTCGCTTGGATGTTCGACTTCGCTTACCAAATCAGCATTACCGACGTAGGTGGGAACGCGCTCATCTATCTTCATAGGCTCCACATCGAGGATGGACCTGCTGCCAGTACTGCTTAATCCGCCTGCTTTCTCGGTTATGAATGCGATTGGGTTTGATTCGAATTGGAGTCTAAGTTTTCCGTTGGGTGCGTCAATTAGCTCAGGATATGCGAAGACCCCACCGTAGTAGAGAACCTGATTGAAATCACCGACAAACGATCCGCCGTAGCGGAGTTTCAAGCCTTTGCGTTCCAGTGATTCGACAAACCGCTGAACCTTCGGAGTCCATTTTTCCTTTAAACCCCCGATCCCGTACACCGTTCCCTTTTCCGGGAATCTATGGGGTGTCCCATCGGAGAGGTATGCGCGTGCTGCTGCAAGCTTCTTGGCGGCCACGAAAATGTAGACACCACGGTTGAGCGCAATCACGGCTTGCGTGTACGGGCCATAAAGGAAGTACATTGCTGCGGTGAGATCGCTTCCCTTTGCGGGAAGGTTGGCTCCCCGGTAGATACCGACTATTGTTCCCATCAAGTTGTTGGTCTTGATGTTTGACGAACCATCAAGCGGATCTAGGGTTACCGAGAATTCACCATCTTTCATCTTAAGCGGTTCTTCAATTTCCTCCGAGGCGATCTGTCTCACCAAACCGCTCTTCGCGAGTTTCTTTGTGAGGAGTGTGTTGGACCAGACATCTATCTCTTCCTGCCTCTCGCCGTAGACGTTGAACCGGCTAGTTTCTCCGAGAGTCTTCGGGAGCTCCGCTGCTATTTTGAGGCTCTGATCTGCGAGGAGAAGTACTAGTCGTCGGAGGCTTAGCTCCTCCTCCCGTAGTACAGCGCCTAGAGTGCTTGCGGGCATCCGTAGTTACCGGGAGAATTCCTTCAGCGCTCTCTCGACGCTCTGGCCGTTGAATATTATGTGCCGAAGTGCAGCCGCCATTTCGAGGGGTCGGTCGTGCTGCCAAACATTTCTTCCAACCGCGAGGCCAGAACCGCCTGCGTCGATTACGCCCTTGACTTGGTTTAGGAACGCTTCGTCAGTAGGCGCCTTCGGTCCTCCAGACATGAATACCTTGGCTGCACCCGCGGATTTCACGGCCCATCTGAACGATTCGGGGTCTCCAGTGTACTTGATTTTAACGGCGTCGGCTCCTGCTTCGAGCCCGGCTCTAGCGGCATAGGCAACTATCTCTCGCGTTGAATCATTGGGAACGGCTTCACCGCGGGGGTAGACCCAGGTGATTGCGGCCAGGCCCAGCTCGTGTGCTTCCTCTTGGATTTGGCCGAATTCGTGTAGCATTACACTCTCGTGAGCGCTGCCCAAGTAGATCGTGTAACCTACGGCTTGAGCGCCGAGGGCTTTCGCATGCTTTACTGTGCAGTTCTGGGCCGCGACGGGTTCGCCCCTGGGTAGGCTCGTCTTGCCGTTGACTTTAACGATCAAGGGGACTTTACCGTCGTAGTATTTCTCGGCCACACCCTTCTGAAAAATAATGCCAGTGAATTTGCCCTTTTCGGCAATCTCGAGGATGTAGTTAGGCTCTACGCTCTTGTCGTTGAAGTCCTTCGACGGTCCGTGTTCCAACCCTTGGTCATAAGCTAGCAGCATTCCTTTTTCGTTCTCGAGGAACGGTGACATGAAAGATTTCATTTGCGGTCAGGCAGCCTTTGTTCAAAGATTCGTATAAATAAGTTCGGCCTGTATTACTTTGCCTACAAATTCTAAGCGGATACATAATACGGCAGAATTACCAAAGACCTTGGCAGGATCATTGTCTTCGACCGCGCTCAATCTTCAAACAGCGATCCATAACGACTAGCAGGCCTGCATCTCTTGCCTGACGAGCCGAATCCTCGTTTACGATCCCCAACTGCATCCACACAGCTTTCGGATGCCCTAGGATCGCATGAAGCTTAATCGCTTCCGCGACAATTGGCGGAACATCCTCCGTCCGCCGGAAAATATCGACGACGTCAATCTCTCGTTTGAGGCTTTCTGGAAGGTCCAGTAACGACGGGTAAGCCTTCTCCCCCAGCACTTCGTCGACAGTAGGGTTGATTGGGACGATGCGGTAACCATGCTTTTGTAGGTACGAGGCTACCTCATGACTGGGTCTCGAGGGATCCTTTGAGAGCCCTACAACGGCAATCGTATGCATCGCGAGGATTTGATCAATCGCACGATAATCTGTTGCCATAACCGGTCCTAACACGCTAGCATACAGGTCTTGATTAATTCGCCCTCGAAATGTACTAAGTTTGGGCTCGTCCGTTAATGGTCCAAGACATGTTACCTGACCTTAGATGCGCACCCCCGTTTCCGCTTGGGGCGGTGTGCCCTAATGCCCCTTGCGCGTGCATCCACTTATGGCCGAGAGGAGACCACATGGTAACGAATTAATCTTAGAAGACTTGATTAATCATGGGGTTTGGATGAGGCTGAGACTGACCGCGTTCGGTCTTTTACTGATCTTTATCACACTCGGAGCGACCACTTCGCTCCCCTCATGGGCCCAGCCACCCTCGGCTTTCTCTTTCACTCTTCAGGGGAGCTCAATGAGCGCGTGTTGGATTTACAGGATTAGTTTCAGTGCGACGCAGGGGCAGCAATTTACCGTGCGGTGGGATCAGAATCAAACTGGCGTTGGCCCGGTCTCATTAAATCTCTACATCGCTCGGAGCGCGGAGGTTGACAAGATCTGGCTTTGTGACGATGGCCCGGTAAGCCTGTACTGGAGAGACGGTGCATATGGAACCGTGAATTGGGCGGCTCCATCAACGGGTGGATATGCGATCGTCTTGGTAAATTACAGCTACAATTCTATTTCTGGCGCGATCTCCCTCACAACGATTAACGCTACTCTTTCGGCTACCGCTATGGGACCGACCACCGTGCGACGAAAACCGCCGGTCTGCTTCTCCCAGGTAAATTGTTGATTCATGAAGTTTGCACGCCCTTTCTCGTCGGATGAATCAGCTTTTCTGCTCACGGGTAGCAGAAGTTAGGGCCCCGCATCTAGTCCAGCATATGAATTTCAACAGCTAAAGACATATTACCATTCAATCTCACACGCTCCCGAGCTTCAGATGTCAACCAAGATTCTTGTGTGCGATCCCATCCACCAAGATGGAATTGCAATGTTGAAGAGTTCAGGATGCGATGTGAGCGTAGAGACTGATCTTACACCGGACCGATTGGTAGAAGTCATTCCCCAATTTGAGGCAATAGTGGTACGGGGACGTACAAAGGTGACCGATGCCGTAATCAGCGCGGGTACAAAACTACGGGCCATAGCACGGTCGGGAGTTGGATTGGACAACATTGACCTCGAATCGGCTCGCAAGAGGTCCATCCAAATCATCTCTACTCCCGCAGCGCCAACAACCAGCGTAGCTGAGTTGACCGTTGGTCTCGCCCTGACCGTGCTTCGAAAGATCGCGTTCGCCGATGAGGCTATGAAGGACGGGCGATGGGCAAAGTCAGAGCTGATAGGGCATGAACTCAAAGGAAAGACTGTGGGGGTTGTCGGCGCGGCCGGCCGCATCGGTCTGGAGGTTGCACGAATATGCCTTCAGGGGTTCATGGCCAATGTGACGGGTTACGATGTCTTGGATTTGACCGAGAAGGCGAGAAGCGTAGGATTTCGCGCAGTTAAGAGACTTGAAGACCTACTTACGGAATCAGACATTGTAACCATTCACGTCCCCTATTTCCCTTCGACTCATCATCTCATCAACGCGAAAGCAATCTCGATGATGAAACCCAGCGCGATCATAATCAACCCATCCCGAGGTGACATCGTAGACGGAGAAGCGCTCCTTGACGCTCTCCGGGCTGGCAAGCTGTCCGGCGCCGGCTTAGATGTGTTCCACAAGGAGCCACCGACCGACGAGTGGGAGAAAGAGCTGACGAAATTGCATAACGTCGTCTGTACGCCTCATATCGGTGCCCAGACTCTTGAATGCCAGAGGTTGGAGAGCACTATGGTGGCTGAGGAGCTGATCCGTAGCCTGAAGAGCTGATCTCAAGAGCCGATTTCAATGACGGCATCATTCAACGATTTTCAGAAACTCGTATTCAAAGTAGGCAGGATCACGGATGTCGAGAGAATCCCTAACATGAAGAAGATTTTCAAAGTGCAAGTCGACATAGGTGGCAGAACTTCTCAAGCCATCGCGGGCGGCGCAGAATTCTACGAGCCCACAAGTTTCGTGGGTAAACAGGTGGTAGTCGTAACGAACATGGAGTCGAAACTTATTGCTGGCGTTAGGTCTGAAGTCATGCTGCTCGCCGCCGACGTTAATGGCAGACCCGTTTGGGTAACAGTAGGCGAAGAAGTCCCGCCTGGAACGACTGTGCGGTAGAGAAGAGATGAGGCCAGCATATTCTAGCTACTCTCCCTACTCTATGAACCAAGCCTCAATATCCCCCGCGTAAACCGATGGGTCGAGTGGGAACACCTAGTGCAATTCGACTTCAGTCCTGAGCATGAACTATTTCGAAAGACCGTAAGAGAATTCTGCAAAAGAGAGATCACGCCATACTCGCGTCAAATGGAACGAGATGGCCGAATGCCTGACTCGATAATACGAGGGTTAAGCAAAATGGGTCTGTTCGGTCTCGCGGTCCCATCCGAGTACGGCGGGTCAGGGGCGGATGCGATTTCCGCCGGTATCGCCGGGGAAGAGATTGGATACGCGGATCTCAGTTGTGCAACAGCCGTGCTGTACCTCGTGCCGGTCGCCTGGGGTTATATCCTGAGCAAGTACGGTTCGCCAGAGCTTAGGAAGAGAACACTTCCGAACATCACATCCGGCAAGGCATTCTTGGGCATTGCCGCTACGGAACCCGGCGCCGGATCGGACCTCGCTAACATGACAACGGTCGCGAAACGGGTGGGCGACGGGTACGTGCTAAACGGGGAGAAGATGTACATTAGCGGAATCAAAGAAGCCAAGAACCAGATGTCTGACGGAAGCGGCTATCTCACATTGGCCAAGACTGACCCGGAATCAGGAACACGGGGAATGTCATTCTTCTTTGTTCCGTTCGAGGATACAGAGGGCCTATCAACTAGCTACCTCGAAGAGATGGGGCGCAGGGGCATGTCCGCAGGAGGCTTTCTGATGAGAGACCTCCGGGTGCCCGCCGAAAATAGACTGGGGGTAGAGAACAAGGGGTTCTACTACGCCATGGAGGGTTTCGATTTCGCCCGCTCCATCATTGCGGCCGTATGTTGCGGAGCCGCGATGGGTGCGCTGGATATGGGATTAGAATACATTAAGCAGCGCAAGGCGTTCAAACAGCCCATCGCGCGCTTTGAAGGCGTACAATTCAAGCTTGCCGAGGATTATGCTCGCGTTGACGCGTCGCGGCTACTCGCATACAGAGCGCTCTGGATGTACGACCAAGAACAAAGGCGCGGAAGATTCAAGCGATTTGAGGTCACGAAAGCCGTAGCTGAGGCAAAGATGCTTGCACCAGTCACCGCGTTTGAAACAATAAACGACGTCTTGCAATGGTTCGGAGCATTCGGATACACACTGGAGTGCCCCATAGAAATGGGGTTAAGAGGTGTGCGGTCCTACATGCTAGCTGAGGGTTCAACCGAGATTATGAAAATCATTGTTGCCCGTGAGCTTCTCGGCAAGGAGTTTCTAGCCACGCCCTAACCCGATTTTCTTTGAACTCTTAAATACCATATGGCGTTCTGCTTCCGCTAAACGCTCAATTGAGACGGACAGTGCTAGTCGTTGCGGCGCATTATGATATTGATGCTAGCGGCCTTTCTTTTGTCTTCTATTTTCGCACCCACCTCAGCTTCGAACGTTGCTGTAGCGGTTCAAGAGCAACGGGTGCACGCAACATTGGCGCTGTCAGTTATTCAAAACGTCACCGCATTGCCAGTTGTGGCAACTACCATAGGGCCGACGACCAATCCGAATATATCCGCCGCGTTCGCTCAAGCTTTGAGCAACGTGGATCCCTCCGCCTCGCCATCCAATCTGACTATCGCGTTAAGCTCCGCTCGGGGAGGTCTGAATTTGACTTGCAGTTTGGATATACTGGGAATTTCAGAACGCACCGGGGACATTCTTAGCGTCAACATGTCGTGGTTACCATTTGTAGTAAGGCCGGACCTGCAGGCGCAGAACTTCAGTTTCAACACAATCGGAAGAAGATACCTCAGATCTGTAGTAACACATTATGCGAATGCCAGCCGTTTCGTTGGCCTTCCTAATGCCACCATATCTGGCGTGACATTCTTCGCAAATGGAACATCCATAGGCGCTCCGGAGGCCCAGGACTACGTCGGAAACTTCACGACATTGAACTTCAGCCCACTCAGCCCTAACCTCGAAATGTGGAATCGAACGTACACGGTTAACAACGATACGACGATGTGGCGGTTCTCCCCTTCGAAATCATTCGACTTCGACATGAGAATTGGACGAAAGAACGTTACAACGGACTACGTTGCTGCCTATGGGTACAATGCGACGATCTCAGTCCCCGGCGTGGGACGCGCTAGCGGAGACATGATTTTTGTTGGCGTGGGAACCGGGCAAACGGAATGGGCAATGGCGGCAATAGTTATCCTGGCAATCGCTTCGGCAATAGCCGTGCAGCTGCGCTATCGAAACAGAAAGAAGCAACTCGCAAGATTTCAGAGAAAATAGGGCACTAGCCGCGCACTCTTTCCTTTGCGACTTTCTCCAATTCGGGGATATCGAAAATTCCCTTGAAGGACTCCTTCAGGATTCCCAGGTAGAGAGCCACTTCGTCATCGCTCATGTATTGAAACATGTAATCGCCGCGGTAGGGTGACGGTTCCCCTTCCCTTGAGATGTACTCTATGTGCATTAAAGGATCCCCCCGTTTGATGGTTATCGGTTGACGACCGTTGTTTAGATTCACTAGCTCTAACGCGAGTCGGCCTACGAAACCGCTGTGTACCTTTGCAGCGTTGAGGAATGACAATCCCATTCTTCCGTATTTACTCTTAGCCGTCAGATGCGAGACGAAGCTTGGAGGAGTGAAGACGACCTCATATGAGATTACGTTCCTGTGTTCTAAGTAATGCAATGTGGTTTCGTCTCGCACCGTGAGGACGTATCCGTCTCCGTCGAGTAGCGCGTAGTCGAAGGGATGCACGCACTTGTAGGTCTGGATAAGCTTAGTTAGTTGGTCTCTTCCCGCGACACCCAATCTAGACGCCCAACAAGTACCTGACGCCTTACTATTTCTGCGTTGGCATCGCTTCTCACGAGGTTAGGGTCGCGTTCAGAGTTCCAGTGAAATACTCAGAGCTTGCAATTAGCTCCTCTTGCGGAAAAACCCTCACCACTATCGCCGTCGCCTTGGCGGCGCCGACCGTGAAATCAATCGTTCCATCAATTTCGGGGGAAGCAATGCCAAGGGTTGTCGTTGTCTTATTGAAGACCCAAGTGGCGTTGGATACTTCTATTCGGATCGCGTCGTAGTCTCCGGAGCCGACCTGGCCAGACCCCAGAAGACTAGACGAATTTTGCAGTGTCACTAAGTCTGCACTTACAGATTGGTTTGAGACTATCACCCAGCCCCCGCCGGCAGGCTGCCCCGTCGGGTGTGCCCAAACGCGATCGATAGTTACGTAAACATGGTCCGCCTTAGTTATCCTCGCCGACTCTAGGGAAACCGAAACAGTTCCCACCGACACGGCTGGATAGACAAGAATGACTATCAAGACGACGGCGGAGACACCCGCTACTACTTGTTTTGAATTCACTGGAAATCAGCGGCGCCTATACAGACGTTTTCTTAAAAGCGCATTGGAAGGGAGCAAACCTACTTGCTAAATCCACATCGCTCGCCAATAGCGAGCTTTGCTAAAGCGACTCGGTGGGAACAGCTTGAACGGTGACATTACGTACGACTTCGCCGAAAGACTGCCATGCGCCTTTTATAACTAGGCTTCCGAGGTGGATTGCGGCGAGATAGGACAATTGGAGTTAGACGAGATCGCCAACGGCCAACCAAATACGGAACTACTGTACCTCCGTGACATGGCCCTTCGACAATCTCAAGCTAGAGTCATCAAGGTAGTCTACGAAAAGGGGACGCACGCTTACCTGGTCCTGGATCAAACCATCTTCCTAAAGGTGGCGGGCAACCGTCCGACCGAGGCCTAATTCGCTCGCATGACTACGAAGTGACAGTTAAGAAGGCAATTCATTACAAGGGCGTCGTCGTTCTTTGGACGAAGCTGGTTCGAGGATCTCCTGTCGAAGGAGAAGCTGTTTGCGTGCTAGACTGGCCGTATAGGCACTTGGTTATGCGTAGGCATACTGCTGCTCATTTACTCGACCATTGCTTGGCTGAAGTCGTTGGTACTAGAGTGCAGACCACCGATTCATGGTTGGATGATCCCTGCTACGTTGGGTATGCCGGCGATGTACCCTCAGAGGAGGCATTGCGTGGTACGGAAGCTCTAGCCAACCAGATGATATCAAAGGGTGCGAGTGTCACTATCCGCTTTCTATCATCCGAGGAAGCGAAACGACTCCTTCACAACGCTCCAAATTATGAGAGGCTTCCTGAGCTACCAGAGATAAGAACCGTGACCATTGATGGATGTAAACCGATTCCATGTGGTGGAACTCATGTGAACAACCTCCTTGAAGTTGGCGGGATTTCTGGTGCAAGAGCGGAACGAGTATCAAGTAACTCCTACAGGTTACACTTCTCGGTCATCGAGACCGCCTCTTCCTAACCTTTCGTACCTTCCTCTTTATCCGACCGAACCGTTTGAGGACGATTGGGGCAGCCCGCTCGACAAGCAAGCGTTTACCCGACACTCGGACGTATAGCCTTAGACTCCCCTTTGAAAATGGAAAGTTTGAATCCGTCGTAAGCTTCGTAGGCAGGTATATCCGCGGCGATTCGTAGACACGGCCGTCAGGCATTCTTTTCTTCGTCACAACGAAACTTGCGACTGCTTCCTTCATTTGGGACACCGTCGGGTTCAAATTCCGTTCTCAATTACAACGGAAAATCGTTTAGCGCTTATGACATTCAACTAGTCAATTTTGAGTGTTCAAAACAAGTGACCGGGCCGCCTGCGTGATAATCTTTAAAGGAGAATTGACAGGTCCGCTCCACTCTTGTAGGCATCTCGTTTGATACATGTGAACATATTTGTGACTAGCATGTCGGCGGAGCGACTCTGGGAGATCGACCGACCGATGCCCGCCCAGGTTCAGATCGGAGTGAATATCAACATGCTTGATATCGATCAGAAATCCGACGGAAGTCTCGACGCACCTTTCGTTTTTACTGTTGGTTTCACCCCCGCGATCGCACAAATCAGCATAAAGGGCAAAGCCAAGATTTTAGGGGATCCTGAGGACACTCGGAAAATACTCGAGGAGCACAAGGCGAAGAAGACCCCGCCCGTCCAGTTGGTTCAGGCCGTCTCGAACGCAGCGATGGCTGACGCGATATTAATCTCTAGAAGCCTCAATGTCCCGCCACCTCTGCCTCCTATTCCCCAACCCCAGCCGGCCAATAAGCCGGACTCGAGGTATACTGCCTAGGTCCAAAAAAGTGGAGTGTTTGGCGACCGTCCAATAAATTGGATGATTAAGTCGCTTCTTTCGCCACGAGGTAGTTGTCCCAGTAGGACGCCAAATCTCTCAGTCGATTGGCGAATTGCACACTCAGTTTTGTTGGTTCGTTCCTGAACTTCTTCTCCAACAGTCCGCTCCGAAGCATCGCCTTGTACGTATCACTCAACGTCTGGGCGCTCACCTTGATCCTCGCAATCACCTTATGATGAAGGTCTCTGAGGTACAATGGCTTCTTTTCTTCCACAAGGATTGAAATTATCGCCTTAGCTACTCCCTGTTTCTTCACGCTGTGAGGGAATAAAATGGCACAGAAACTATCAAGATCGACAATCTGATTCAGAGTGGAATGCTTGTCTATCTTCGGGAAGATCCACACCCACCTCCTCTGCCGCTCGGCGTAGTAGTCTTCACGCGGAATTTTCCCTATCTTTGGACGTTCTAGCACAGTCAAGGGCCTGGTCCTGTTCGCCATCGTAGATTCCTAGCCACCCACCACGTCTGAAGAAGAAAGCAGTTCAGAACACAAAGTCCGACAGAACATCGCACGATGCTAGACACGATTTGCTGAAAACAATTCAATTCTGATACATATCGTGTCGGCCAGATTTCTGGGGTGCCCGTTCAATCTCTGATGTATCTAAGAATTCGGACCTCCGTGCGGTAAAGAATCCCCATCTCCCATGAATAATGCTTCCAGAGGCGCGAATTCTGAAAGGGTTAAGAATACGGCCATTTTCGGCCCCTTTGAAAAATAGCACTTAGACCCCTAGGTTTCCGCTGAAGAATGTTGTTACGTCGACTTCAAGCTTGATGTAGTTTTCCCGCGTACACCTCAGTCCAATACTCAAGCGTGACGGTGCCATTTCGTTGATATCGGTCGAAGAGATCTGTTGCTTTTCTGACTAGTTGCTCGTGCAACGGTTCGCCTGGGAGAGGAGAGTAAGAGGCTGACAAGAGCCTACCCACTAAGCCATTCAGGTCCAGTACTTGTGAACTGTGTAGCTTGACAGCTTGATACTTTTCGAGGAATTCGATGATCGCAGTCCCCGTCAAGTCCTCATGTCTCACTCTGTTCTTCGTTTCACCGGCTGTCCAAGCTACAAGAGCTTCATACCCTTGAAGGAAGGGGCTTGAAGTCATCCGCGTGTTCCAGATGAGGACGACCCATCCATCCATGCGCAGGATCCGACGGAACTCACGCTTAGCCGCTCCCACTTGAAACCAGTGGAAAGATTGAGCGGCAGTTATGAAGTCAACACTATTACTTTGAAGTGTAGTCGCTTCTGCCGACCCCTTGACACTCTTGAAGGTCAAATAATGCGAGAGCCTTGCTTCCGCCGTCTTGCGCATGTCCTCGTTTGGCTCAATCGCGAACACGGTGTTACCGTTCTCAAGCAACATTTCGGTGAGAATTCCCGTTCCCGAACCGATATCGGCTACGAGCGATCGTTGACTCAGTGAAAGCTGCTCTCTCATGTAGGTGAGTAAACTCTCCGGATACCTAGGACGATAGGCGTCGTAATATTGGGCGCGTCTCGAGAACCTGTCTTTCGGATCAACCAACGCTCGAGACCTTGTCTCTGAATTGAGTCAAACCCCTCGAGAGGGTTGATTAGGGTCAGATCTAGCCTTCGCTCCGGAATCCTTCGCATGATTGTAGCATGACCTCAACCCAACACATCTTCTGAACTCCATCTACGGCCAGACTTCCGAACTCCTCGTAAGACACAATCACATGTCGGATGCGATTCTAAAGAACATTGAGAACTTCCTTCTTCTTCCTCTCACGAATGCCTGCCCAGCAGAACCCCCGAATTCTAACTCGGCCCCACCGATATGGCCAATGCCCGTTCCGTTGGAACGCCCCCAATCTGAGGCTGGGAAGTGTCCAAAAAATCGAAGCCTCGATTCTCAATCATTTTTCGCGAACACTAACTTCGAAAATCATCAGACGGAAATTCGGGTGCAAAATGGGATGGAAATTGAGACGGATTACGCGAACGCTCGCCAAACGGCCCAATGCGGCAGCGGCGAGCGAAGAGCTGAAAAGAGAAATTCGAAAAACCCCGAACTGGCTCGAGAGCAGAAGCGATTAGGGGATGATGGGGGTGAGAGTTGAAGGGAGGATTGCTTTGAGTGGCGCACGGTAGAACAGTTTCAGCACACCCTCCACGTGCACGTTTACCGGTAGGGGTTTTTGCTTAGACTGGCTGTGGGAGGTAGAAGGAGATTTATTACCTAAGTAATTGGATAGTTCCTAAGGATTGTGGGACCGCAGAAGAGATCACAAGAATGGAGAGTTCCTGAAGGCTATTTATGGGGTGAGGATTCTTGGAGCAAGCGACTCGATGCCTTATCTGCGGCCAGAATTTGCCTTACGTCTTCGGTCGCCCTAGGAAGCTGTGTGGAAACAAGTCTTGTTACTTGGAGTGGAAGAGACGTCGCTATGCGAACCTCCAATTAATCGCACGGAGCCGTAGGCTGTCCGCTGCGGACTTCGAGTACGCAGAGCCGATCTGCCCTTGCGGTGGCGATAAGTTCGCGTGGACAATGGATGGAGTTTTCTGCCTCAAATGTGGATTGCAAGAGCCGCTGTTCTCGCTGGAACCTTGGATTCCGCCGGAGTTCGCACCTAAACCGCTGTGCACGTGTACCCAGATCTGTAAACAGTCTGCCGCCTACAGGCTATGGGCGTACGTGTGAATAGTCGACTTTCTGCCCATCAGAATGCGTATTATATGAAGTTCTGAGGTAGTTTTCTGCGGCAGGGAACTCCCTGATCTAGAAGCGTCGGTTCAAAAATGGTTGAACGCATGGGCTGCTACCGGTTCCGTCTTCGCATCTTTTGAGGCGAAAGGAGCCTTCCGCGCCTATCGATCTTACCCCGCCTTATCCGGGTTGATGAAATGGGCCTCCAATCTTGGGCAAGAAGAAGATCGATCGGGACAATTTCGAGTGGTCTGAGACCATTCGCTTTCCGTTGCAAGTTGATTTCGTAGGCGGTCCCAATTGTACGCCTACTAACTACCAAAGCCTTGATCGTAGAACTTGTCGCGGTCGGACCGTATCGGTCGTCGAGCGGAACTATTTTCGCACGTGACATTACTCTCCATCGTTTGAGCAGGCGTTCTAACTCTCTTATTCGTTTTGAATATGGGTCGACTTTGTGCGGTTTGTGCAACGTCTTGGCAAAATCCTCACTCGTGATTCCTATCATGACTTTTCGCCCGACAGCGAAGGCCCTTCGCAGGAGTTCTTTGTGGCCGTTATGCAACGTATCAAAAGTTCCACCCATAGCCACAAGTCCGTAGACTTTGTTCGATGTGCTCTTCCGACCCACCTCTGACTGCCCCCTAGGCCGTGCTGCGCAACGCAACGGACCGTACTTTTTAGCATTCGGCTTCGGTGCTATTTCTTATTTTCAGATAGTAACCGCACGCCCTCGTTCTCGATCTGCGTTTCAAAGACATTCACTGCGGGAAAGGCTATCTTGACTGCTTTCACAACTTTCTTTGCGTTCGAATCTTCGACTACGCAGTGTACAGCTTCACCGATCATATTTTGGGCAGCGCCTATTGCTCCAGCTGAAGTCATCGTGGAGATTAGGCGCGTAACGCTTGGTGTTTCGAAACCTGCCTGTTTGCCGAATTTCCTTGACTCGGCTAGGAACGTGCGTAGCGTGGGGTTCTTTCGGATTGTGCGAACGGCCGTGCGCGCGGTGGCCTCCCCTAGGAGGCCAGCTTTCCCGGTCAGAGCATTTCTCGTCTGAATGGGGCCGAGGTAAGCGCACACTAAGGAGTGGCCTGACGGAAATCGTAGCCGGTCAATCCTGCCGATTCCTGGCGCGCCTGGTTCTCGTACAAGCACGAACCCTCCACATATAAGAGCCGAGACGGTCCCGAGTCCAGTTCTGTTCAAGACTTCGGCTACATGTGCGGTCTGGCCAACTTCGTTCAACGTCACTGGCAAGTCACATGCATCGCATAATGCTAGGCATGAAGCGAGGGTCCCAGCTGCGCTGGTCCCATAGCCCGCAGCCATGGGGACCCTAACTCGAATATCGATGTCCACATCTAGTCTTCGCGTGTTTAGCTTGAGGAGTTGTTCAACCGCAGAACGTGTGGTCTGAGCTTGGGACGCTGCCGACGAGTTAATCACGATTCGTATTCGCGTTCGAGCGCTTCTTCTTGCTCGCACTCGTGAAGTTACTCCGCGCGAGATTACAAAACCGCCTCCTCGCGAGCCAATTCTTGCAGGGTTTTTGAGTCTGTTGCCAGCCTTGTCTTTTCGGCAGACCTCGAAGAAGCTAGATATGCCTGCGGGACAGAAGGCTACCGAGGATGGCAACTAGTTGGTCGCCTAATTATTCGAGTTGCGCTCTCCAAATGCTCTGATGCTCGGAAAAGCTGCCCGGCATGCAGCAACAATCGGTGGTGTCAGGACCACCAAGAATGGTATCTCGGACAGATATGTGAAAGCTGTCGCGCTATATGCGACGGAAGTTGGAAGGAGCCCGCTCTTGAAACCTAGGACGACAGGTAGGGTGAACATGGAACTGTATGCGACCAGTCCAAATCCAATGATCAAACTGCCTACACCCAGGCCGATCGAGGCGGCGACCTCGTATTCCGCCCATCGGTTCTTGAAAACGGTGAAACCCACTATGAAAATTACTGCCACGATCCCAACGAGAGCGATGAGGAACTGATTTGAACCAAATCCGGACGGTGCCGCGAGTAGATATATTCCGTAGCCTGCCAACACGATGGGGAAGAGAATGCTCAGGAGGAACAGGAAGCGTTTCCATGAGGGTTTAGCCCTGTTCGTGAGCCAGCCTATGAGAAAGAAGCCAATGAAGTTTGATGGAACGCCTACTAAGAGGCTGAGCAGTGCGTCATGGTGGCCATAGATGACATCACCCAAGAAGATTCCGATCGCGGCGCCAACCCCGCCCGTCATGGGTCCAAACAACACACTGAAAGTAGCGGGGACAAATACCTGAGGCCAAAATCTCACGCCAAAAGCTGTCGGCAGTCCGGCCGTAACGAATCCCAGTGCCGCGTACAGTGCCGCGTTGACGGCGGTGGCTGCTAGTCGGAGTGATAGCGGCTGTTTGGGTTGAAACATTGGAGTAACCGCTACAGATTGAATTTGGACCCTCTTATTCTAAGTTGCTCTCAAGAGGACGAAATTTCAACGCGCTCTAGCGAAATCTTAAGATTTAGGCTGACTGTTGGCTTGAATCGAGTAGCCCGGTGGTGTAGTGGTCAAACCACTAACGTTGGGACTACGCATAGCATTGGCGCCAGAAAACTGCCACTAGACGGCTCTGGATCCCCTCACCAGAGGAGAGACCTGCCGACGGGAGTTCGAAAGGAGAATCGCATTCCCGAATATCTCCCCCGGGCTACCAATTACGCCGCAATTTTACGCGGCTCCCCATTTGCATGCTATCCGAACCTGGGACGAATGATATCGAAGGCAGCGTTTATCATCTCGTCTGACTCAAACTCAATGAACGAACTTGCTTGTCACCGTGAACATATCATCAAGAAACACGCTGCCCCCAGCCGCGTTATCGGAGATGGATACGGCACTAGGAGCCAAAGGTTTGAGAAAGCAGGTCCGTTCTGTCGTGGTTCCGGGTAAGGAATATGCGACAACTTATGAGAGCCCGACCGTCGAGAAGGGACAGGTTGAGCTTGTTATGAGGGCTGTTGCGGAACAGTACCATTTCTCGTTCGCGGTTGACCTTGAGGAGTCAGTAAGTTTTCCGTGATGAGTGACCGTCACTACACTACTGCCAACTCAGTGAGTTCGAACTGCGTACCAGAACGGTTCAGGGACCAAACAGCGACATCGCGCGGTTCGCCGCCCTGCAGTGATAGAATGAGGTAGTTGAAGTTCGGCCATGCATATTCCAAATCAACCCTAGATGGCTCTACGGGAGCATCTGGATGTGAATGGTATACACCTACCAGCTCCAAGTTAAGCCGTCGGGCCTCTTCGCCCGCGCGAATTAACTCACGAGGATCGATACGGTAACGCTTGAGCCGCGGAGGAACGGCGGCGTTACGTGCCGCTTGAACACGTTCCACGATTGTCTGGCTGGAATTGGTCCCCGTGAGGAAACCGCAGCACTCCTCCGGATACTTCTCTCTCGCATGCGCGATGATGAATAGAAGCTGGTCGGTACGTAGCAGCACTGCCAATTTCGGAATGGAATGCAAGTTGCGGTATTTGAGCAATTGCTTTGGCGAGACTTTCCCTGTATGCTTGAATAAGCCAAAGGCTCCGAACCTTCTTCGCCGAATCCGACGCCATCTTGTAAATTTCTGAGAGTTCACTTTCACTGTACTCAGCTGCGTTGCGTTCACCTCGATGCACTATATCCCCAGGGTACGCATGCCAGTTCGCAACACAGTTTGAACGGTGAAATGTCGGTTGCTTGAAGGATTAGCTAAAATCATTCTGCCGAGTCGTGGCGACCGTAGCAAGACAGGTATTCTATACATTCCCGCGGATGTCGTAAAAGACTCTTCCTTCCCGTTCAGCCCCGATCAGGAAGTCCTCATACGGATTGACGGCAGGAAACTGGTCGTAGAAGGAGCCGGAAACGTATGAGCATCGATAATTACAGAAGCAGCTACACATTTGCGATGGACTTCGGCACGAGCGACTTCAAATTCGGGCCGATAACCCTAGGTGAACACCCAAGAATCGTGAACAACAGAGGGTATTTCCCTGACAAGAACTCCGTGATGTACAAAGCGTTCGAAGCAACGTCCGATATCATAGTGGGGGATGATGTGCCACTTTATTTGCAATCCGCCGAAGACCTGTCAAGCCGGCTCGTCTATCCCATGCGTAATGGAATGATTGAGAGAAACGATGAACAAGCCTGGCGCGTCGTACAAACCCTAACCGCCTACAGCTTGGAATCATTTAGACCGCAACACAGCAACGGCTTTCAAGGATACTATGTCGTGGCTTCTCTTTCATCGGTTTCGCCTCGCTATATGTACGAGAGGCTGATGTCTGCGTTTTCGCAGAACACTTACGGTATGGTTCGGGCGGTCACGGTAATTCCTCAGCCCTTCGCCGTGGCTATAGGGCATGGAGTTACGACCTGTGTCGTGATCGAATCGGGCCACGGCAATAGTCAGGTCTGCCCCATCTCCAAGTACCCTATACGAGCTGCTCAGGTCGCTTTGAACCGGGGAGGCGGCGATGCGAACGCGATAACATCCGAAATATTGAAGGATGCGGGCTATGGCGACCTAGCCAACGAAGAATCGCTCGTGCGAAAAGTAAAGGAAAGTTTGGGACTCGTTCCGGAAGACCTTGACCGTGCGATTGAGGAGGCAAAGCGATCTCCCAGAAGAGTCAGGGCGAGATACAAAGTGCCCGGGACACGCGTTGAGATCGATCTTGATAAGGATTCATGGTCCCGATTCCTAATCGGCGAGTACGTCTTCAATCCGAACCACGAGGTCTTCGAAAGCTACTTCAACCGAGGTATGCCCAGACCGCGAGATGTGAAAATGGGTGACACCGTCTTTAGGGGCATGCTTGATTTTGGAGAAGCGATTGCAGCCTCAGTGGAGCGATGTCCTGTGGAGTTACAGCCTCTGCTCTACAGAGAAGTTCTTCTTTCCGGCGGGAATTTCAGTTGGACGGTTCCGCCTAGATTGGAGGGCATGGCGGTAGATGCTCCGACCAAGGTGAAGCTGCTGCTTCGGGATCGAGGCATAAAGAACGTCTCGGTCAAGATGACGAACTCGCCCCAATTCTCCGTTTGGCATGGATGCATAATCTATGGTTTCGCAGTGCCAGAGAGTTACGAATGGGATTGGCAGCGTCTCGAAGGGTGGATGAGAGTTCCAAACTAGCCTGCCGATCAATGAACGGGTTATTCACTATTTCCTCGCAATGGGCGCACAGTGTACGACGGACCCGGAAGAAAACGACGGCATCTCATTTCAACTCGGTGCGGAGAAGGCCCATGTCCTTATACTGAAGCCAGAGGACCTGGCAGAACGAAACGCAATATTGGATGCGATACTCAATCTATCAGCGCTAAAGTACACACACCAATTGGTATATCTTGCCGCGCCCCGTATCTTTGGAGCAGGCATCGATGCGATAGTGTTCAGGTCTCGCGGCATCGGTTTACTGCTCTACGACGAACGGCGGATCGATGAAGCCGTTTCAGCCCAACCCCTGGAATCCAAACAACTGGCTAGACCCTCAGAACAAGATGACAGGCCCGTCGTGGCGGAGCTTGCAACCCTAAAGACGATGTACTTCGAAATGGAGCGAACAATCAATCAGCTCCGTAATGACTTAACTGCCCTGCATAATCGACAGCACCTCCATCAGGATACACTCATTCCTCCGTCCGCGCAGATGATCACGACTGTACCCAGTTTTCACGTAGACCATACGCCCGAAGGACAATTACCGTCCTATTTCATGAATAACCCTTGGCTGGACGTGTTATCGAAGCGCGGGACTGGGGAGCGTGAGCCGATTGCCGGCTGATTTCATAATCCGAGTCCCTATCCGAAAGATCACGGTGGTGATTGATAGCCAGGACACATTAACCCCCGAGATGTCGCTTGAGGATTTCCGACGGACGTTTGGGCGTGACCCGGATCAGTCGAGGTATCGACTTGTCAACCTTGAGGTCATAACTTCGCCCGAAGATCAGCAGCCAATGTTGGTCTCCGAATGCGGAAAATACGTACGCTTCGTAAGAAGGGAAGGAGACAATGTCTACATCCGCAAGACGATAGGGTGACGACAGGGACTGAAGCGCGGTCCCATCTGCTCGGAAAGCCCGTCTGAGCAGTCCGCATCCCCCCAGAATGACTTCGTCCCGCCATCCAGGGAGCAAGAAATCGTCTCTTCTAGCCACATTTCGGGGCAGAAATGCTAAAGTTCAACGCAAGTTTTATATACGCTCCGGCGCTAGTTATTATAGCTTTCGGGCCGGATGATCCTAAGGCAGAACGGCAGCGTTCTACTGGGGAAATGTGGTCCGAGCGGAAAGCATGAAGGAGGTTTAGAAAAATTGAGTGCGAGTGCAGCGACGAGGAAAGTTGGAAAGCTTACAAACTGCCCGGAATGCGGCAGCACAGACTTGGTAGAAGATTATGACGTTGGCGAGATCACTTGCCATAACTGCGGCTTAGTCATCAGTGAGCATGCGTTGAACCAAGGGCCGGAATGGCGTGCATTCACGAAAGAGGAGAAAGACGAGCGCGGACGAGTAGGCATACCGACGTCCTTCTCAATCCACGACAAAGGACTATCCACTGTAATCGACCGCGTGAATAGAGACGCGTACGGCCGTCAACTGCCCCTTGCAACCAGGCTTGAAATGCTGCGCCTGAGGAAATGGCAGATCCGTACACGAGTACATTCTTCTGCCGACAGGAATCTGGCGCAAGCCATGGCTGAGCTTGATAGGTTAACTGATATGCTCCACATACCCGCCTCGATCAAGGAACGTGCGGCCATCGTCTACCGTAAAGCCCTTGACAACGGCTTGGTTAGGGGCCGCTCGATTGCGGCTATTGCAGCCGCTTCACTGTATGCGGCATGCAGAATGTCTGAGACACCCAGGACGCTTAAAGATGTATCAGCTGCGAGCAGAATCCGTAAGAAAGATGTTGCGAGATGCTATAGGCTGCTTATTAGGGAACTGGACCTTCGAATGCCGGTGGAAGACCCTGTGAAGTGCATTTCGAAGATCGCCACGAAGGTCGAGATTTCAATGCCAACTCAGCAACGTGCGATCAAGATTATCAATGAAGCCAAGCGCAAGGGCATCGTTGCGGGAAAGGACCCTATGGGTTTAGCTGCCGCTTCACTATACGTTGCCTGTGTCCTCGAGGGCGAGAAGAAGACGCAGAAGGAGATAGCCGAGGTCGCTAATGTTACAGAAGTCACTGTGCGGAACAGATACAAGGGGCTAAAGGAAGCTCTAAAACTGGACATCTAAGTCAGTTGCGTGGGCGTCGCAGCTGACCCGATCCTTTCTCTTATTTTCAATGCCAACTCGTGCTTTGTAAGGCCGAATATCGTGGATACGCACTCAGAGACCGTCGAGACTGGATGCAGCCCAATTCCTTCCTCCTTGAGAACGGTCATTTCGTCAGTCGCAACTTCGAAATTCGCGGCTGGCAGTACCAAATCAGTTACCCGAATTCGTTGAGACTTTAGGATCCCGACGATCTTACCCGTTTGGGCGCCGTAACCACCGAGGCCTCCGACAGGCCCAATGTCGAGCTTGACGCCAATTGTGCCAGTCGCAACAATGGATGGAGAAATCATAAGACCCGACAACTCTGATAGCAGAGCGAGCACCATCGCCAACCCTGCACTTGGGCCGGAAACACCCTGTCCGGGCGCGCCTTCCAAGATACTCCGAATTTGAAAGTGCGTGTGCAGATGACTGACGTCCAAACGAGCCTCGTTCCACAACATGGCACTCACGGCTTCCGCCGCGTTCTCAGCACTTTGACGCACTGATTCGTCCGGTAGGACCAACTGCCCGATTACCGCCGAGGTAGAGTTACCGGTCACTGAGACTCGTGACTCACCTACAGAGACAGGTCTAACAGAGCATTGAACCGTGATTATTCCACCGGTGCCTTCCTCAGTAGCATAGAGCCCGAATGAGGCACCCGGCGTGGGTGAAGATAGGACTAATGCTTCCTCCATCTCTCTCCTCTGCTTTGCCTGAGTGGATTCCAGAGCCTGGATTGCTTTTTCGAAGTGATACAGATGAATGGGGTGGTTGAATTCGTCCACCTGATCTAGCTGGCTGAGCCCAGACCGTATGCGCCCCGACTGAATCTGAAACTTCAATCGCTCCAAGTCTGTCGTATACTTCTCCTCAACTGAGGACTTTTCGGCTGGGCTCTTCGATGCTCGCAGCTCATACGCTGCACTGATCTCTGAAGCCCAAAGTCTGTGGGCCTCCGCGATCGTTTCAGAGGCGGCTCTAGGACTAAGAATGCGCTGTGTCCTAAAGAGCCTAGTAATCTTCGCAGCATCTACCTCAGGATGAAGAAACCGCTGAAACTTCCTGAGGTGGATATCGACAACCTCATTCCATTCCCTGTCGTTCAATGGCGGATGAACGTAGAAGACGTTGGGCTCAAACCTGTCCCGGGTTGCTTGGTCTATGAGGTGTTCCTTGTTCGATGCGGCCATGACGACTATTCCCTCATCGGCTTTGATCTCACTTAGCTCTGCTTTCACCTGTGCGAGGATCTTATTACCGGTCGGATCCGCGCCCCAGAATATGGCATCTGCTTCATCAAGAAAGAGGATGCAAGGGCTTCGTTGTCTGGCCAAGGCGAAGAGATCTTTGACTCGCTTCTCTGGCTCGCCGATGTACGCAGCCCCACTCATCAATTCGCCCCCCCGAACCTTGATGAACGCAACTTTATTCTCGGCAGCCGCGACTAGCGCTAGCAAAGTCTTACCCGTTCCCGGGGGACCGAAGAGCAGAAACCTGCAGTTCGAAGCATAACCGAGCGAGGACATCTTTCGGTTGAAGGCGAGCGAAATATGATTGAGGATTTTATCCCTTAGGTCATGAAGACCTCCGACTTCCTCCCTTGAGACCTTGGGGGTAACCAGATACACTGCATCCATAATCTCTCTAGATTTCTCCCGTTCGACGTAGAATTTCATCGACCTTGCGGCCTCGGCAAAGTCTTCTAAGCCAACGTTGTAGGCCGGTTTCGTCCATTTAGATAGTGGACCCGGCATTGATCTCCTTATCGCCTCCCATAGAGGAATTTCCTTGGCTCGCTTCACCTCTCGGAAAACGCAGAGTATATCGTTAGGCGTTATCGAACCGTGCCTACGCAAAACAGCTTCTCGTTCAAGTACTTCCACTATCTCCTCCGGCGATACTCCGCGCCATCCTTCAGCGCTTAGTCTGTCATTCACTATGGCAAGCAGCATCTCTCTTGTTACACCGGTATCAAGGTCGACACGGGTTAACCGTCTGCGGATGTCCTCGCGGGTCTGCTCATAGGAGTTGGTCGCGACTATTACAAGGGTTCGAGAATCGTTACTTACGATCTTGTCGAGCCACCGGTTTATCTCGTCCTGTACTCGTGTGTCTTCTAACTCGGTGCCGGTTTCTCCGCGTACCTTTTTCCCGAAGCTTTGGAATTCATCTATGTACACGACCGAGGGTGCTGATGCGGCTTGCTCTAAGAGTCTGCTTAATTGCTTGGTGCTTCGCCCGTAATATTCCGAGAAGACATCTGCTCCCTTGATTATAATTGGCGAGAGCAGCACTCCATTCTTGTGTGCTTCTAGAAGCATCTGCTTCATCGAAACCATCGTGAGAAACGTTTTGCCTGTCCCGCTATCGCCCGTAAGGCAGATTGCTTTTGGAAGTTCGTCCTTATCGAACCATTTCTTCAATACAGTGTGTTTCAGCACATGTAATCTGAATGAATCGAGAAGCAAATTGTACTCCTTGTCCCGACCTATGAGCTTCGTTGCGGAATACCGGCTTGGCGGGTATAATCGATCAAGCCGTTGTTGAATCCTTCGGAATTTACGTGGTGAAATCCTGGATTTTCGCCAACTCATGTAGTCTCGGTCTACTAGTCGTAATGGGACGTAGTTCACCCATCGTAGTAGCGACTTTCTGCTCCACCAAAGGTCCGGGGCTTCTGGCTCTGAACCTAGTGAACCAGAAGGTCCAAGGTGTGTGTCGTTCTTCTCGATATCATCCAAGTGTTCTGACACGTTACTCATCTTCGAGTGGTTTCAGGTCGAATGCCTTTCCAAGCGTGAATCGGATCAAGTAAGTGATTATGACAACTCCCGCCGCAAAACCTACAACAAACACGTCCCATAGAGAAAGCAGATTTATAGAGACAAGAAACATGAAGCGAAGTACGAAAAGGAGAATTAATTCTCCTCCCATGATCGCAACGATTGCGACAAATGATGCCAGCAGGAACTTGTACGCTATATCCACCCACAGGTAGGTTTTCTCGCCGACATCGATTGGTTGTGTCGCGGTTTCCTTTCTGGCGGACTCACGCCGGACCCACAGCCCTCCCACCAAGAGGAATTGCATGCCAAATAGCAGGTAGATTGCCTTAACCCAAAGTGGAAACGCCTGTCCAAAACTTCCCATCCAGTTTGCGAAGCCATCCCAGGGAGAGGTAGAGGAAGGTGGAACTTCGACCGCAGCTTGGAGCGGGTTCGGGCTGAAATAGGCGTTCACATCAAGCTCGAATGAACCGCCAGAGACGTAGAAGGCGGTGCTGTTGTCGATCGCGTTGGTGCCACCTTGCCTGACGAACAGGTTTATGTTGTAATCCGAGGCTTGACTGAAGATCACTTGTAACTGGTAAGGACCCGGAAGTGACGAATTAAGTTCGAAGAAGTCAGCTGGGTACTGAGACGGCTTTCTGACGGTCGCGGCCGTTAGATTCCCTTGGACGAATACCTGCTGAATGGAGAGCCGGTTACTCTGCAGAACGAGGGAATCGCCGACATTGAGTTCAACGGATTCATTACGAACGGGCGGTTGGTCGGCCTTTGCCATGTGAATTCCGGTTAGAACTAGCGGCAGCATGATGACTAGGGCGATAATGACCAGCCGCACAAGCAATGGACGTTTTAACGGCATCGCTACTGAACTCTCCCGGCACTAGGCCGATACGTTGGTCTGAGTTTTGGATTATATTAATGTTCCGAGATTGGAACAGCAACGTTTCACTCGTGTTCTTCTTCCACTTCCTCAAGTTCCAAGACCAAGCTACCGACATAGCCGCACTGCAGACATGCATACACGGGTGGCAGGAGCCATCCGCTGAGCGATCCCTGTTGTCGAATTCTCACGCTACCACAGGCGGGACAAGCCTGAGGCATAGTCCGCGAATGTTTCAGATTCCTCAACGCGTCGACAAATGAACTCATCGGACTTATCCGGCTTCAGACTAATGGATTTCGATCGAACCTTCAGGAAAACCGAATTGCACTAGCAACTTTTTCACTTTGCCGCGATGGTCACCCTGCAGCATTATGAGCCCCTCTTTCGCCGTTCCGCCGCATGCACAATAGGTCTTCAGCTTAGCCCCGAGATCGCCTAAGTCCACGCTCTTCGAATTAATGCCCTCGATTATGGTCGTCGCTTTACCCCACTTTCGAGTCTCTAGGCGGACCTTGACAAGCTGCTGCTCCATGCTTATGGTTCCGCAGACGCAGAGATCTTTTGGAAGCCCGCAAGTCGGGCATACTTCCGCCATTATTTGGGTCAATTACTCCTTGTGAGTAGGCAAAATACCCGCCCGGATAATATTTAAGCCTATACGTGAAAATATTCTGAATGATTCGGGCGAGATTATGTGTAATCACTCTTCAGACCTCGAACGCCCATGGTCTCTAGAAGCATCCAGGAACCTTTCCCGGCGCGGTTTAGCGTGCGTTTTGATCCATCAGTCTCCGGGCGAGGTTTTGTCCTCAACCCAAAAACCTCATCCGGACCGGACCAATAACCGTCGGGGACTGCGTCCTGAATCAATCAACCCCTGACTCTCATCAACACATAAGTTAATCTGATAAAAAACAGGAACATGCAGCAATTGAAACCGTAAGTTTGGGACAGCAAAGTTCCGAGCCCTGACGAGGAAATACCACGCTAGCGGGTCCATTCTCAATGTCCGACGGAAAAAATCGCGTAACCCACGATAACAATCACGACGCTACCGTTGAAACTCTGAAAAGCCCACCCTTACGAATTGAACCTGCGCCGTTCGCGAAACGAGCTCTAGCAGCTCTCGCAGACTCCATCATCGTGGCCGGCGTATGGATCTCGTTCCTCTTGTGGCTCCACGTAGGGTTTCTCGAACAATTCACTTTAAGCGCGGGGTATCTGGCCGCCACCACTCTTCTTTATTATGTTCTCCTTGAAGGCGCCTTCGCATCAACGGTTGGGAAGCACCTACTGAGGCTAAGGGTGGTAGGAAGGAGTGGCGACCCTGCTTCCTTACGAGAATCGCTTATCCGAAATTTCTTACGGCTTATTGACTGGTTGCCTCTCCTCTACCTCGTGGGTTTAGCCAGCATCGCCGTTTCTAGCAAGAGACAGAGGTTGGGAGACATCGCGGCGGGAACGATAGTAACCCCCGCGCGTGAAAAAGACATTAATCCACCTCCGGCACCGTTCCTGTTCCACTGAGATTCATGCTCGTAGTGACTTTCGTTGCCGACTAATTTAACGGCTGAAGCCAAAGCGAAATGGCAGCAAGCACAAACCGCAAATAACCCGCGTGAGAAACTTCAAACCCTTCAAGAATTCCTTTCCGAGGTGCCAAAGCACAAAGGGAACGAAAGGCTAAGAGCTCAAGTGAAAACGCAGATTGCTGAACTTAGACAGGATATAATCGAGCAACGAGGAAGGCGTGGCGGAGGCCGATCTCTCTGGTCAGTAGAGCGCGAAGGCGCAGCACAAGTGATGATTTTCGGAGCGACGAAATCCGGGAAGAGCAGCCTGCTGGGCGCATTGACAAATGCTCATGTCGAGGTTACGTCCTATGATTATTCAACCCGATATCCAGCTCCCGGAATGCTACAATTCGAAGACATTCAAATTCAACTTGTAGAACTCCCCGCGCCCACTCATCTCGCGAACGAAAATCGGTACGCGATACAAACCGGATCGACAAGCCTGATTCGTCAATGTGATGGGCTGATCTTGATAGTAGACTTGTCGAATGATCCAACTACTCAGCTTGACTTAATTCTATTGAGCCTAGAGGCCATACACATTTCAACACGGAGAGCGCAAACGCGGGTCGATATTGTCCCGGAAAAGGGCGGAGGGGAAATTCGTGTCGCGGCTTTAGGATCCGACGAATTGTTGTCTCATGAGCAAATTAGTGATTTGTTGCACAGTTACGGAATTAGGAGTGCGCTTGTCAGGATATTCGGAAATGCAACAATGGATGATGTTGAAGACGCGATATTAGAGAACGTGACTCTATATAAGCCAACAATCGTAATAGCGAACAAGCTCGATCTGGACTCGGGACGCGGTGCGTCCTCGCGATTTTTGTCACATGCCGCTGGGTTCCCCACTGTAACAGTTTCGTGCCTAACAAGACAGGGGGTAGAGGGCGTGGGGCATCAGTTGTTCAGCTGCCTCGACCTAGTCCGAGTATACACCAAAGAGCCCAATGAGCCCAAGCCTTCTCCTCATCCGTTCGTCGTCCATCAAGGTACGACAGTCAGGGAACTCGCGCGTAGTATTCACTCCGACCTCGCCGAGAGATACAGGTACTCGAGACTCTGGGGGCCAACCAGCAAGTTCGCTGGAGAGCGTGTCGGTCCTGACCATATCTTGGGGGACAGAGATATCGTTGAAATTCACACGGGCTAGGAGAAGGATGAGTGTCTGGACGCGATGTGACACTCAGAGTCTTGCGCGACGCCGTCTTCTGAAGTTCTTTATCCTCCAGAAACCGCTTGAGTCACGATAGTATTCCATAACCTCCAACTTTGGGTTTCACCAGAAAACATACTGTAATTTCTCGCCACTTAGGAATTTCACCGTGCAAACCACAATGGTTTTTGCCATTCAACCATAAAATTTGGGCCTCGAAGTGCAATTCTCTGGCAAACCAGTACTCGAGCCGTTTCTCGATTTGATACACACAGCTAAACAATAGCTGAAGTAAACGGTCGAAGACTAAACGGCGTTGATTTGTTTCAGTGAATTCCCAATAAATTCCGAAGTGAGAAGAAACAGGCTGTGTACCGAAAGAAGGAAACCACCTTGAAATCGAGGAAGTTGTTCAAAACTGTCGAGAATTTTCGTCATCGGTTTCGTCGGATGAGGGCGAAGATTCCGGCTAGGATGCCTAACAGCATTCCAGCAATGAAGCCTCCGCCAATCATCAAGCTAAAGATCGCGAACGGAAAAACGATTACATCAGCCAGTGCCCCGCTGCTTATCGCCATTATGATCGCGCCAAGCACCAGCGTCAATCCTATGATCGCGCCTATCATAAACGCGTAAGATTGCCCGATGGTCGGTAACCAGAAGAAGGTCGAGGACCATATGGCCCAGAATGAGGGTGACAGAAGCGCCGCCGCGTTCAGGATGACGAGTATCCCGGATAACAAGGCGAAGATGACCGCGATAAGGTTCCTCCCCTTTGAGACGCGCGCGGGCACAAGGCCCGTCGGCGGAGCGAGGATAACCTGTGCCCTTCCGCAGAATGGGCAATAGACGGAATGTAATGGCATGACCCTTCCGCAATATCTGCACCGAACCGTGGGCATCGGTAGGACATAGCGTACCTGTGGCCCTCTAGCTGGAACTAAGACCGGCGGCGGTACGACGACTGCCCCAGTCGGCGCCGCCCCAGCACCTCTTCGCGCGACTCGCCTTCCAGAGAGGAGAAATGCAAGCAATGCTAAGCCGATGGCCAGTAGCAGCATCCCAATGATTAGCCAGACTATCCACGTGATCGGTGGAGCTGGAGGCGGGCTTGGGATGTCTAGAGTCGCGCTCGCGGTGTGAACCAGCGTTCCACTTGTTCCCGTAACGACGACGGTGTAATTTCCTGGAGCCGCACTCGGGGCGGGACAGATAGTTAGAACCCCGTTCGCCATTCCATTGGCGGGCGGAGTTAACATATTGGAAGGATAGAATCGTCCTGTAACCCCAGAAGGAGCACCGTTCGCGGATAGCGTGACAGGAGAATCGAAGTCGTGTAATGACGTTACGGTAATCGAGAGATTACCGCATTCTCCACGGCTTACCGTCAACGGGCTGGGAGAGACTGCAAGGCCGAAATCGGGTGGCGGTGGGCCGGAAACAACTAGGTTGACGGTAACGCTGTGTGTAATTAGGGGCGTTGTGGAGCTTCCAACTATTGTTAGGTTGTAAGTACCCTGTGGTGTTGCAGTTGTCGTGAGGATGCTTAGGGATTCAGTTGCCGATTGTCCCTGCCCAAGAGAAACAGAGGCTGATGGAGCGAATACTGCTTGAGCGCCGGTGGGCAGGCCGTTTACGGTCAAGCTGACTGTGCCACTGAAGCTACTCAGTGAAGTCACTGTAACCTGGTAACTCGCTGTTTGAGTTTGTTGCACCGTCACCGAGGATGGGGAAGCGCTCAGGGAAAAGTCGGGCGTTATGCCCTCCACGAATTTGTTGCCGTAAATCTGGTAGACCGCGTAGTATCCGTTGTAGTCCGCGTAGGTGGGGTACAGCTGCTCATACGGCTGTAGGGCTAGGCCTTCGACTATGCCATTTCCGTACGGAAAATAAAAGGCGAGAATCGAATAGGGAAGCTTTGGTATCCCATAATTGGTAGTGTCCATCAGGATTCTTACGTCGCCAGTGTGGGCTGCTTGTATACCGTTCGGCACCCAGTTCCCAACACCTTCCTCCGTGAAGATAGTCACTTTGTCGGGATCCGGGCCGGGGTTGTAGTACTGGCTTGGAAATTCTGAATCGAACCCAGAGTTGCCACCGGCCGGGTTGTGCATCTGGCTTACCCACGAACCAGTCTCCCCGGGGTTTCCGAGTTTGACGTACCCCGGAAACGTGGAATTCAAATCAAATATCGCGGCGTCCGTGTACATGACCTCGTTACCAGCCGCGACACGGGCTTGAATTGCGTTGTAAACAGCCGTGATTTGCGATCTATGGAGTGGACTGTAAGCGGAAGGGTTACCATACCAACCGGGACTGTCCAGCACAATCAAAGTGTACTGATTTACGATTGAAGGATCCGCTAGAGCGTCGTCAGTTGAAATCTGCATGTAACTGATGCCCATACGCTGAAGGGTGAGGAATGTCTTCCCCCAATAACCATCGCTGATAACAAGGATTCTTGTTGGTTGAGTCACCAGGAATACTCGATCCGACGTGAAGGTAGTCGTAAGCCGTGTAACAGTCACCTTCGAGAAAGTTGAGTTCGCCAGCATAGCGTTTACCTGAGACGTGAAGCTGGAGTCGATTAGGAACGGTCCTCCTTGGTATAGCACCCCTGCCGGTGTGAGATCCGTCTGGAGTGCAACGTTCGGAGGCTCGACAATACGGGACACTTGACTTCCCGGGTTGTCTCTGAGAAATTCGTGGATTAACCCATACACATGGACTCTGTCGGCCTGCTTATCGTCCATTGGCACTACTATGGTTCCGGGAGCGAATGTGCTGCCTGACAATGGACCGAGTGCGAAAGCAATTTGCGTCAGCGGTATAGTGAGCGCGAAAAAGACCACGAGGCACGAGAGCAAGTGTCGATATGGCTTCATCGAACTGTGCCTCATTTTGGTTTCATAATGGCATGAAACTTTTCTCTGGACCAGTCCTAAGTTAAGCCGTCCTTAGGTTACTTAAGACTTAACGTAATACGGCTATCTGCCCTATTTAACGAGTAGTTGGCGTGAACACAAACGCGATAAAACAGGGCAGCTTGTTTGTCGCAATTTTCCCCTCTAAACGTGCCTCCTTTTGCACGAAATTGCATCGGTGGGATTACACCACACCGCAAACCTAGCATCCTGAGCTAATTCCAAGGGGCGCTAGAGTGAAGCTCGGAAGATTCATGTGTCGACGCCTCGCAACGCATTCAGGCCGATTCGTACCCGCGAGGGAAACCCAGGGAGTCGACTTAATGCGATGGCGCCAGTTTGCTTCATTCCCAGTAACCGGCGGATCTATCAACGTCCTGCTCCTCAACTTCCTGATTTTGGCTGCCCAAATTCCAAGCGAGTTCATATTCGAACAAGACATCCAAGAGTGGTCTCTACACCCTGAGCGACGAGGCACCCCCTAGGCAACTATATTCATGTGTTCCGTTCCTGCGAATATCAAGTGAGAACGATGGATAGACCCGATTTACCGGAAGATCTAGAGGTCTACGTCGACTCCCTGGACGAGCAGGGAAGGGTGACCTACATTTCAGGCTATTTCGTTTTTCGAAGGATCAAACTAAGGTTCGGCGCGATCGGGATGGAAGGTTACGGTGGACCGAACATAGCTGCCACCCTGACTGATGAGACGATTGCCGAGTTACGACGGCTCGGCCTAGATGATCGAGGGGTTGACGAGCTTATTACCGCCGTACAGAGAAAAATCATGGAAGGCCAGGCACACATCCAGCTTAAAGGCGAAGAGAAGACTCCCGAAACGGACAAAGACGCTCATACGCAGGGCCATTCGGCTTAGGACGCATCCCAGCAGTACTCAATCCTGCTGTCCATGCTGCGGAAGGCTGCACTCCGGGCAGTCGGCAGCAGTCTTTGGGATCTGTTTCATGCAGTACCAGCAGAATTTCTTACCAGGCTCCGGTTCTATGGGTGCGGGTTCTGGACGTAGTAACCCAATAGCGAACATGATGCCACCGGCGATTGAAATAGGCAGTCCAAAGATTGAGACACCGAGAGGGACATACAAGTCAGTAATGACGAGAAATAAGCCGAATGCAGCTAAGATGACTCCTGAAACGACCAAACCTCTATACATGCCTACCTCAGCGGAGTGATTATACTGAGGAATATGGGTTTTTTCGCAGTGTGTTGATTATTCATGCTCACAAAAGCTTCGAGATGTTCAACGAAGATCATCCAGGAGGCTGCGAAACTCGTCTGTGAGCGGGAGGATTTTCTGAAGGATAGCCTGCCGTCCTGTGGCAATCCGACGGAAGTTATCAAGGCATTGACTGCCTCAGACTCATGGTTCGTTCTTGCAGACGGGCAAGCCACTGCCGTCCTCAGTCTTGAAACGTTTGAGCGAAGGGCGGCGATCTCGCAAATCTGCACAAGCGACGATTCGTTTGAGGTAGTGGCTTCAGTATTGCGTGGAGAGCTGCACGCAATGAAAATAGCTAACCTAACCTTGAGAGTTCCGCCTCAAGAGGTAGATCGATGGAATCGTAATGGGTTTCAGCGCGGTCCGGCCTTCTCTAAGTTTTCGCGCACCCCTACCGTGAGTAATATGATGCCTCTACTTCCGCTGGTCAACGCTACTCGAAAGGAACTCCCGATCTTGTCGCAGTTACTGTACACCGCTTACGCGAAGACCGAGGAAGCTTTCTTCGATATTCAAACGGCAGAAGCATCGCTGCGAAGAACGATGTCTGGGGCTAGGGGAACATATCTACCGGACGCATCCTACGCGAGTGGTCCGCTTCCTAAACTCGTAAGTGCTTGCCTACTGACGGCCGACCCACCAGGGGGGGCCAAGATAGACCAGCTATTCACGCATCCGCTCTATAGGGCGAGAGGGCTAGCGACGATGGAGATCGCCGCGGCCATGAATCGACTCGCGGCGTCCGGCGTGTCGAGTCTCAATGTTTGGAATCGAGAGGGTAACGACGTCGTCAAGCGTCTGTTAGGCAAGATGGGTTTCAGCCAGCAGAGAACAGTGGTAGAAATGTCCACCGGAACCTAGACCGACCCGCGTGTCTGTAAATCCTACGCCTTGAACCATCGGAAAACGAGATAGTCAACCTTACTGCCTCTCCTCGGAACGGCTATTGTGAACTGTTTACGAACCGTTGTCGCAAGCCGTCCCGCGAGAACGACTTCAAAGGGGCCCATAGTCTCCTTCTCCTTCTTTACGGTCACGATAAAGGGGGCGTGATCGATACCCGGCCCATGTTCGTAAATGGCGAAGTCTGAGCCGAACCGTATGCCGGGCGTGACGATCAGCCCTTTTTCGCGCAAGTTCTCATAGGCTGCGTAACCAAGGTCGAATTGTTTGTATGTCCGATTTGCAAGTTTCAGAAGTCTTGATCTCGAGACCGATCTAGCGGTCTTCTCGTCGGTAACTTTGATGATCCCCCTGTCTAGCAGGTATAGTCCTTCCATAAGATCTAGCATCAGGGGCGCCTTGAAATCCTGTTCAGGCTTCGGCTTAGGTATGCCGACGGGTTTTCCGAAAAACCCCATGCGGTACAGCTTCACGGCATCGGCGTAATCCCAAACAATCAGTCTAGTGCCGATTAGTTCGGCTGCTGTTCCGTCCTCCAAGAGAGCCTCTACCTAGCCTGTCAGCGCCAACACGCGAATGTGGTCAACTACATCCACGCCGATGTCTGCTATTCTTTCCGCCCGATCAACCAAATCTCTGAAGAACAGCAGGTTCTGAAGAGGCATCTTAGTCGCCATTAGTTCTAGATCGAGTTTTCGCGATTGAGCGTCTATTTGACGTTCCAGCTCTTCAACGGATTTCGCAGTCTCTATGGCTTTCTCAGCATCGAAGGATAGTGAGTGAAGGGTTTCTCGTACCTTGGATATTTCTTTCAGAACAGAACTCATCAAATGCGACACCTGTTGCAACGTCTTGACATCTGTTTTCCATTTCAAATCGACAGCACACATAAGTCTGAATCCCATTGCCTCGCAGTATTCGGCTACCTCGCCCAGTCGAAAGAGAAGACGTAGGAAGTCTTCTCTGCTTACAAGGAGGCTCCCCACAGAGGCGACCTCCGTTAGAAAAGTGGTCTTATTCTTCTCATTTTCTTCAAGTGTCTTCAATATACCCTCGTAGTTCTCCCTCGCCTGCTTGGTTTTCTTTTCGCAGAGATTGTCCATCAGGACAGCTAGCTGCCTAGTTATTTCAACAACGTTTCTAGCGTGTACTTGGCATAGATCTAGCATCCTGCGTCGAATGTTCGCTTCGGTTTCGATCGGGAAGGCCACTTGTCTTCACGACTCTTCTCCACGTATTATGTGAGGTTCAGGACTTAAACCATCGCCTAGAACCTAGATTTACTCAGTCGTAGTCAACCGCCACAGGGGTTCCTAGCTCCCCAAATCCAATCTCGCCGCGAAGATAACGCGAGCAACCTTCAGGTACATTTTTCCATTCATTCCGGACCTGACGCCAGCTATCTCTATCCCGTATCGTTACTGTTTGGTCTTTCTTAGTCTCGTAATCAATTGTTACCGATAACGGGACACCGATTTCATCCGCCCTAGCGTATCTTCTTCCAATCGTGCCAGCCTCATCATAATCGGCATCCAACCCTCCGGCCCTTAACGTTTCTTGGACTTTGGATGCTATTTCGGGCAAACCATCCTTCGCCATAAGTGGGAATACCATGAGCTGCGTGGGTGCAAGCTCCATGGGCAACTTCAGCACCACACGGTCTTCGACGCGCGTATACGCGTATTCCAAAGCCGAATAAACCAGCCTTTCAGCTCCGAAGCTTGGCTCCACAACATGGGGCACTATTCGCTTGCCGGCCTCTTTGTCCGTCCTCTCCTCGATGCGAATATGTGACGGAAGTATCTTGAACCCCTGGATCTCGAAAAATCCAGATCTTGCAAAGGATTCCTTAATCCCTTCGGGGTTGACAGCTTTTAGTGCCTCAACGACTGTCTTGGTTTTCTCCCTAAGAAGAGGTCCCAGTACGGATTCCTGAGGAACGACCACATTAATCCTCTTCGTGACTGGTTGCTCGTAAGGCTTGAAGATGGAAAGGTCGACTCCTGAGACCTTAATGTGGGACGACAGGTCAAAATCAGTTCGGTAGGCGTGACCGGCCACTTCCACCCAACCCCATCTGTCCAGCCAAATCTGATGGTCAAACGTCTGTGAGGAATAGTGCGATCGTTCCGCGGGCATCTTCTCTTCAAACCTCTGTTTATCTCTTGGTATTCCCAAAGCGCCAACAAATTCCATCGAAAGAGCCATGAAATAGGCTCCCCATTCCGTCATGATCTTACCTTCACTTATCGCCTGGCGTGGGTTAACCTCAATTAGATCTGCCCTTCCCCGTTCACGTTCCTTCGCGAGAAGAATTGGCAGTAAAGTCTGCTCAACGCGCTCTAGGTACGGGCATTTGCTGTCTTCGGGGTCAAAGAAGAACTCCATTTCCATTATTGTAAACTCCCTTAATCTGATCGGTCCTTGCCGTGGCGAGATTTCATTCCTCATCACCGTTCCGATTTGCGCTATCCCCAACGGAAGTTTCGCGCGCGTCGCTTCAAAGACACGCTTGAAGTCCACGAATATGCCTTGCGCGGCCTCGGGCCTGCCATATCCTACTATATCGCTGTAAGGCCCAATGTTCGTCTTGAACATAGTCGAAAAGAACTCTGAATTGCCGAGGACGCCTCCGCACTCTGGACAGCGGACGTGATTCTCAATGATGAATCGGTCAATCTCATCGGCAGACATTGCTTCGATGGCAATGTCCCTCCTCGCAGGCATGGCTTGAGTTATCACATAGTCCGCCTTGAAGTGCCTCTTGCACTGCGTACAGGTAACCATTAGATCCTTGAAGTGCGCTACGTGCCCTGAGGCCACGAACACTTTTTCAGGGGTGATAACGGGAGTTGAGATTGCCGCGTAGCCGTGCTGACCGACAAAAGTGTTCAACCATTTGTCTTCGATCTTTCGCCTCAGCTTTGAGCCTAGAGGTCCGAGGTCGAGATATCCGCTTATACCTCCGTAAATTTCGAACGAAGGCCAAAAGAAACCACGCCGCTTGGCCAAGTCGGATAGAAGTTCATATTTGTCGATCCCTGCCAAATCTAAGCCTCCATTAACCAGCTAGTCTGTCCTGCTCCTTTCGGTTCTGTTGGGGTACTGATGCCGCTCTGCTTTAAGTGAGGAGTGGTCGGCTTACGCTTATTGAATATCAAGCGGCGGTTCGAGTTTGGCTCCCTTTCTTGGGGCGCCGGGCTTGATCATAGTGAGCCGTCTAAGTTTCTGTATGGCTAGGGCCGGATCTACACCCTTTGGGCAGACGAAACTGCAGGATCCTGCAAAGTGGCACCGCCAAACACCATGTTCTCCATCGATCGCCGTTAGACGCTGGATCGCGCCCTCGTCTCTCGAGTCTGCGATGTAGCGGTACGCTTGTCCGAGCGCTTGTGGTCCTATGAACCTAGGGTCGTTAGACATCGTCGGGCAGGCCGCATTGCAGAGGCCGCACTTTATGCAGTATGAGAATTGAAGGAATTCGTCAAGTTCCTGCGGAGTTTGAGCGAACTCTGAGGTTGGATTCGTGTCTTGGCACGAATCGGTTCGAAGAATAAAAGGGGCAACCGATTTGTGTTTATCAAAGAAACCTCCGAAGTTCGTTACGAGGTCTCGCACGAGCGGGTAATGATCAAGTGGTCCCACGGTGATGGTCGAGTTAGGTAGCTCTGTTATCTGAGTATAGCATGCAAGTCTTGGGAGGCCATTGATTGTCATTCCGCAAGAACCGCATGAAGCCATTCTGCAGGAGTAGCGAATGGCAATTGAGTGATCAAAGTGTTCCTTTGCGTACAGAACCGCGTTCAGAACAGTCATTCCCGTCTCGTATGGAACGGCGAATTCTTGGTATGTCCTCCTCGTCTTTGTCGCCGGGTTCTCGCGTGCGACCTTCAAGTTAACGGCTTCCCCGATTCGCATTCGTCTGCCCTCTAGTAGTGACGCTCGGCCGGTTGATATTTCGTGATAGTCACTGGGGCGTATTCAAGCCTAGGTCCTTCGCCGCCGAAGTACGCGAGAGTATGTTTTAGCCAATTGGCATCGTCTCTCTGGGGATAATCAGTTCTGGAATGTGCTCCCCGGGACTCAGTTCGGGCAATTCCACCCGAGAGTACGATCTCTGCGATTTCGAACATCGCTTCTAACTCGAGCACGTTGATGAAGTTGCTATTATATTCATTCGCTTGGTCATCGACATGTCGGAAGCTGGTTTTGTGGAGGTTGCGCAACGTTTTCAACCCCTCCGTCATCCCCACGCCATCTCGATACACGTACGCGTGTGTGTCCATAATTGTCTGGAGTTTGTCACGGACCTCGTACGGGTTCTCCGAGCCGCGTCCATGTAATATGTCGTCATACAACCGTTTTTCTTCCTTTTGAACCATTTGTGTGCCCAGCGAGTGTGTGGATTGCTTTAGCGCGTAGGCAGCTGCCCCGGAACCACTTTGAGCGCCGAACACTAGGCATTCGGCCGTTGAGTTAGCTCCGAGTCTATTTGCTCCGTTTATGCTGACGCAAGCTGACTCACCTGCGGACCAGAGTCCCGCCAGTGGTGTTTCTGCCTTAATGTTGGTTCTGATGCCCCCCATCGTGTAGTGGCATACCGGCCGCACGGGCAACGGTTCATCGATCGGGTCGATTCCTTTGAACTTTATCGCGATCTCCCTAATGCCGGAAAGGTTTGACTTGATCTTGTCAGCGCCGATCGGTCGAAGATCTAGGAGTACGTAATCCATCCCGCTAATTTCATCTTTGAAGCCGCGTCCTTCTTTTATCTCAGTCATAATGGCCCGTGAGACTACGTCCCGCGAAGCGAGCTCGAGTTTCTGTGGAGCATATTTTTTCATGAACCGTTCGTTCTGCTTATTCACTAGTATGGCTCCATCCCCTCGCGCCCCTTCCGTTATCAGAATACCTGAAGGAATCAGGCCCGTAGGGTGGAACTGAACGAATTCCATATCCATAATTGGCGCACCAGCATGGTACGCCAAAGATAGTCCCTCGGGAGTCGAAGAGTACCCGAACGTGGCAAATCTGTACAACCTCCCTCCTCCACCCGTCGCAATGATTCCAGCCTTCGCTTCAATTGCGTGGAACCCTCCAGTCTTCATGTCTATAGCCGTCAATCCCCTGAAGGTATCGTGTTCGACGATGAGAGATGTAACAAACCATTCCTGAAGGAATTGTATGTTGTCGAACTTGCGGCTCGTGTCGTACAGTGTCTGCATCTCGAAAAATCCGACTCGGTCGGCTGCAAATGTTGCTCTCGGAAAATTGTATCCGCCGAAGTTACGCTGTGCTATCCTGCCGTCCTCCGTCCTAGACCAGGGCATACCCCAATGTTCCAGTCGGTAAATTTCCGCCGGCATCGCGCGAACGAAGAACTCAACTGCGTCTTGATCGGCGAGAAAATCGCTGCCTTTTATCGTGTCGTAGATATGCGACTCAAGCGTATCGCCCTTATCAGGGTAGAGTACCGCGGCGGTACCACCTTCGGCCGAGACGGAATGCGACCGCATAGCTTGAACCTTTGTTATGACCGCGACGCTGGCGTTGCCATTCGACACCTGCGCAGCTTCTATAGCCGCCCGAAGCCCAGCAATGCCCGAACCGACAATTACTACGTCGAATGCCATCGTTTCGACCGTTACGGTTGCCTCCGCCTTCGCTGCCGATGTTGCATTCGCGATGCTCCATGAATATAAGTCTGAATAAGCGGGAGTATGCCAACCGCGTTATGGTAGGAATCCGCGGAGGGCTAATTTATCAATAGACATCAGGCTGCAAGGTTCGCAAGCCTTACTATCGGACTAGTCGTCCTCGTCGCGTTCCTATTCTACGTTGGAATTGGGACGATAGTAAACACTCTGCTTAGTGTAAGTCCGTTAGCGATTGTGGTGATGGTTACGCTCCAATTGCTGGGGTATGGATTCTACAGCGCAGCGTGGTATCAGTTGATCCTAGCAGAAGGCTACGCACTGCGCTTCAGAACATGTTTCGGAATTGCCTTGGCCAGCATCTTTGCGGTATACGTAACGCCCAGTGGGGTTTTCATGGAAGTCCTCCGTTGCCTTCTCGGAGCCAAAGAGACAGGTATGCCGTTTGGCGAATCAACGGCATCGGTGGCGTTGCACCGGATCCTCTACATCGTAGGCTTTTTAGTGATTACTTCATTTGGATTGTTCGCTGTTCTAAGCCACAGTGCAACAGATCCAATCAGTCTACTCGCCTTAGCGTCTATCCCTATCGCGACCGTAGCAGGACTAGGAGTGCTCCTCTACTTCTCATTAGACCCAAGGAAGGTATCACCCGCGCTCGACCGCCTGCTGAAACTGGCCCAACCCCTTCTTCGACGAATACAAAAGGAGGCCGTGATCGAGGGCAAAGCTGACCGATTTCTTGGCGAATACGACATGGGCTTCAGACGAATGGTAAAGTCGAAACGACGGATGATATTGTCATTTCTGGCGAGTCTTGGTGATTGGAGTTGCTCAGTTGCCATTCTGTGGATTGCACTCTTGGCGCTTAATGTGAACACGTCCGTGTGGGTGGTTGTGATAACCATTTCAATAGGCAGGATGATTCAGATGACCCCAATCGCCATCCCCGGGATGATTGGGGTATATGAGACCGCAATTACCACCGTCCTCGCCCTCTTCGCTATCCCAGTCACGATCGCAGCGTCAGCCGCCATTTTATCTCGCATAGTGACAGTCTGGCTTGAACTCCCAATCACTGGCGCGGCAGCGTACCACTACGGCTTCAAGCTTCTCGGGACGAGTACACTTCGTCTCTAAATTCAAAAGGAAGAAGCTCGTTAACTCACTTACGCGGCGTTAAGCAGCAAAGATGCCTTCTTCTATGACGTACTTCTTTCGAGCCAGATCCATCAGGTTCCTAGTGAACACTACCCCGTATATAGCAACAACGACTGCGAAAAGCAACGACACATAGGCGGCCGGGCCGATGGCGCCATTGGCCATGTTATAAGTAATATAGTACATCATCCCAAACGGCGCCTGCAACCCTCCAGGCGCAACTTTTGGCGCTATATCAGGCCAATACTCCCCAATTGCCATTCCGGCCCATGCACTGTTAATCGTGCTCGAGAGACCGGTAATGAGGTAGGGCAGACTAGCCGGAAGGATTACCCTCCTCATTTTTGCCCAGAACGGGACTTCGTGATTCCGCACGACATCGAGAAATTCTGACGGAATAGCCTGTACCCCTATCCAGAAATCAAAGAACACGTAGTAAAAGCAACTAAGAAATCCGAGAATGAAGATGTAGACTTCGGTATAGAAGAATGGGAGCGCACGTTCTATGAAGGGTATTGTCGCAATGAAGAGAAGCGGGAAGTAAGTAGGCGCAGGAAAGGCAGCGAAGGCCTGAAGCGGCGGCAATAATGCATCACCTATACGGTGATGCGAGGCAAGGAAATATCCAACAAATATTGCAAATCCGAGCGAGGCCAGCGTGATTACGCTAACGCGAAGGTAGTCAGCACCAACATACGTCAAGAGCTTGGGCGTTTCCTGCAAGAACACATACCAAGTGCCCTCAGGTACAGAAATAACCAGCATCAAAGACGAGTATACTAGATAGCCCAATACGCAGGCCAGAATCGCGTAACCAACGTATTTGGCCAGGTTGCCGTGGTCCAAATGATTCCCGGGCCTCTGGTGGCTATGCCAGTAGGCTCTCATCCTCCAAGCATATCTCGAGAAACCAACGGCCTGTCCGCGGAGGGCGCGCCATCGCCTCCATGGTTGCGGTATTCGTCCGCGCCACCTCCCCGCATGCCTCTTGATCACTGATGGCGTGTCTACCCCGTACTTGGCGACGGCCCACCTGCTAAGCCAGGAGAGGGACAGGGTGACGAGTACCACTGCTACTCCAACGGAGATAAGCGAGTAAACCACGCCGACATAATTCCCTTCGACGATGTATCTTGAAATCAGCGTGCCAATGCCAAACGTTGAACAGACGCCCCCCTTGCACACACTTGCCGTTGCTGCCCCGGCAGTGAACACTTCACTTACGGAGATATAGAAGAAAGCGTCAGCGAAGCTCGCAAAAAGGTTTGAAGTCAACCTTGGCACCGAATGGGGGATGAGCAAGTACCTCATCCGGCGTAGAAAACCGAAGTTATAATTCTCTGAAACCTCAAGCAAATGTTCTGGCACAGTCTTAAAGGCCTGATAGGCACCGATCCAGATGTTCCAAGAAACCGCGTCGAAGACTAGGAAATCTACCGCGGCCTCAACTCCAATAGCTCCGGGAATGGATAGAACAAAGGCTACAAGGACAAGGGGCAGGAAACCTATGACGGGAATTGACTCAAGCACATTGACTAAAGGCACATAGACGTTCTCAAACCCTCTGCTCTTTATGCAGAGGTACGCCAAAAGCCAACCCGTGACTATTGAGAGGCCTATGAGTGCAAATATCCTTCCTACTGTTGCGAGCGTCGCAAGAGGGATGAGGATGCCAAAGTACACTTGTCAAACCTTAGTTGGCTTTACCGACAATTCATTAAAGAATTGGTCAAGGTAATCGAGGAAGCGTGGGTCTCGCTCGGTTCGGGGCCTTGGAAGATCAATTTTGACCTCATCTGTGATAACCGCGGGTGAACCCTTCATCACGTATACTCTATCCGCAAGTTGGATAACCTCATGTAGGTTATGTGAGACCAATACTGCCGCCCTTAGACTCGTCTCCGGGTTGAAGACAAGGGAATAAATTTCCTTTCGTAATCCGTCTGCGGTCAACTCATCTAGATGAACAAAGGGTTCATCCATCAAGAGCACGGCCGGTGAGGCCGCGAGCGCCCGCGCAATCGCGATTCTCTGCCTCATGCCCCCACTCATCTCCTTTGGGTAGTCCGTCTCCTCGCCCTTCAGGCCGACGAGGTCGAGCATCTTTTCCGAGGTCTCCGTGGCCTCCTCCTTTGTTACGCCTTTGCAGATCAGGGCAAGTCTCACGTTATCGAGCGCGGTCATCCACGGGAATGTTGCAATCGATTGATGTATGAGTGCAATAGCGGGCGAAGGTTTCGTAACCTCCTTTCCCTCCAGTAGTACACGACCGGTGGTGGGCGGAATGAGATGGGCCAGAGCCCTGAGAAGAGTTGATTTCCCAGTTCCGGTAGGCCCGATGATTGCAATAAGTTCGTCGTTAAACGCCGCTAGGCTGACGTCCTTGAAGATGAATCTTGAGCCGTAGGCGAACCCTAACCCTTCGCACGACACCTCAGCTCCACTATGGGCGGGGGATGCCTGCCCGGTCACTAGGTTCATTGACAAACGGCTTGACACCGGCATCCAACGGGACAACCGATAGGTCATATACGCCTTTCCAATGAACTCCAAAGGCCCAAAGAAATATGCGAAGCCGAATCAAATCGCTACGTAACACAGAATTAGTTCAGCATTCTTATATGAAGCGGGAAGCATGTGTTTAGATGTGAAAAGGATTGGCACTCGTTGGTTATGAGTGGCTAATCGTAGTCGGTATTCTATTAGTCGTCTTTCTATGGGGTCCTCAGAAGCTACCGGAACTTGCTAGATCCATAGGATTAGCTAAGAAGGAATTCGAGAAGGCCGCAAAGGAAGCGAGCACAGCCCCTTCGACCGTCGTAACAGCCTCAACAAGTGCCCCTAACGTGCAGCCCACAACGGATCCACTGATTGTTGCCGCCAGAAGCTTAGGAATAAGTACCGAAGGCAAGACGAAGGAGCAGATAGCAAAGGAGATTGCGGACAAAACACCGACGAATTAGGAGATCCTCAGTTATCATACTTGCCTAACTCATGGAGTCTCGCGCCCAAACTGAATAACGTAACCTTCTCGGGACCTCGCTAAAGCACTATCACGATGACAAAACTGGAACCGCGCCTTCCGTTTCACATACTCTACGTGAAATGATTGACAACGGCAGAGCCCGACCGTGAGAAAGTAGGGACCATTTGGGAGCATATAGCCGAGCTTAGCAGAAGGCTCCGTGTAGTTCTCTATGCGGTCGTTATTTCGACAACATTCTTCATGGTCTTCCCGGCAAACGCCTCTTTTCTTCAGAACCCATTTGCGTTCTATGACCCGATTGTTGCTCTCGTTCTTCAACAGGTGGTGAAAGAGGCGCT
>Ga0187772_10000031_pt1 | contig 47060 bp, 42 predicted proteins | sample 0116_SJ02_MP15_2_FD_133137 | JGI IMG/M metagenome (GOLD analysis project Ga0187772, IMG submission 133137) | Tropical peat soil microbial communities from peatlands in Department of Meta, Colombia - 0116_SJ02_MP15_20_MG | ecosystem: Environmental > Terrestrial > Soil > Wetlands > Peat | place... | reverse complement strand
TGGTCAGCGGCGGCGACGACCTCGGCGCGTGGATGACCAGCCACCCGGTGCCCCGCAAGGTCAGCTTCACCGGGTCGATCGAGACGGGGAAGAAGGTGGCCATGTCCGCCGCCCCGGACCTGAAGCGCGTGACCCTCGAGCTCGGCGGCAGCGATCCCGTGATCATCTGCGCCGACGCCGACGTCGACGCCGCGGTCAAGGCGGTGATCATCGGCCGCTACTGGAACGCCGGTCAGGCCTGCCTGGGGTGCAAGCGGGTGTTCGTGCACGACTCCGTCTACGACGATTTCGTGTCCCAGCTCGTCGAGCGCGTGAGCCGGTACGAGCCCGGCGACGGCACGGTCAAGGCCGAGAAGCCGAAACTACGGATGGGGCCGATCCACACCGAGGCCGGCCGCGACGAGCTGCTCGAGCAGATCGACGACGGCGTCGCCAAGGGCGGTGAGCTCCTGATCGGCGGAGGAACGGGCTCGGGCGGCAAGGGCTGGTTCCTCGAGCCCGCGGTGATCGCCGAGCCGGGCAATGATTCGCGGCTCACGCAAGAGGAGGTATTCGGCCCAGTGCTCCCGGTGTTCCGCTTCACCGACTTCGACGACGCCATCGCCCGTGCCAACGACACCCCGTACGGGCTCGGCTCCTCGATCTGGACGCACGATGCCCGTCTCATCCACCGTGCCGCACAGGAGATCGATTCGGGCATGACGTGGGTCAATCAGATCCACTACGGCTACGACGAGCTACCGTTCGGCGGCGTCAAGGCCTCCGGGTACGGCAAGGAGCACGGGATCGAGGCCCTTGATTCCTACGTCGAGATCAAGTCGGTCGTGGTAGGAGGTCTTGCATAAATGGCTGTCACGTTCACAAACGAGGGGCCGATCGGCTTCATCACCCTCGACCACCCCCCGGCCAACTCGTACCACCTGGGCTTCATGAACGAGTTCAGCCAAGCGGTCGACGAGGCCACGAGCGACGCCACCCGGGTCGTCATCGTCCAGAGTGCCAACCCGAAGTTCTTCTCCGCCGGCGCCGACATCAAGCTCTTCCTCGAGGGCGACGTCGAAGGCAACATGGAGATGATCCGGCTGAGCCACGCCGCGTTTCGGCGGATGGCCGCCGCGCCGCAGGTGTTCATTGCGTTCATCGCGGGCCACGCTCTCGGCGGCGGTTTGGAGATCGGGCTGGCCTGCGACATCCGCTTGGCCGCCACCGGCTCCTACAAGCTGGGACTGCCCGAGGTGACCCTCGGTCTGCTGCCCGGCAACGGCGGTACCCAGCGGCTGACCCGTCTGATTGGTCCCTCGCGCGCGCTCGAACTGCTGCTCGCCGGACGGACATACGGAGTCGAGGCGGCGCGCGAAATGGGCCTCCTGGCCCACGTATACGAGGCCGAGGAGTCGCAGGCCAAGGTCCGCGAATATGCCGAGCGACTCGCGGCCGGTGCGGCGCTGGCGATCGCCTCGATCAAGCGCTGCGTGTACGAGGGGGCCCAGAAGACCCTGGACGAGGGGCTGGCCCTCGAGCTCGAGCTGATGGAGCAGCTGTTCCGCTCCAAGGATGCCGACGAGGGGCTGACCGCATTCGTCGAAAAGCGCACGCCGGAGTTCGTCGGCGCATGACGGCGGTGCAGACGGTTCTTCCCGGCTCGTTCATCGCCGGCGCCCACCACCGCAACGCGGGGGATGAACTCGAGGTCATCAATCCAGCTGAGGGTCGCGCTTTTGCCTCGGTGGCCACCGCCTCGGCCGCCGACGTCGACGCCGCCGTGCAGGCGGCCGCCGGGGCGCAGCGCACCTGGTCCCAGCTGGCCGTGTCCAAGCGCGGCGAGATCCTCGGGCGCGCCGCCCATCACGTCGAGGAGCACGTTTCCGAGTTGGTGGCACTGCTGACGCGAGAGCAGGGGAAGACGCTGCGCGACTCGCGGATCGAGATCAACAAGGCGATCGACACGCTCATGCACTACGTCGGGCTGTCCAAGGCCCTGAGGGGCGCGCACACTCCGGGGTTGGACCCGGGGGTCGAGGGCTACGTGTTGCGCCGGCCGATCGGGGTTGTCGGCGCGATCGTGCCCTGGAACTTCCCGACGACACTCCTGTGCAACAAGCTCGCGCCGGCGCTGGTCGCCGGTAACACCGTCGTCGCCAAGCCGGCGGCGACGACGCCGCTCACCACGCTGCGCTTTGCCGAGCTGTTGGCCGAGGGTGGGCTACCCGAGGGCGTGTTCAACGTGGTCACGGGCCGCGGCTCGGTCGCGGGCGACGCGCTCGTCACCCACCCGCTCGTCCGCAAGATCGCGTTCACGGGATCCACCCCGGTGGGCGAGCGGATCATGGCCCAGTGCGCCCACGGCGTGAAGCGGGTGACGCTCGAGCTCGGCGGCTCTGACCCGATGATCATCTGCGACGACGCGGATCTGGCGGCGGCGGCGAGCGCGGCGTCGATGGGGCGCTTCTACAACTGCGGCCAGGCCTGCCTGGCCATCAAGCGCGTGTACGTGTTCGAGTCGGTCGCCGACGACGTGATCGAGTCTGTCGTTGCGAAGGCGCGGCGGTTGAAGGTGGGCCGAGGCGACGCGGAGGCGACGCAGATGGGCCCGATGCACACCGACTCCCAGCGCGCCGAGGTCGCCTCCCAAGTGAATCGAAGCGTCGACGCCGGCGGTGAGCTCCTCACCGGCGGCGCTCCCCCCGACGATCCGGATCTCGCCGACGGCTTCTTCTACGCGCCCACCGTCGTGGTCGATCCGCCCCACGACTCGGCGATGGCCGCCGAGGAGGTGTTCGGCCCCGCGCTCCCGATCTGGCGGGTGGCGGACCTGGACGAGGCGATCGAGCGCGCCAACGCCTCGCCGTTCGGCCTTGGCTCCTCGGTGTGGACGCGCGACCTGGCCCGCGCTCGGGAGGCGGCGCAGCGGATCGAGGCCGTCTACACGTGGATTAACTCGCGCACCAAGGTCTACGACGAGCTTCCCTTCGGCGGTTGGAAGTCCAGCGGCTACGGCAAGGAGCACGGCGAGGAGGCGTTCGACTACTACACCGAGAGCAAGTCGGTCGTGCTCGGCAGCCAGGCGTAACCGAGGAGACCCCGGTCGCCCGAGGCCGTGGCTCAGCCGCCGCTACTGGCGCGTGCCCGCCAGCTCCCCGGCGGCCGGCGAGCCGGCTCCGCCGGCGGCGATCTCACACATCTGCGGAATTCGGACGAGCTTGACGCGTGGGCGCCCCGCGCGGGTGCCGAGCTCCGATTCGTGTGCGTCGATGGCCTGCCAGCCCTCCCAGGTGACGTGCCGGGGCGCGCGCTCGGTAATCCAGGCGCGGACGGCGTCGGCATCCGCCAGAGCGGGATCGGGCTCCGCGATGAAGCCCGTCGAGGTGTCCTCGAGGATCCGGGCCACGGTCCCGCCTGCGTCCTTCTTATTGGTGCCGATTACGCCGGAGGGTCCACGCTTGATCCAGCCGACGACGTACTCGCCCGGGCAAGTCTCGCCCTGATCGGTGATCACCCGTCCGCCCCGGTTTCGGATCAGGCCTCGCGCCTCCTCGAAAGGGACTCCGGCAACCGGAGTGCCCCGGTACCCGATGGAGCGCAGCACAAGCCCGCACTCGATCACCTCATCCTCGCCTGTGGGCTCGGCCCAGACGCGGCCATCCTCCGAGCTGACCAGGCGGTTGACAGCCAGGCGGATCCCGGTCACCGGGCCATCCTCACCCTCTCCGAGAATCTCGATCGGCGAGCGCAGAAAGCGCAGCTCCAGGCGGTGGGACTTGCCGCCAGGGCCGCTGTGCGCGTACTCGCGGAGAACCCCGACGTTGCGGCGCTTCGTCGTATCCTCAGGCTCCGAGACCCCCTCCAGCTGCCTCGGATCGACCACCACATCGGCGCGCTGGAGTTCGCCCAGCTCACGCAGCTCCGGGTTCGTGAATGCCGCCTCGGCCGGGCCCCTCCGGCCCAGCAGCACCACCTCGGTGACGCCCGCCAGCTCGAACGCGGCGAGCGCATGGTCGGCCGTGTCAGTCACCGCCAGCTCGCTGGGATCGAGCATCAGCATCCGCGCGACGTCGATCGCCACGTTCCCGTTGCCGACCACGACCGCTCGCGGACCGCTTAGGTCAAAACTCCGCTCGGCGAAGTGCGGATGACCGTTGTACCAAGCCACGAACTCGGTCGCGGCATGCGATCCCGGACGGTCCTCGCCCGGGACCCCCAGTCGGTTGTCGAGCGGGGTGCCGATCGCATAGACCACCGCGTGATAGCGGGCCAGCAACTCGTCGCGGGAGACATCGACGCCAAGAGCCACGCCGCCGAAGAAGCGGAAGGCTTCGTGGGCCGCAGTCTTGTCGTACACCCGCGTGACCGACTTTATCTTCGGATGATCCGGGGCGACGCCGGCGCGGACCAACCCATACGGCGTTGGCAGCGCGTCGAACAGGTCGACCTCGAATCCCTCCCGGAGCAGTTGGTCCGCGGCGTAGAAGCCGGCCGGTCCAGCCCCGACGATCGCCGCACGGCCGCTCATAGCGCAGCGGTCCGGCTGACCTCGCCGGCGGTGACACCGGCGAGGAAGATGCGCCCCGGCGAGCAGGTGAGGTCGCGATGCATGGTGTTGTGCGCCGAACGCTGCATCTCGCTCTCCTCTCCTCCGGTGGACCCCGTGAGCCCGACGAAATACTACTGTGTTGCGTGCGTCAGTCAAGTGTCATATCTCGACCTCACGCACCCGAAGCGGACGGCCGAGGGTCTCAGTGGCGCTCAGGCGAGCTTGGGTCGACCGGCGGTGGGGACGGCCGGCCCGCGTCCCAGTCGCTCCCGAGGATCACGTCGAGCCAGGCGGACATGAGGTCATCCCAGGCAGCCAGCGTCTCGCGAGCAACGAGCACAGGCCAGGCCACGCCGTACCGGACGATCGCCTGAGCGTGTGCAAGCGCCTCGAGCGCCGGGGCCGCCGCGGGGCGCGAACGTCTACCGGCGCTCACGTGGCGCCGTCCATCCGGAACGGTGCTCCGAGGGACCGGATCATGCGGCGGTTCGCTCCCCGGACTGCTCCGCAGGCATCGCCTCGCCGAGGAAGTCTTCAACCAGCGGCGCCACCTCGTGCGGGCTGTCGAGGATGAACAGGTGGCCGCCGCCGCGGATCAAGTGAAAGCGGGAGTTCGGGATCCGACGGGCGAGCAACGCGCCATTGGCGGCCGGCACAATCGGATCATCGTCGCCGCTCAGCACGAGGGTGTGATGTCGCAACGTGTGCAACCAGGGAAGGCTCGAGAAGGTCATCGCGCTCATCGCTTGGATGTAGTAGCCGAGCACGCTCGGCGGCTTGGCGCGCCTGGCTGCACCGTGTTCGCGGACGAACTCGCGATCCTTCCATTTCTCGCCACCCAGGAAGAAAGGTGCGGCTAGCTTGAAGAAGGGAGTCGAGTAGTAGCGCAAGGGGCTCATCATGACCCCCATGGCCAAGGGGCGGCCGGGCACCATGCCCAGCCCACATCCGGTCGCCACGAGGACGAGCCGCCGTACGCGCTCGGGAGCCTGCCGAGCGAGCTGTTGGGCCAAGCCGCCTCCCATCGACACGCCCAGAACGTCGAGTTGCCGGTAGCCCAACTCGTCGAGGATCCCCTCCACGATGGAGGCCAGTCCCGCCATGCTCATCGGCCGTCTCGGCGTCGACGAGCCCCCGCACCCCGGCAAGTCGAACATGACGAGCTCGGTCCGCGTGAGTGCTCGAGCAAACGGCTCGCACATCTCGGTGTTGGCGCCGATCCCGCCGATCAGCAGCAACGGCCGTCCCTGCCCGCGCACGATCGTCTTCAGGCGAAGCCCGTTTACGTGGATGCTTCGGACGACTCCCGCCTCGGCCCTCACGTTGGATCGACTCACCCCGGTGTTACTCCTCGTGCGAGCGCGAGGTTATCAGGTGGCGCCTCACTACCACGACGACCGCGCACGAGGCGGGCTCGCGCTCATAGGACATCGACAAAAACGTCGTCACGTGTTAGTCTCAGCAGCGCAAGAAACCGGGGACAGAGCACGAGGGAGCGGCGGCATGAAGTTCGATGATGTGTGTATCCCGCTGAGCGCAGCCTGGTCGTCCCCGTTCGTTCGATGGCAGGGGCCGGCCGCGGAGATCAACAGCCTCGACCTGGCCCATCAGGTGACAGAGCGAGCGCTCACGGACCGCGGTGTGGAGTGGCCCTTCGACGAACTCGTACTCGGAACGACGGTTCCGCAGCTGCACTCCTTCTACGGGGTACCGACGCTGGCGGCCAGGCTCGGTCTGGGGGAGATCGCGGGGCCGCTGATTGCGCAGGCCTGCGCGACCTCGGTGGCCTGTCTGCACTCCGCAGCGGCGAGCCAGAACGGGGCGCCAATGGGCGCCAGGCTGGTCGTGACCACCGACCGGACGAGCAACGGTCCGCACCTCGTCTATCCGTCGGCGGCGAGTTCAGGCGGGACGCCGAAGAGCGAAAACTGGGTGCTTGACGCCTTCGACTCGGATCCGAACACGGGTCATTCGATGCTGTACACCGCCGAGTGCGTGGCCCGCGAAGCGGGCTTCGAGAAGCAACAGGTCGACGAGGTCACGCTCCGACGCTGGCAGCAGTACGAGGAGTCCCTAGCCAATGACCGCGCGTTCCAGAAGCGCTACATGGTTCCGATCCGCGCCGGCAGCCGCCGCAAGCCCGAGGAGATCGCCGCCGACTGGGGTGTGCGTCCGCTCACGGAAGAGGGGTTGGCTGCGCTCGAACCGGTGCAGCCCGACGGCGTGGTCAGCTTTGGAGCGCAGACCCACCCGGCGGACGGCGCAGCGGGCTTTGTCGTCACCACCCACGCGCAAGTCCGCGAGCTCGGACTCGACGGACCTGTGGCGACGATCGTGTCCACCGCCTTCGCGCGCGTCGAGCCGGCCAGAATGCCCAGAGCCCCCGTACCGGCGGCAAGGAACGCCCTGGCCGACGCAGGGTTCTCGATTGGCGACATCGACGTGATCAAGACGCACAATCCATTCGCTGTCAACGATCTGTGGTTCGCGCGGGAGACGGGGTGCGACCTCGACGCGATGAACCCCTGCGGCTGCAGTCTGATCTACGGCCATCCGCAGGGTCCCACCGGAGCGCGCGGGATCGTCGAGTTGATGTGGGCGCTGCACGACCGTGGGGGCGGTCGCGGCCTGTTCACGGGTTGCGCCGCCGGCGACACAGGCGCCGCGACGATCATCGAGGTCAGATAAGTTCGGGCGCGAGGGCATCGGCGATCGCTCGCCTCGGAGGGTCAGATCACGATTGTCGAGCGCAGAACTAGGCGGCTCGAGCCACCGGACCCGCGAGAGGAGCAGGCGACTTGCTGGAAGGATTGATGCAGCACGATTACCCCTTGACCCTGATGCAGGTGCTCGAGCGGATGAGAACGGTAAACGCGTGCGCGCAGGTGACTACGGTCGGCGACGACGGGCACGGTTTAAACCGATCGTCGTTTCGCGATGTCTGCGCGCGCGTCGACGGCTTGTGCCAGGGCCTGCACAGCTTGGGCATCGACGCGGGCGATCGGGTCGGGACGTTTTGCTGGAACCGGCAGGAGCACCTCGAGGCATACCTGGCAGTTCCGTGCATGGGCGCTGTCCTGCACACGGTGAACCTGCGCTTGTTCCCGGACCAGCTTATCTACGTGATCAATCACGCCGAGGATCGCGTGATGCTGGTCGACGCCTCGCTGGTGCCCGTGCTGGAGCCGCTGGCCGCGCGCCTCCAGACAATCACCCATTACGTGCTCATCGGCGCGGGCGAGCCTGGCGAGCTCGCTCGACACGCCGACATCGTTCGTTACGAGGAGCTGCTGGCGAGACCTGGCGAGTTTGACTACCCGACGTTGGATGACCGGGCGGCCGCAGCGCTCTGCTATACGACCGGGACCACCGGTCGCGCCCGGGGAGTGCTGTATTCGCATCGGTCGAACTTCATGCATTCGCTGGCGATTTGCCTGCCGGACGCGCTTGGAGTCTGCTCAGACGACGTCGTCCTCCCGGTCGTACCCATGTTCCACGCTAACGCCTGGGGAATGCCCTACGCATGCGGCCTGGTCGGGGCCGACCTCGTGCTCACGAACCGATTCCTTGCGCCCGGCGTAATCGCTCGGCTGATCGAGGGCGAGCGCGTAACGCTCGCGCTCGCCGTCCCGACGATCTGGATGGACCTGCTGCGCCACGCGGACGAGTGTCATCCGGACCTCACCTCGCTGCGCATGGTGCCGTGCGGAGGGGCGGCGACGCCACGGAGCCTGATCGAGGCGTTCGAGGATCGCCACGGCGTCCCGATCGTTCCGGTCTGGGGCATGACCGAGACGAGTCCGCTCGGAGCCGTGACCCATGTACCGCGCGGCGTGACGGGCGAGGACCGGTGGACGTACAAGCTCGGCGCGGGCCGGATCGCTCCCGGCGTGCAGGCGCGGCTCGCGGACGAGCAGGGGCGGTCGGTTCCCTGGGACGGCGAGACGCCCGGCGAGCTCGAGGTCCGGGGCCCGTGGGTCGCTTCGAGTTACTTCAAAGATCCCGCGCCAGAGAAGTTTCATGACGGCTGGCTACGGACGGGGGATGTGGCCGTCATCACGCCCGACGGCAACATCCGGATAACCGATCGCACGAAGGATGTGATCAAGTCCGGAGGAGAATGGATCTCATCCGTGGAGCTCGAGAACGAGCTGATGTCCCATCCGGACGTGCGTGAGGCGGCTGTCATCGCCAAGCCCGACGAGCGCTGGACCGAGCGTCCGCTCGCGTGTGTGGTCCTGCACGACGGACGCGAGCCGGATTCGGATGCCCTCGCGGGCTTCCTCCGAACCCGCGTCGCGCGATGGTGGGTACCGGATGAGTTCGCGTTCCTCGACGAGGTCCCGAAGACCAGCGTTGGGAAGTTCGACAAGAAGCTCCTGCGGGCGCAGCTGGCGCAGGACCGGCTGCCGACGCGCCGGATCGTCGAGGGCGCGTCTGACAGGGTCGATGTCTGAGACGACGACTCGCCGAGCGAGGGACGCACCCCCCGAGCCCGAGTGGCAGCGCCTGGCTTCGGACGGCGCGGAGGCCGGCGCGCTGGATCTGCTGCTCACCGAAGCGGGGCGAAGCGCCGTCGCCCGTTTCGTCCCAGGCCTCGAGGCGGCGCGCCTGGCCCGCGCGCTGGCCCGCCGGCCGGGCGCCGTGGTGCGCCGCGGATCGTTGCTGGCGACGGCATTGGCCAAGATCGGCCTGGGCCGCTCTGACGTCACACCCGAGCGCGGGGATCGCCGCTTCGGTGACCCGGGATGGTCGGAGAACCCGGCCTTCCGGCGGTTGCTGCAGACCCACCTGGTGATCGGCGAGGCGGTCAAGAACCTCATCTCCGACGCCGAGCTCGAGTGGGCCGATGACCAGAAGGTGCGCTTCGTGGCGGACAACGTGGTGGACGCGCTCGCCCCCAGCAACTTCCCGTGGTCGAACCCCGAGGTTCTCAAGCGGAGCATCGAGGCGGGTGGGCTCAACTTCGTCCGGGGTGCCCGCCAGTTCGCGCGCGACATCAGGCAGCCTCCCCGATTGCCGAAGAGCGTCGACAGCAGCAAGTTCGAGCTCGGACGGAACATCGCCGTGAGCCCGGGCGCGGTGGTGGCGCGCGATGAGCGCTTCGAGCTGATCCAGTATCAGGCCTCGACCTCGGAGGTCCGCGGAATTCCGCTGCTGATAGTCCCGCCTATGGTCAACAAGTTCTACATCTTCGATCTGGCGCCGGGCCGAAGCATGATCGAGTACCTGGTGGGTCGCGGGCAGCAGGTGTTTGCGATCTCCTGGCGTAACCCGGACGAGCGACATCGGGAGTGGGGGCTGGACGTCTACGCCGGCGCCGTGATGGACGCGCTCGACGCGGCGGGCAACATCTCCGGGAGCGAGCGAGTTCACATGCTCGGGAACTGCGCCGGCGGCATACTCGCCGCGGCGGTGACGTCCCACCTGGTCGACGTCGGCGAGCAGGAGCGGCTGGCCAGCCTGACGCTCGGGGTGTGCGTGATCGACAACGAGCGCAGCAATCTGGTGACTGCGCTCGCCAGCGAGCGGACGGCAAAGCTGGCGAAGCTGGCATCGTCGCGCACGGGCTACCTCGATGGCCGCGATTTGGCGAGCGTGTTCCTGTGGCTGCGGCCCAACGAACTGATCTGGCCGTACGTCGTGAACAACTGGCTGCTCGGCAAGGATCCACCGGCCTTCGACATCCTGTACTGGAACGCCGATACCACGCGCATGCCGGCTGCCCTGCACCGCGAGCTCGTCGAGATCGCGACGGCTAACGCACTGAGGGATCCGGGTGCGGTGACCGTTCTCGGCTCTCCGGTCGACTTATCTCGGATCACGGTCGACACCTATCTGGTGGCTGGCCTCACGGACCACATCACCCCGTGGCAGAACTGCTACCGGACGACGCAGATGCTCGGCGGCACGGCACGCTTCGTGCTCTCCACGAGCGGGCACATCGCGGCGATCATCAATCCGCCGAGCAACACGCGCGCGACGTACCGAACCGCGGGCACACTGGCGCCGCCCAGCGCCGAGGAGTGGCTGCGCGAGGCAGCGATACACGACGGGACCTGGTGGGCCGACTTCGACGTGTGGATCGCGGAGCGCTTCGGGGATATGCGGCCCGCGCCCCGCCGGCTCGGAAGCCGCCGGTATAAGGCGATCGGAGCAGCGCCCGGCGAGTATGCCCACGAGCCGTGACGAGGAGGCCGTCCTCGCAAACCGATTGCATCGGTTCTTCAGGAGCTGCTGGGCGTCCGTCCGTCAAGAGCGATCGCGGTGGCGGATCCGTGCCGGCGATGTCCGCCACGCGCCACCGGTGAGCTGAGGAGCGAATCGCCGGGCCACGGCAGCAATCGTATGCGGGACACCGCGTCTGAAGCCGAGGAAGAGCACGACGACGAGGGCGCCGTAGATCAGTTCGCGGAGCTGGCCGCTGTTGACCAGAGCGTTGTCCACGAAAGCGAATACAACGGCTCCCAGCAAGGGACCCAGCAGGGTGCCGAGGCCCCCGAAGACGACAAGCACCAGCACGGTGACGTCGACCTGATCGAACGCGAACGTCGGGGGGCTGACGAACCCCTCGCTGTAGGCGTACAGGGCGCCGGTCAGGCCGATCATCCCCGAGCCGATCACCGCCGCGTAGATCCGGTAGCGGGCGACGTTGACACCGGCGAGCTCGGCCGCCAGCTCGTCGTCGTGCAGCGCTCGGAATGCCCATCCAAAGTGCGAGATCTGAAGCAGCCGAAAGACGATCAAGAACCCGATTACGGCGGCGGCGAAGAGGTAGTACCCGCCGAGCTGGTTGTAGGCGAGGCTGACGGCGGCGGCCGGTAGCGTCTGGCCCGTCGACCCTCCTGTCAGATTTTGCTGGCCGAAGAGCAGGTCTTGGAATGCAAAGGAGAACGCGAGGGTTAGGACGCCGGTGAAGATCACGCCTAGGGAGCGTCGCACCGCCACCCAGCTCAGCACCCCCCCGACCCCCACCGCAACGATCGTCCCGGCGATCATCCCTACCCAGATGGGCAGCGACGCATGGTTGGACAGGATTGCGGTGCCGTACGCGCCTATCCCGGCGAGAGCGCCGACGCACAGGAAGAGTTGGTTAGTGCTCCCGAAGATCAGGTTGAACCCGACCGCATACCCCGCGAACACCAGTGCCTGGACCGCCAGCGACGTCGTGTATTCGTCGTTCGCGAACCAGATCTGCGGGACGAGGAAGAGGATCGCCGCCGCCGCGACGATGGGTAAGAAGGCGCGGCCGCGTGCCCCGGGGAGCACGCCGCCCAGCCGCACGGAAATCGGCCCTGACGTCATCGTCTCACCGTTGAATAGGCCCCGAGGAGGCCGCGCGGACGAACCAAGATCGTGAGGGCGGCGGCGCCGAGCAGCACGATGTCGCTGACGTAGCTCCCGATGTAATACGCGCTCACGTCGTTCACGATCCCAAGCAGTACGCCGGCCAGGAAGGCGCCCGCGACGCTGTCGAGGCCGCCGACGACGCTTACGATCAAGGCGTAGACGGTGAGATTGAAACCTCCGGTGACGGTGACCGGCGAGGTCATCGACTGGGTAACGGCCACGAGTCCCGCGAGGGCGCCGCTCAGCCCGAAGATCACGGTGCGCACGAGCGAGGGGCTAATACCTACCAGTCGGGCACCCAGCTCGTCCTGGATCACCGAGCGGACACCGCGTCCAAAGGTGGTGGCGCCGAAGAAGACGAGCAGAGCGGCCCCGACGGCCAGCGCGATCGCGGCTGCCCACACGCTCCCAACCGCTAGCGGCACCCCCAGGAACGTGATCGGCTTCCCACTGATATCGATCGTCAGCCCGCCAAGCGGATCGCGCCACGTGAGCACACCCTCGATCACGAAGGCCAGGCCCAACGTCAGCATCAGGCCCAGCAGCACCCTGTGGCCACCGGTCTGACGGTAGACCGGCCGCATCAAGGTCAGGTCGAGCAGGACTCCGGCCGCGGCGGCCGCGAGGATGCCAAGGACAGCCGCGAGGACGGTCGGAATCCCTCCGGAGATTGCCTGTGCGACGATGATTGCGGCGAGCACCGCGAACTCGCCGTAGGCCAGGTTGAGGACGCCTCCCAGGCCGTAGCCGAGCGTCATGCCGACGCCGAGCAGTCCGAACCCGAGTCCGAGGATGATCCCGTCGAGGATTGCCGCGGTCATGCGACGCCCAGGTATGCCCGTCGAACCTCGGGGTTCTGGTCGAGGTCCCGTGGAGTGCCTTCCAGCGTGATGTGCCCGTTCTCGAGCACGTAGCCGCGGTCGGCGATCGAGAGGGCAAGTGGTACCTGTTGCTCGGCCACGAGCAGCGTCATGCCCCTCGCTTTCAGGTTCCCGAGGGCCTCGAACGCATCCTTGGCTAGCTTGGGCGCCAGTCCCGTCGACGGTTCGTCGAGCATCAGCAGCCGTGGCTGTGACATCAGTGCGCGCCCGACCGCCACCATCTGCTGCTGGCCGCCGCTGAGCGTTCCGGCGTGCTGCTGCAGCCGTCCCTTGAGGGCCGGGAAGATGTCAAACACTAGCTCGAGCGCCTCCCGGTTCGGCCTGCGTGGGTAGGCGCCGAGCGCCAGGTTTGTCTTGACGGACATCGCTGGAAACAGGTGCCGCTCGGCGGGAACGTAGGCAACCCCGGCGCTGGCCACGCGGTGGGTGGGCCAGCGTGTCACGTCCCGCCCGTCCAGGCTCACGCGGCCTTCCATCGGACGGAGCAACCCGACGATCGCGCGGAACAGTGTTGTCTTCCCGGCGCCGTTTGAGCCGATGATTGCCACCGCCTCACCTGACTGAATTTCGAGATCCACGCCCTCAACGACCTTTTGGCCGAGATATCCGGCCGCCAGCGTCGACACCTCAAGCAATCTGCGCCTCCCCCAGGTAGGCCTCGACGACCTCGGGGTGCCGCATTACCGCCTCTGGCGCACCCTCGGTGAGGATGTTCCCGAAGTTGAGGACGATGACGCGCTCCGCCAGCTCCATGACCGCGCTCATCACATGCTCGACCCACAGGATCGTAACCCCGAGTTCGTCGCGCACGTTGCGCACGATCTGTACCGAAGCCGCGATCTCGGTCTCGTTGAGGCCCGCCATCACCTCGTCGAGCAACAGGAGACGCGGCTGGCCCGCGAGCGCCTTACCCAGCTCGAGAAACCGCTGCTGATGCAGATTCAGGCTCGCGACCGGCGTCCATGCCTGCTTCTCCAGGCCAACGAAGGCCAGCGCTTTCAACGCTCGCTCCTCGGCCTCGCCTTGGGGTAATGCGCCTCCGTCGGACCCGAACATCGCCCCGAGCGTCGCGTTCTCCAGCACCGTCATCGACGTAAAGGTCAGCGGTGTCTGCATGACGATCGCGATCCCCTGACGGCGGATCTTGTGGGGGAGAAGACCGTGGACCGGCTGCCCTTCCAACCGAACCCCTCCCGATGTCGGTCGCTCCAGGCCGGCGATCATCTTCAGGAGTGTGCTTTTACCGGCTCCATTCGGCCCAACCAGGGCGACGATTTGTCCGTCCTCGACCCGGAGTGTCACGCCCTCCACGGCAGCCTCGCCGCCGAAATGCTTGGTGAGGTCGTCGACCTCAAGCAGTGGAGCCGTCTCGGTCCGCGTTGGTTGCGTGTTGACCATTCTCGGCTCTGAAGAGCCTACGCTCCGACCGCCCATGTCAAGGCGCTCGCTCGTGAGAAGGCGGTTGAATACGCCTCAGGCTCCGCCGCCCGCTAAGGCGTATACGGCGTCAGCGGCTTCGTGACATACAACTGCTTGAGGTACCAGGTTCCCCCGGTGTTGAGCCCTGCTGGTGCCGGACCCGTCGTGAGCAGATCGATGGCCTCCGTTGCGTCCGACAGCTCGCCCCAAGACGTCCACTTCAGCGGGTACGCGTACCCGGGGATGTTGAACGTGTTGGCGTGGAGGTAGGCGGCGATCTTGGCCGGATCGGTCCCGACCTGCCGGATCGCGTCCGCGACTATGTTGACGGTCGCGTAGCCGGAGAGGGCATCGTCTTCGAAGAAATGGTCCCCTGGATAGGCCTTGAGGAACTGGCGGGCGAGGTTCTGATAGCTGGGGCTGTTGACGTCCATGCACTTGATGTCGATGTAACGGTCAAATGCCGGCTTTCCCACCGCCTTGGCAATCAGAGACGAGGGAAAGTCCGGCCCGGTCACGGGGACCGTCAGGCCGAGCGCTTCCGACTGGACGATGATCGGCGGGGTGCCCGGCGGATGGCCGGTCGCCATGATGATCTGCGGCTTGGAGCCGCTGAGCGCCCGCAGGTAGGTGCTGAAGTCGGTGGCCGTCACCGGCGCGACCTCGATCTTCAAACTAATCCCGGGGGTCGCCTTGGCCGCGGTCGTGAGTCCCGATCCGATCGACTGCCCCCACGCGTAGTCGGCGTCGATCGCGCCCACCCTGGTGAGACCGTGGCTCGCCGCGTATTGCACGTAAGCCGCGGCCACCTCCGGAGCGGCCGGCAGGCAGGTACGGAAGGTGTACCGGCTATTCGTGGTGAGAATGTTCGCTGCCCCGGCCTTGTCCATGAACAAGGGGATGTGCGCGCGCTCGGCCAGGGGCGCCGTCGCCACGCCGACGTCGCTGTCGATGACGCCACCGACCGCGACGACGTGGTCCTGTTCGGTCAAGCGGTTGAACGCGGTGATGCCGGCGGCCGGTTCAGATGTGTCGTCGGCCAGCACGAGCTGGAGCTTGCGCCCGTCGACGCCGCCGGCGCTGTTGATCTGGTTGACCGCGAACTGCATCCCGTCCCGCAGCTCGAGGCCCCAAGGCGCGAACGTTCCGGTGATAGACGTGAGGGCGCCGATCGGGATCGGTCCCTTCGCGCTCGAGCTCGACGTGCTCGTGCTCGTGCTCGCGCTCGAGTGGCTCGACGAGCCGCAGCCGGCGATGAGCAGCGCGGCCGCGCTCAAAACAGCCAGCCAGCGCCACTTTACCTGGACGCTCATATCCTCTGACCTCTCGCTCCTGACGGGACGATGCACCGCTCCGCGCCACGCCCGCCGATGTCGACCCGGCTCATCGTGCCGGGCCTAAGAAATGACAAACGTCTGACGACCATGACGGTACCGTCTGACGCAACCCGAGTCAAGTGGTGGCGGCCTCGAGCCTCGCTCCGGTTAGGCTTCTCGCCGTCACGGCGATCAGTCCCTCGGACCTATCGAGTCCCACCTCCCCGATCGTGGTGGTGCGGCCGCTAGTTTCCTGCCGGGCCCGGCTGGAACGGGTTGTCCAGGACGACCGTGTTGCGGCAAGTGTGGCTACTGGCCTGGTCAGGGTCGCCGCCGGTGTACAACGCGTCCGGGTCCGGATAGGGGCACGGCGGCCACCGCGACCTGCTCGAGGCGATCGTGCGCGCCGATCCGGTGGCCGCCGAACGGGCGATGCGCGAGCACCTCGTCTACCTGCGCGACGTGGCCCACGCCGTCGAGCAGTCCCGCTAGTCGCTGACGGCGCTCGTGTCTCGGCCCTTCTCGATCGGGACGCCGATCAGGTTGCCCCACTCGGCCCAGGAGCCGTCGTAGTTCTTGACGTCCGGCTCGCCGAGCAGCTCGTGGAGCACAAACCAGGTGTGCGCCGAGCGCTCGCCGATCCGGCAGTAGGTGATGATCGGCTTACCACCGAGGACGCCCTTGGCCGCGTACAGCTCGCGCAACTCGTACGCGGACTTGAAGGCGCCGTCCTCCCTCACCGCCTGCGACCACGGGATCGACTTCGCGCCCGGGATGTGACCGCCGCGCTGTGCGCCCTCGTTCTCATAGCCGGGCATCGCGACCAGCTCGCCCGAGTACTCCTGCGGGGAGCGAACGTCGACGAGCACGTGCGGATAGCCGAGCGCGCGCAAGACCTCCTCGCGTTTCGCGCGAATCCCGTCATCGCCGGGCCTGGCCGTGAACGTCGTGGGCTTGTAGCCGGGACGTTCTGACGTCACCGGACGGCCCTCCGAGATCCACCGCTCGCGGGGGCCGTTGAGCAGCTTGACCTTGTCGTGCCCGTAGTACTTCATGTACCAGTACGTATACGCCGCGAACCAGTTGTTGCGATCGCCGTAGAGGATGATCTGATGCTCGTTCGAGATCCCTCGGCTGCCGAACAGCTTCCCGAACGCCTCGGGGCCGAGGAAGTCGCGTCTGACGTCGTCCTGTAATTCGAGCTTCCAGTCGAGGCCGATCGCGCCCGGGATGTGAGCCTCCCGGTACCAGGCAAGGCGGTAGAGCGAAGGATTCTCGTCGACCTCGACGATCCGGATCGAGTCATCGTGCAGATGCCGCTCGAGCCACTCCGGCTCGACGAGAACGTCGCTTGCGTACTCACCCACTCCGCCAGCTCCTCTCAGCGTCACGATAACGCCTGGCGGCCGGCCGCAGGGCGTCGTGTCCCGCGGGGTGTCAGGAACGAGCGAGCTCGCGCAGCGCTCGCGCCACGTGAACCATGACCATCCGCCGACGGTAGGCCAGCGGCAGGTCCACCGCGTCCATCGGCTTGGTGGCGGACATCGCCGCCTCGGCGGCCGCGGTGATCGTCTCCTCTCCCAGCGGGACGCCCACTAGGACCTCGGCCGCCTGCGGCACCGGCAGCGGCGCCGTCGCCACCGCCCCGAGCACGATCCGTGCCTCGGTGCAGGTCCCAGCCGCATCAGTGCGCACAGCGGCCGCCACGCCGAGGAGAGGAAAGTCGATCGCCCCTCGGCGCCGGAACTTCACGTAGGTCGCCCGCAGGCCGTCGGCGGGTGGAAGTGCGAGCGCCGTCAACACCTCGTCGGGCTGCTTTTGCAGGTAGTCGATGCCGTCGTCCATCGTGTACAGCTGCGCGACCGGCAGCGTCCGTTCACCGCGCCGGCTCACGAGCACGACTGACCCGCCGAGCACGTGCGCCACCGGCGCGAGATCGGTCGAGGAGACCGCCCAGCAGCGGTCGCCACCCGGCGCCAGGCGGCACACGTCGCCGCCGGCCTTCATGCAGAAGCCGTGCGCACAGCGGCGGTCGTACGGAAGGTCGTAGTAGTTGCAGCGGGTGTCGACGCACAGGTTCCCGCCGACGGTGCCGGCGTTGCGGATCTGCGGGCTGGCGACGAGCGACGCGGCCCGCGCAAGCGCCGGATAGCGCCGGATGATTTCCCGCGCCGAGGCCAACTCGTGCAGCCGCGTCCCCGCCCCCACCGTGGTGCCGCCGTTCACGCGGATGCCGCACAGCTCGGACACCCCCCGCAGTCCCACCAGCACCTTGGCCTCGATCTGGCGCCGCTTCATCTTCGGGAACAGATCCGTGCCGCCGCCGACTAGCTGTGCGCCGGGATGCTCGGCCAGCAACTGTGCTGCTTCGGCGATGCTCGACGCCGGCAGGTACGCGAACCGCGGCAGCCGCATCACGGCGCCATCACCTCCCGGAACGCCAGCTGATCGGGCGGGTCGACCTTGATCGGCTCGCCGTAGTCGAACTCCGGCATCGCCTTGGGGCCGACGCGGGGTTCCTTGCCCTGCGCCTTCTGCTGGAGCGCCTTAACGACCTTGTCGGGCGAGATCGGGACCTCGTCGATCCGCACCCCGACCGCATCGTAGATCGCGTTGGCGACCGCCGGGATGACGGGTAGCAGCGGCCCCTGGCCGACCTCCTTGGCGCCGAACGGGCCTCCGGGATCATCGGTCTCGACCAGGAACGTCTCAACTTCGGGCATCTCCAGGAACGTTGGGCTGCGGTACTCGAGAATCGATGGGTTCTTCAGGTAGCCGCGGCGGAAGGTCTGCTCCTCGAACAGCGCCTCCCCCAGCGCCATGTAGACGCTGCCGACAACCTGGCCCTCGACCGAGACGCGGTGGATCGGCTTGCCGATGTCGTGCGCGATCCACACGCGATCGACATCGACGAGGCCGGTCTCCGGGTCGCACTCCAGTTCGACGATCGACGCCGTGTAGCTGTAGGCCGGCGACGGTCCGACGCCCGCTCCCTTGTACGGCCCCGCGAGCTTCGGCGTCTTGTACGAGCCCGCGGTGACGAGTGGCGGCTGGAGCACCGAGGCGACCCCGACCGCCGCCCGCCAATCCATGCCCACCCGCGGATCGTCGCCGTCGAAGATGCGACCGTCCCGCGCCACCAGCTTCTCGACCGGGACGCCGAGGTCGGCCGAGACGGCGGCAAACAGCTTGTCGCGCATGCGCTGCGCGGCCTGCACGGCGGCGTTCCCGGCCATGAACGTGACCCGGCTCGAGTAGCTCCCGAGGTCGATCGGCGTCAGGTCGGTGTCGGCGGCGATCAGCGCGATGTCGCGCGGGCGCAGACCCAGCACCTCGGCCACGATCGTGACCAGCATGTTGTCCGAGCCCTGGCCGAGATCGATCGCCATCGAGTACACGGTCACCCCGCCGCCGCGGTCGACCTTGATCTGCACCTCCGACTGGGACATGTCGTTGAAGTAGATGGGCAGCCCAGCGCCGCACAGGTACGCGCCGACCGCGAAGCCGACGCCGCGACCGTAGGGCAGCTTTCCGTGCTTCGCACGCCAGCTCGACGCCGCGTCGACGAGCTCGATGCACTCACGCAGGCCGCACGTCGTGACCCGCATGTGATTGATGCTCAACGAGTACGGCTCGATCAGGTTGCGCAAACGAAGGTCGATCGGGTCGATGCCGAGGTCGGTGGCGATCTTGTCGAGGTGGCACTCCAGCGCGAATCGCGGCTGGGGCGTGCCGTGTCCCCGCTTGGGCCCGCACGGGGGCTTGTTGGTCAGCACGCGCACGCCCTCGAACTTGTACGTCGGGACGTCGTAGGTGACCGTCTGCAGCGCGCCGGTGTAGTACATCGAGGCGGGCCCGTAGCTGCCGAAGGCGCCGCCGTCGAGCATCGTCCGGAACGCCATCGCGGTCAGCGTCCCGTCCTCCTTGAAGCCGGTGCGCACCTGCATGAGCACCGGGTGCCGGCCGCGGTGGGCGTAGAAGACCTCCTCGCGCGTGAGGGTGAATTTGACGGGCCGGCCCGTGACCATCGCCAGGCGCGCGGCGCAGACCTCGTGCGAGAACGGGTCGCTCTTGCCACCGAAGCCGCCGCCGACCGGCGTCGCGACCACGCGAATCCGCCCGGGCGCCAGCTCCAGCACCTTCGCGAGCGTGCGGTGCAGGTAGTGGGGCACCTGGGTCGAGGACCAGAGCGTGAGCCGGCCGCGCGGCTCCGGCTCCCACTGCGCGACCGCGGAGTGCTCCTCCATCGGCAGGTGGGTGTTGCCCTCGAAAAAGAACAAATCCTCGTAGGTGCGATCGGCCCGGTCAAAGCCGTCGGCGACATCGCCAAACTCGAGCGTTCCGAGCCGGTTGATCTGGCGACCCACCCCATCGCCGTCGATCAGAGGCAGGTCCGGCTTCATTGCGTCCTCGATCGAGCTGACAGGGGCCAGCTCCTCGTACTCGACCTCGATCAGCCGCAGCGCCTCCTCCGCCGTCTCCTCATCGATCGCCGCCACCGCTGCCACCGGCTCGCCGTGATAGCGGACCTTCTCGAGCGCCAGCGCGTGCTCGTCCTGCGCGACCGGCATGATCCCGTAGCGGATCGGCAGGTCGGCCCCGGTGAGGACGCCGTGGACGCCGGGCCGTGCCGAGGCCCGGCTGACATCGATGCGCAGGATCTTCGCGTGGCGGTGCGGGCTGCGCAACAGCCTGCCGACGAGCATCCGCGGCAGGTGGATGTCATCGGCGTACACCGTCTGGCCCATGGCCTTGGCGTGGGCGTCGATCTTGGGGTCGCTGCCACCAACGACGGCGGTGCCCGGAGCCAGCGCCTGCTTGGGATCGGTCGTGACGGCCATTACGCCGCGCTCCGCATCCGTGCCGCCGCGAGCTCGACCGCGTCGATGATCGCGAGATAGCCGGTACACCGGCAGAGGTTGCCGGCCAGCGCCGCTCTGATCTCGCTTCGGCTCGGGGATGGGTTGCGCTCCAGCAGCGCCTGCGCCGACATCAGCATCCCGGGCGAGCAGTAGCCGCACTGCGAGGCGCCCTTCTCGGCCCACGCCTGCTGGAGGGGATGGAGTTCGCCGTCCCGGGCCAGGCCCTCGACGGTGCAGATCTCGCTGCCCTGCGCCTCGACGGCGAGCGTCAGGCACGAGAACTGGGGCCGTCCATCGACGAGGACCGTGCACAGGCCGCACTCGCCCTGTTCGCAGCCGTGCTTGGTGCCCGTCAGGCCCGCATCCTCGCGCAGCACCTCGAGCAGCGTGTGACTGGGCACGATCGCCAGCTCGTAGTCCTCGCCGTTTATGTTGAGCGCGACGAGCTGCTTGCTCGTGGATGTGGCCGCCATCGTCCCTCCCCGGGTGCTCCGAGCCGGCGCGAAGTCTGCGCGCCGGCGTTCATCACGGGTTCTGCCAACTCATACAGCCGCGCGCGGGCGCGCGTCTTCACGCAGGCCACCGAGATCGTCCCGATCGTTTGCCCCTCATGGTTGATCACCGGCGCGGACACCGCGCTCACGCCGACGAGGTACTCCTCGTTCTCGCGCGCATAGCCCCGCCGTCGCGTCTGCCCCACCTGTTCCAGATACGCGTCGGGATCGACGATCGAGCGGGGCGTGAACGCGGGCAGCTCGTGGCCGCGCACGATCGCGTTGGCCTCGCCGGGCTCCAGCGAGGCCAGCAGGACCTTGCCGACCGATCCCGCGAAGCGCGGCAGCCGGGTGCCGAGCGGGGCGACGACCTTTAGCTGGGTGGCGGGCTCGGCGCGCTCGGCGATCCTGACGTCATCGCCGCTAACGAGGTGCAGGATGGCGGTCTCGCCGCTGTCCCGCCGTAGTTGATCGAGGTGCGGACGGGCCGCCTCGCGGACATCGACGTCGGTCGAGACCGCCGCTGCGAGCTCCAGCAGGGCGAGCCCCAGTCGAACCCTGCGCGTGACGGGATCTCGCTGGACCAAGCCGTGCCGCTCGAGCGTGGTGAGCAGCCCCGACAGGGTGCTCTTGGAGACGCCCAGTTGCCGGCTGAGCTCCGAGGCGCTCATGCCGGGCCGGTGTGCAATGTCGCCGTGGTGGGCGCTCAGCGCGCGGAGAAGGCGGGCGGCGCGGTCAACCGCGGGCACCAGCGCGCCGCCGAGCCGATGTTCAGTCACGGGGACTGCGTTCACTATACGGAACAGTACTGGTCCTCGCGCGCCCCGTAAAGAGCGTGACCCGTGTCCTTTGCCGCGCCACGCGGCTAGAGATAGAGTGCTCCGGTGTGAACGCGGCGGCGTATCTGCTCGAGGTTGGAGAGCCTGAGAAGGTCGCCATCGAGTCAGACGAGGGCTCGTTCACGTACGAGCGACTGCGTGATCGCGTGGCCCGCGCGGCCGCCGTGTGGCGCACGCTCGGCCTGCGCACCGGCGACCGCGTGCTGGTGCTGGCGCCCGACTCAATCGCCTGGGTCGAGGCGTATCTGGGAGCGATCTGGGCGGGCGGCGTCGCGGTTGGGCTCAACTCGCGCCTGCTCGAACGCGAGCTGTCGGTGATCATCGGCGAGAGCGGCGCCCGGTTCTCGTGGTGCAGCTCTGAGACGGTCGAGTTATTCGAACGCTGCGTCAAGGCAGGAGGCGGCGGTCCTGAGCTCGTGCAGGAGGCCCAGTTCGAACCGCTACTCGACGATCAGACTCCGGTGCCGGCGGCCGAGCGAGACGCGGAGGACCCGGCGTTCTGGATCTGCACGTCGGGCACCACGGGGTTGCCGAAGGCCGCCATCCACGCGCAGCGGTGCGTGCTGGCCTCGACGGACATCGCAGCCGGCGTGCTCGGAGCGGGCCGCGACGACCGCTTTTACTCCTCGTCGAAGCTGTTCTTCGCCTACGCCCACGCCAACAGCTTCTGCGCCGGTCTGCGCAGCGGCGCGACGGTGATTCTGGATCGCCAATGGGCCACGCCCGAGCGCGTCGTCGAGATCGTGGCGCGGCATCAGCCGAGCGCGGCGTTCATCGTCCCGACGCTGTACCTCAAGCTGCTCCAGGCCGGTCTGGCGGCGCAGCTGCAGGGCGTGCGTCACTTCGTCTCAGCCGGGGAGAAGCTGCCGGCGCCGATCCGCTCCGCGTGGCTCGAGGCGACCGGGCGCGGCATCGTGGACGGCTACGGGACCAGCGAGACGAACTTTCTGATGCTCTACGACCCCGACGGGAGTGGCGTTCTGCGCCCGTCGCCGCGCGCCGAGCTGTCGTGGCGCGAGGCGCCCTCCGAGAAGCCGGGGCGGATCTGGATCCGCCACACGTCGGTAGCGCTCGGGTACTGGCGGCGAGCAGAAGCCACCGCGGAGTGCTTCCGGTCCGGCTGCTTCTCGCCCGGCGACGTGTTCCTCGACGCCGGCGACGGCCGCGTCGAGATCCGCGGTCGTCAGGACGACCTGTTGAAGATCGCCGGGCAGTGGGTCAGCCTCGCCGACGACGACGCCACCCTGCTGGCCGGCTGCCGCGAGTTCGTGCAGGAGCTCGGGACCGCGCCGCTCAAGACTCCTGAAGGTTTCAACATGATCGCGGTCTTCGCGGTCGCGAAGGAGGGGCTACGCGAGCAGGCCGTCGCGGCGCTCGACGCCGCGATCGAGGCGCTGCCGCGGCAACGACGGCCCCGTGAGATGCACTGGGTCGACGTCCTCCCCCGGACGCCGAGCGGCAAGCTTCAGCGCAACAAGCTGATCGATCTCCGGACCGAGCTGCCCGAGCGGATGCTCGTCGACTCCTAGGCCGGAGGCCGGTTCTCAGGCCGCGCGGGAGTGAAGGCCGTAGTTCGATTCCAGCTCGTCGAAGTAAGTGCGAGCGGCCGGCGCCCATTGCTCGTGGCGCTCGTTGAAGAGCATGTGCGCGCGGTCCCGCGGCCAGTCCGAGGGCAGAAGGCCGGCCGGCAGGTCCGGGTCGAGAAATGGGAATCGTCGCCAGGCGTGCACGAGCATGGTCTGCTGGCGAAAGCATGCCTGCGGTCTGGTCGGGCGCGCGCGGACGAAGTCCTCGATGAACGCGTCGTAGTGGTCCCTGACTGCCTCGAGATCCCAGGCCGCTGCGATCAGTTCGTGCGGATCGCCCATCGCGCCGATGTGTGCGACGAATGAGCGTGCGTCGGCATCCGGCTCGTCTTCGATCGCTGCGGTCAGCTCGCTCTGACGCTCGACGTGGGGGGTCAGCCATACGCCGCTCCCGAGCGAGCCGAGTCCGGCCCACGCGAGCCGGGAGCGGAGCTGGTGGCGCACGGCGCGTCGCTCCTCGGGCACGCTGAGGATCACGATCAGCCACCGGCCGTCCCATTTCCAGGGCTGACCGAAGGAATAGATCCGCTCGGCGCCTGCGGCGAGCAGGTCGCGGCTCGGGTCGGTCAGGAATACCCGGGCCCGCCTGCCGTGCCGTTCGGTTCGCAGCCAACCATCTCGTGTGCTGCGGAAGATCGCCTGCCGCGCGGCCGGTTCGGTGTAGCCGATGGCCGCGAGCGCGGCGACCAGCGTTTCCTGCCAGACGTTCCCGGATCCGGGGAGGACGTATTCCCCGAGGACCGTCAGCAGGAGCGATCGCGCCGCGGGCGAGCCGACGGAACGTCGTCTGAGCTGATCGTCGACCATTGGCGGGACACAGTAGCCGGTCGGCCCGCCGGACTCGCCGGGCGAGATGACCTCAGCCGTGGTCTCCGTGCTCCGTCCCGGCTTGCGTCGGGAGGAACGCTTCGCGTACGACCTCGAAGTAGGTGTTGCACGTCCGGCGGCGAACCTGGCCGGTGATGAGCTGGCCGCCCCAGGCCGCGACGGTCTCGACGTCGGTCGAGCCGCAGAATGGGCAAGTGACAGGTGGCGCGCTCACTGACGCTTGGTCTCCTCCCGAGTTGACCACTCGGTTGGATCGTCCAGCGCCACGCTCGCGCCTTCGGCGTCGAGCAGCCCCGACAGCCAATCGCGGACGCGGCGGCGCACGGCGTTCGGCCCCTGGCTCAACATGTCCTGCGAGATCGCGGCTTGGTAGCCGGGATCGTCCTCAGGACCGGGCCACTGCGCCGCCTGCTCCCATAACTCACCGATCCGCCGGCAGAGCAGGTCGGCGTCGGCCCCTCCGGTCCGGCACATGCGTTTGAGCCAGGCCTCGGCGTGGGCGCGGTGGCCGCCCTCCTCCTGGAGGATCTTGCGCGCCCGCTGGGCGAGTGGCTCGATGCTGCTCTCTCGCGCAGTGGCGAGGAACGTCGTCAGGATGCCGTCCACGACGAGGTTGGCGGCGATGAAGGAGGCCCAGTCCGGCAGCTCCTCGGCGAGTGCGCTGATCGGCTCGCCGGCCTCGAGTTCGTCGTCGTCGCGGTGGACGCCGAACTTGGCCAGGACGGCGTAGGTCGAACGGGCGTGGCCAAGCTCGTCCTGGGCCATGGCCGCGGCGGCGACGGCGGATTCGATCGTGGGCGCGCTGATCGCCCACTCGCCGTAGCGGCGGCCAAGCGCGACCTTGTTGTCGGCCAACGAGCCGATCAGCGAGATCATGGTGGCCGTTGCGGCATCGACGGCGCGCGTGGTGCTCATGCGTGGATTGCCTCCCTGATCCGATCGCGGGGTACGAGGATCATGTGAATCTACGACTGTGCGTCGTAGATCGCTCGCGCTGACAGGAGCGCGAGGTCCTCGTCGGATTCGGTGACGGTGCCCACGTGGTGCAGCGGGTGTCGTAGGCCTCGCGCGCGAACACCTCCGAGACGGTCTCGTCGGTGCGGCTCATCCGGCGATCCCCAGCCGGCGCATCGTCTGGCGCGCGTCGGCGCGGATGCGGTCCTTGGTCCAGGTGGGATCCCACACCACTTCGATTTCAACCGTGTCGATCGCCGAATCGGCGAGCAGCGCCTCCCGGATGTCGTCCTTGATGAATTCGGTCGCCGGGCAGCCCATCGCGGTGAAGCTGATCTGCAGGTCCGCCGCGCGGTCCTCGGGTCGATAGGTGACCGAGACGATCAGGCCCGTGCCAAGGACCGAGCCGGGATCTCAGGATCGTCGACATGGCGCAGCGCCTCCCAGATCCGGGCCTCGACCTGTTCGGAGCCGGTGCGCTCGGTGATGATCATGCCGCCCTCCTCAGCCGAGTCGTCTGGTAGCCGCGCTGAAGCTTGCGGACGAAGTCGTCATTCATCGGGCCGCGCGCGCGCCAGCGGGTCGTGATCTCCTCCCAGCTGACCGGTCCTTCATCCAGGAGCCATTCACGCGTCTCCTCGTTGAAGCGGGCCGGGAACGGGCAGTCGATGATGTACTGCTCCTGCTCGGCGTCGAAGTGCGCTGGGACGCGGATGCCAATCTCCTCCATGAACGGTACGACCTCACCCATCCACGTCTGGCGCAGCTGGTCGTTGGTCTTGCCCTTGAAGCCGTAGGCGAGCTGCTCGGAGTGCTTCTTGAGATCGTCCGGAAGGCCGAACCACTCGAGCGTGAGGATGAACATCCAGTCGACCGCCGCCTGCACCTGGCGCTTGCTCTCCGGGTCCTTGACGAGCTTGCGGAGCCATGTGCGGCCGTGACGCAGGTGGAACGTTTCCTCCTTGTCGACCTTGGCCAGCGCGCGCTTCCACGGCCCGAACGTACCCGACTTGTGCACGTCTCCGAGCAGGATGAAGCCGGCCTGGTCGTACATCGCGTTGGCGCACACCAGCTCCACCCAGGTGTTCAGCGGCACGTCGAACGCGTACGGATATTTGAACTGGCGGGCGGGTCGTTCGTAGATGAGCCAATCCATGTCCACGCCGAGGTCGCCGAGCAGGCGATATCCGATGTGAGCGTGCGCGAGTTCGTCCTGGATGATCGACATCGCCGAGCCGAAGTTGTTAAGCGCGGGAGCGGCCTGGGCAGCACGCAGATAGGAGGGTGCGCTGACCAGCTCGGTGTCCGCGGACACGGTGAGGATGCGGCGCATGCCCTCCAGGTACTTTGGGGACATGTGCTGCAGCCCCTCCACGAGCTTGCCGGCGGCGAGACGATCCTGGAGCTGCTCCTCGGTGAGCGGCGCCAGCTCTTCCACGGCGGTGGCCACCATCGGTTCTACCTTTCCCACATATATGACATCTGACTTACGCCCGGCAGACTATAGTCTGTTGATCGTGGCGTCAAGCGAGCCGAGCGGTCAGGTCACGGCCGACATCGCAGACCCCGGGACCTCGTGAGCAGCGCGCCCCCGCCCTGGGACCGCGACGCGCTTCCCTCGCCGCTGATTCCACTCGAGCGGACGTTCGAGGGATTCCTCGGCCTCGAGTGGCTTGAGCTCGGGCGGGAGTCCGCCCACGTGAGGTTCGCCGTGCGCGAGAACCTCAAGCAGCCGCTCGGGCTGCTGCACGGGGGCATCTACTCTGCCGTCGCCGAGACGGTGGCGTCGGTGGTGACGGTCAACCGGGTGTGGGAGGACGGCTACGTCGGGTCAGGGCTCTCGAACTACGCGAGCTTCCTGCGACCGGTGACCGGCGGCGCGCTCGACGTGTTCGCGACGCTGCGCGGTCACGACGATCGCGAGTGGGTGTGGGGACACGAGTTTCGCGACGAGGAGGGGAGACTGTGCGCGCTCGTCGAGGTGACGATCGCGGTGCGGCCGGCGCCCAAGGCGCTGCCGCCAGGCGCCGCCGACGCTCCCCAAATCCGCTGACGGGGATCGGGCCGTCGGGCCGGGCCTGACGGGGATCGGGCCGTCGGGCCGGGGCGGACCTGCACAAGAGGCCATTTCGCCCGGTTTGGGGCGGCCGTGGCATGTAATACACGCCCCACATGCATCGCATGCCACGGTCGGCGTCAGCCGGCCCAAGTGGCCGGCTATACATGTCCAGGCTCCAGCGGGGGCAGGTCCGCAATCTCGCGGTGCCGATCCCGCCCGGCCGTAGAATCGAGCCGTCGATGCTGGACACCGCCTTGCTTTCAATCTGCGGCGACGTGGAACGACCTGCCTGCCTCGGACCTGGGGAGCTGCGCTCGCTGATGGACGCTGAGCCGGTCGCGGACTTTCACTGCCGGGAGGGCTGGAGCCGGCTCGGCGAGCGCTGGCGCGGGGTGCGGCTTGCCACCCTGCTCGCGCTCGCCGGCGCCGCCGACGCGGCGGGCTATGTCACGGTCGGCTCCGGCGAGTACACGGCCGTGCTCACCCGCGAGCAAGCGCAGGATGAGCAGGTGTTGCTCGCGCTCGAGCACGAAGGAGGCGAGAGTCCACGACCCGGCGGCTTCCCGCGACTGGTCGGCCCGTCCGACTGGGATTGTTTTCTGAACGTCAAGTCGGTCGACCGCATAGAGGTCACGCGCGAGCCTCAGCAAGCGACCGCGGCGACGATCGCCCTCGCCCGGCTCGAACGCTGAGCGAGGAGCAGGTGGTCGCCGGCTACGCCGGCCCGATCACTTCGGGGCTGGGCTCGGAGGCGTACAGCTGGGCCACATCGGCCGCGCGGCACTGACGCGCGCGGTGCTGGTTGAGGTAGCCCTTGTCGGTGATCTCGCCCGCGTCGAGGCTCGGCGGCTTCTCGAGCAGCAGCAGGCGCTCGACCCGTGACGCCGAGCCCGCGTCCGCGTTCAGCTTCGTCAGCGTCGCCGCAAGGTGCTCGCGGAGCTTCGGGTCATCGAGCGGGACGTCCTCGGTGGCGCCGGTCAGCTTGCGCGCCTCGGGCTGGTTGACCCACGCGAGCGCGGCGAGATACTCGGCGCCCTCGCCGGCGATCACCGCGTCGCTCAGCACACCGGCGGCACTCAGGAGGCGCGTTCGCAGCGCCCCGACTGTGACCCAGGTGCCGGTCAGGAGCTTGAAGTTCTCCGCGATCCGGCCGTCGAACATCAGCCCTTGGTTGGGGTCGTGCTCGTCGATCAGCCTGGCCGCGTCCCCCGAGCGGTAGTAGCCCTCCTCGTCGAACGCGGCGGCCGACAGCTCCAGCGCTCGGTAGTAGCCGGGCGTCACGATCGGGCCCCTGACCCGGATCTCGAGCTTGTCGCCGACCGGCGCGAGCTTGACGCTGACGCCCGGGTACGGCACGCCGATGCACCCCGTCGGCGCTCCGAGGTAGTGCATGGTGGTGGCAGCCGGTGACGTCTCGGTCGTGCCCCAGCTCGAGGTCAGCGGCACGTCGTGGTCGGCGTGCTTTGCCGCCAGCTGGCGCAGACGCGCGGCGAGCGCGTCGGGCAGCGCGGCGGCGGCATAGAACATGAACCGCAGGCCGCTGAAGAAGCGCTGCGCGAGCTCAGCGTCGTTCTCGAGCGCCGGCGCGAGCAGCGCGTACCCGGCCGGGACGTTGAAGTACAGGGTCGGGGGAACATCCTTCAACGCCGCGATCGTGCGAGGGAACAGCGGCGGCGCGGGCCTCCCGTCGTCGATGTAGATCGTGCCGCCGTTGAACAGGACGAGGTTCAGGTTGTGGTTGCCGCCGAACGTGTGGCTCCACGGCAGCCAGTCGACCAGCACAGGCGGCTCGTCCGCCAGGAACGGCCATATCGCTCGCATGACCGCCTGGTCGGAGCACAGCATCCGGTGGGTGTTGATGACCCCCTTGGGGACGCCGGTCGATCCTGATGTGAATAGGAGTTTGGCGATCGTCTCCCCGCCGGGATCGCCATCGAGCGGGCTGGACTGGTTAGCGACGCTGGTCAATAGGTGGTCGAGCCGCAGCGCCCCCTCGCGCTCGCCTCGCGCCACCAGTACGTGCGGGACGTGTGCCCCCAGCGCGTCGAGCGCGGGAGCGAACGGGCCGGCGTCGTCGGCGAACACAAGTCCGGGCTCGGTCAGCTCGGCGATCGCCTTGATCCGCGCGTGATCGGCGCTCTGCAGCGAGTAGGCGACGCTGATCGGCATCGCCGGCACGCCCGCCGCGTATGCGCCCAGGCTGACCAGCAGGTGCGCGAGCGAGTTGCCCGACAGGATCATCACGGGCTTCTCCGGGCCGAGCCCGAGCTCGAGGAACGCGCGAGCCAGAGCGTCGGCCTGGCGCGAGGCCTCGCCGTAGGTGAGCGTCGCCCAGCTATCTTCGCCGGCGCGCTCGGCCGCGAGCGGGCGGTCGGGATGTTCGGCGGCGCGCTTGCGGAGCACAGCGGTGATCGACGGCGCCCACTCCGGCAAGGCCAGGCGCGAGGACAGGACGATCGTCCCGTCGTCCCGCCGCTCCATCTCGGTGTCGGGTGTCGCGAAGGTCTGAAGCTGCAGCAGCGGATTCATACGCCCTCCCTCATGGGCGATCGAGCAGTGTCGAGAGCACGATCAGGGTACGTGTGCGCACGATGTTGGGATCGCGCCGCAGCCGCTCGACGAGCCGCTCGAGATGGTCGATGCTGTCGACGCGCACCCGGATCACGGCGTCGGCCTCGCCCGAGACCGTGAACGCGGAGACGATCTCGTCCACCTGAGCCAGCGAGCGGCCGACGTCCGCCGGCGAGGTGCGGTCGGCGCAGTAGATCTCGATCAGCGACTCGATCCCCTCGCCCAGCGCCCGCCAGTTGATCCGTGCGCCGTAGCCGGTGATCACCCCGTCGTGCTCGAGACGGTCGACGCGCCGCTTCACCGCGGTCGCCGACAGCCCCACATCGCCGCCGATGTCGGCGAAGGTGCGCTTGGAGCTCTCCTGCAGCAACGCAACAATCTTGCGATCTATGGTGTCTAGAGGGCGGCTGAGCTGCACGTTGATGCCGATCGAGTGCGTCTTGGTTGCGCCGAGCCTATCACGGCGGAACATTCCGATCATGACTGCTATCGCCCTGCCCACTGACCTTACGAGCCAGACGCTGCTCGAGCTCGACGGCGCCTCGCTCACCATCCGCGACGCCCTCGAGGTCTCCCGCGGCCAACGCTCCGTCAGGCTGTCCGAGCGCGCGGCGGAAGCCGTTCGAGCCAGCCGGTCGCTCAAGCACGAGCTGATCGACCGCGAGATCCCCATCTACGGCGTGACCACCGGCTTCGGCGACAGCGCCCATCGCCAGATCGCTCCCGCCAAGACCGCACAGCTCCAGCAGAACATCCTCCGCTTCATGGGCGTGGGGACGGGTCCGATCGCCCCGCCCGAGGTCGCGCGGGTGACGATGCTGCTGCGCTCCAACTGCCTGTCCAAGGGCAACTCGGGCGTGCGGGTCGAGCTGATCGAGCGGGTACTCGAGCTCCTCAACCACGACGTGACGCCGTTCATCCCCGAGCGCGGGTCGTGCGGCGCGAGCGGCGACCTGGCCCCGCTCTCCTACGTCGGGCGCGCGCTCGCCGGTGACGGCCAGGTGCTATACGGCGGCGTACCGCGCGCCGCGAGCGACGTCCTCGCCGAGCTCGAACTCGAGCCGCTCCTGCTCGAGGCCAAGGAGGGGCTCGCTCTCACCAACGGCACATCGTTCATGAGCGCGTTCGCCTGCCTCGCCGTCGGCGCGGCCCGCGAGCTGGCCGACCTGGCCGACCTGATGACCGCGATGGCCTCCGAGGCGCTCCTCGGCAACCGCGGCCACTTCAACTCGTTCCTGTTCGACGACGCCAAGCCCCACCCCGGGATGGTCACGAGCGCGCGCCACATCCGCGAGATCCTGGCCGACTCACGGCTCGCATCGGATTCCGATGCGCTGTTCCCCGGGGGTCTCAACGGCGCCGGCTTCCGCGAGCTCGACCGTCACGTGCAGGACAAGTATTCGATCCGCTGCGCGCCCCACATCACCGGCGCCCTGCGCGACGTGCTCGACTGGGTCGAGCAGTGGATCTCGATCGAGATCAACTCCTCCGACGACAACCCCCTGTTCAACGTGGCCGGCGGGCGCGTCGAGAGCGGCGGCAACTTCTACGGCGGCCACATCGGCCAGGCGATGGACTCGCTCAAGGTGGCACTGGCCAACCTGTGCGACCTGATCGATCGCCAGCTCGAGGTCGTCGTCGACGAGAAGTTCAACCGGGGCCTGACCGCGAACCTGATCCCGCGCTTCGACGCGACGGACCCGGAGGCTGGGCTGCACCACGGCTTCAAGGGTCTGCAGCTGTGCTCATCGGCGATGACCGCCGAGGCGATGCACCTGTGCGCCCCGACGACGATCCACTCGCGCTCGACCGAGGCCCACAACCAGGACAAGGTCTCGATGGGGGCGATCGCCGCCCGCGACGCCCGCTCGATCGTCGAGCTGGCCCAGAACATCGCCGCGATCCACCTGATGGCGTGCTGCCAGGCGCTCGAGCTGCGCGGCGTCGAGCAGGCCAGTCCCCGCAGCCAGGACGCCTTCCGTCTGGTGCGCGAGCACATTCCGTTCTTGGACCGAGACCGCTACCTCGATGTGGACGTCGCGACCACCGTCGCGCTGATCCGGTCGGGGGCGATGTCCGAGTTCATCTAACTGGGGACCACCGCCCTCCTCCTCGGGAGGTGCGGAGGTGCTGGGCCGGGGGCGACCCGTTGCCGTCCCCGGCCCACTGTCGCTCGCCCAGCGCGGCGCCGGTCAGCGCGGCACGCGGTAGCGTGCGAGCGCTTCTCGCCGAGCGGCGGCGTGGTCGACGATCGGCTCGGGGTAGTCGTCCGGGTTGCCGTTGGCTGTGAGCTCGGGTACGTAGCGCATGACGTAGGCGACGTCGGGATCGAACCTGGCCTGCTGCCGCGCCGGGTTGAACATCCGCCGGAACGCGGGCTGCGGGTCGACCCCGACCGACGCGATCCACTGCCAGTTGCCGTTGTTGCTGGCCTCATCACCGTCGAGCAGCAGCCGCATGAACCAGCGCTCGCCCCAGCGCCAGTCGATCCCCAGGTCCTTGGTCAGGAACGAGCCGGCCACCAGCCGCGCCCGGTTGTGCATCCAGCCCTCACGCTTCAGCTGTCGCATCGCGGCGTCGACGAGGGGGTAGCCCGTCCGGCCCTCGCACCATGCCTCGAAGCGCTTCTGCGCGCGGCTCCAGCGGATCGTGCTCCGGTAGCGGGCCTGATGCTCGGTGTGCGCGTTGCCAGGGAAGTGCAGGAGGACGTGGGCGTAGAAGTCGCGCCAGCACAGCTGCCGGCGAAACGCTTCGTTGCTGACGCGCTCCTCGAGCTCGCGGGGGGATAGGCACCCGAAATGCAGGTGGGGGGAGAGGCGCGATGTTCCCGGCTCGGCGAGCAGGTCGCGGTTCGCGGCGTAGGCGTCCGCGTGCTCGGACGCGAACGCCCGCATCGCCTCGCGGGCGTGGCGCTCGCCTCCCGGCGCCGGCTCGTCGATCTCCTGACGGAGGCCGAGATCGCTGAGCATCGGGAGCGTGCCGGAGTCGAGCCCGCTCGCGATGGGCGGGAGTCGGCGGGGCGCGCCGTGTGTTGCTCGGCGCGGCGTCCCCGTCCACGCACGGTGAAACGGAGTGAAGACGGTGTAGGGGTCGCCGCCCTGGGTGCGGATTGCGGTCAGATCGTCGAGCGCGAACAGTCCCGGGTGCTCGTGCACGGTGGCGCCGGTTGGCTTCAGGGCGGCCGCGACCCGGGCGTCGCGGTCGCGGGCGAACGCGCTCACGTCGGCGGTGTAGTGAACGCTGTCCGCGGCGGTCTGCGATGCCAGCTTGGGGATCTCGATCTCCGGCGGGCCGCGGCGAACGACGAGACGGCTGCCGCGGGCCCGGAGCGATTGGTCGAGATCGGCCAGGCACTCGAGCAGGAACTGCGCGCGGGGGCCGGACGCGTGGCGGCCGTGGAGCAGCCGGTCGTCGAAGCAGAACACCGGCACCAGGTGGTCGGCGCGGTGGCGGGCGGCCTCGAGCGCCGGGTGGTCGTGGATCCGCAGGTCGCGGCGCAGCCAGAGAAGCTTCGTCATGCCGGCAACCGTTTCACTGGGCGAATACCGCGGATGCAAACATGGTGTCAATTATTATCTATACAGCATGATCGATACGCTGCTCGACCGCAGCATCGTTCTCGGGTACGGAAGCGTGGGACTCAAAGCACGCCGGCGCCTGCCCGGATGGCCCGCCGACCCGCCGCGAATGGACGGCGCCGTAGTCGTGGTTACCGGCGCAGCGTCGGGGCTCGGCCTCGCGGCGGCCATCGGATTCGTCGGCCTTGGCGCCACGGTGTACGCGCTGGCCCGAAACGAGCGCCGCGCGGCCGAGGCGGTGACGCGGATCCTCGCGGCGGAGCCTGGCAGTGACGTCCGCGCCGCAGGCTGCGACGTCAGCAGCCTGGTAGCGATCCGTGACTTCGCCGAGCAGTTCGTCGCCGGCGAGCCGCGCGTGGACGTGCTCGTCAACAACGCCGGGGTGATGCCCGACGAGCGCACCGCCTCGGCCGACGGCCACGAGCTGATGTTCGCGACGCACGTGCTGGCGCCGGTGGCGCTCACCGCCGTGCTCGTGGGGCCACTGACGCGAGGCGCGCCGTCGCGGGTCATCAACGTCAGCTCGGGGGGTATGTACGCCCAGCCACTTCCCGCGGGCGACTGGGAGTCGGAGCGGACCGAGTACGCGCCGAAGAAGCTGTATGCCCGGACCAAGCGCGAGGAGGTGGTGATCAGCGAGCTGCTCGCCGCCCGGCTGCGCGACCGGGGCGCGGTCGTGCACGCGATGCACCCGGGCTGGGCCGACACGGAGGGAGTGAGGCGATGGATGCCAGCGTTCCGCACGATCGCGCGGCCGATCATCCGCACCCCCGAGGAGGGCGCCGACACGATTGTGTGGCTCGGGGCCGCGCCCGAGCCGCTCGAGGACACGGGTCGGTTCTGGCACGACCGTCGGCCTCGTCCGACCCATTACCGCCTCGCCGCTCCGACCGGTTCGGCGGCCGATCGCGAGGCGCTCTGGTGCTACTGCGAGGGCGCGCTCGCGCGAGCCGGAATCGCCGGGCTATGAGGCGGTCGCGTACCTGACCATCCGTGTGCTGAGCTGCAGGGCCGAGCGCAGCTCGTGCTCGCGCGTGACCGGCGCGTCGTAGAGGCGCTCGCGCAGGTCGGCGAGCAGACCCGGGGCCGTCTCCGCGGCGAGCCGCCAGCACACCTGTGCCGCGAGGCGCACGGCCGCGGCTTCGACGGTCCATAGCGACTCGAAGGCGCGCCCGCCGCCCGTCTCGCGCGGTCGTTCCCAGCCGGCCAGGCACGCCGCGAAGCCGGGCGACTCGCACACGATCACCCATTCGCGCGCCACCGGCTCCGAGGCACGGATCGGCACCTCGAGTGGCGCGCCCCGCGGCCGGCGCACGCGCCGGAAATCGGCCAGCACGATCGCGCGCTCCGCCGTGCGCGCGAGCTCGCGCCACCGATCCTCCGATTGCCGGTAGAAGCGCTCGCGCTGGAAGCTGCCGAACAGCAGCGGCCGCTCGGCCCGCGCCATCGACTCGTCCTCGATCGCCCGCGACATCGCGAGCAGGCCGCGCTTGGCGAGGAGCTGGGGTTCGAGTGAGGGAAAGCGTTCGCGCAGGGTCGCGTACACCGAAGGCGGCCGCGCGTCGCCCTCGCTGCAGGCGAGTTCGATCGCGGCCTGCAGCGACAGCCCGCTCTCCCGCGCCCGGACCACCGCCCGGACGCGCGCGAGGTCGAGCTCCGAGTAGCGGCGATGTCCACTCTCGCGCCGGTGGGGCGTTGGGAACCCGTGGCGGAGCTCCCACATGCGCAGCGTGGCTTCGCTCACGCCGCTGCGAGCAGACATCTCCCGCATCGTCATGCCTGATTCCGGTGCTGGCGACGGCACGGGCGGCACCGTAGCGCAGCAGGCATTCCCGAACAAGATGTGGAGTTTTATCTATACGATCTGCGCTAAACTCTCGTCGATGCGAATCGCCATCGTCGGCGCCGGGGTCTCGGGGTTGGTCGTGGCTTACCTGCTGCACCGCGAGCACGAGATCACCGTGTTCGAGGCTGCCGACTACGCCGGCGGGCACACCCACACGATCGTGGTCGACACCCCGAACGAGACCCACCACGTCGACACCGGCTTCATCGTCTTCAACGACCGCAACTACCCGGCCTTCGAGCGGCTCCTCACCCGACTCGGCGTGGCGTGGCAGCCGTCGACGATGAGCTTCAGCGTGAGCGACGGCATCGGGGACTTCGAGTACTCCGGCGCCTCGCCCAACGGGTTGTTCGCCAAGCGCCGGCACCTGCTCACGCCGTGGTTTCACCGGATGGTCTCCGACCTGGCGCGTTTCAACCGGGCGGCCCGGGGGCTGCTCGCGGGTGGCGGGGACGACCTCTGGGCGGGACCGTCGCTGGGCGAATGGCTCGAGCGCCAGCGCTTCTCGCGGCCGTTCATCGAGCGGTTGATCGTTCCCCAGGTCGCGGCCGTGTGGTCGGCCGAACCCCGGCAGATGTGGAGCTTCCCGGCGCGCTTCCTGGCCGAGTTCTTCGACCACCACGGCATGCTCGGCTTTCGCAATCGCCCCTGCTGGCGGGTCATCAGCGGCGGCTCGGCACGCTATGTCGACGCGCTCACGGCGCCGTTCGCGGATCGGATCCGGCTCCGCACACCGGTCCAGGATGTGCGGCGCGACGAGGACGGCGTGCTGGTCTCGCCGCGCGGGGCGACCGCCGAGCGCTTCGACCAGGTCGTGCTGGCCACGCACTCCGATCAGGCGCTCGCGCTCCTCTCGGACGCCAGCTCCGCCGAACGAGCGATCCTGGCGGCGATCCCCTACCAGGTCAACGAGGCCGTGCTGCACACGGACGTCCGCATGCTGCCCCGCCGCCGCCGGGCCTGGGCCAGCTGGAACTACCACTGGCAGCCCGAGCCCAGCCCGCGGGCGACCGTGACCTACCACATGAACCGCCTCCAGTCGCTGCGGGCCGAGCGTGAGTTCTGCGTGACCTTGAACCGCTCGGAGGCGATCGATCCCGCTCGGGTGATCCGCCGGATCACGTATGCGCACCCGGTCTACACCGCCGATGGGGTGAAGGCCCAGAGGCGCTTCGAGCACATCAGCAGCGCTCACCGGGTCCATCTCTGCGGGGCGTACTGGGGCTGGGGGTTTCATGAGGACGGCGTGCGCAGCGCGCTCCGCGTCGCCGAGCGCTTCGGGGCGCGGCTGTGAGCGTCGCGTCCTGCATCTACGAGGGAGCTGTCCGCCACCGCCGGTGGGAGCCGCAGCGCTCCTTCGAGCACCGGATCGCGCTCTTCTACCTCGACCTGGACGAGCTACCGCGCCTACTCGGCGGGCGCCTCGTGTCGCGACGGCCGGGCGCGCTGCGCTTTCGCCGCCGCGATTACCTGGGCGATCGGTCCGTTCCCCTGGGGACGGCCGTGCGCGACGAGGTCCAGGCCGGGCTCGGGATGCGTCCGGCAGGCCCAATCCGGCTGCTGGCCCAGCTGCGCTCGTTCGGCCACTGCTTCAACCCGGTGAGCTTCTACTACTGCTTTGATGGCGCCAGCGAGCGGGTCGACGCGCTCGTCGCCGAGGTGGCCAACACGCCCTGGGGCGAACGCCACGCGTACGTGATGGCTGGTCGGGGGGCGGAGATGGAGAAGGGGCTCCATGTCTCGCCGTTCATGCCGATGGACCGCCGCTACATCGTCCGGGCCGGGATGCCCGCCGAGCGCCTCGGCGTCCACATCGAGAGCCGGCGCGGTGACTCGGTCGACTTCGACGCGGTGCTCGCGCTCCAGCGCACCGAGCTGACCGCGCGGTCAGCGGCGCGGGTGGCTCGCCGATACCCACTGGCCGGTGGCCGCGTGCTGGCCCTCATCTACGCGCACGCTGCTCGCTTGAAGCTCGCGGGGGCAACGGTGTATCCGCATCCGGGCTCCGGCCCGCGCCCCCATCACGTCAACCATCGGAGGTCGGCGTGACCGACCGGATCAGCCGGTGCCTCCTGTCATGGTTCCTGCGCCGGATCGTCCGGGGGAGCCTGACCCTCGTCGAGGACGGAGAACGGCGCATCTACGGATCGGGGACGCCCACCGCCACGATCGTCGTGCGCTCGGCGCGGATGTGGCGGATGGGACTCACCGGCAGCCGCGGTCTGGCCGTCGCCTACGCCGCCGGGCTGTGGGACTCCCCCGACCTGGTCGCCCTGGTCCGGCTGGCGGCGCGCAACGCGCCGCGCCTCGACCGCCTCCGGGCTCGTCTCGCACCGGTGCGCGTGCCGTTCCGACGCGCCGGCGCCTGGCTCACCCGGAGTACCCGCCGCCGCCGGCGGCGCGACATCGCCGCCCACTACGACCTCGGCAACGATCTCTTCTCGCGGATGCTCGACCCGTCGATGACCTACTCATGTGCGCTGTTCGAGGAGCCGGCAACGACCCTCGAGGAGGCGCAGCTGGCCAAGCTCGAGCGGATCTGCGAGAAGCTCGACCTGGGACCGGGCGACCACCTGCTCGAGATCGGAACGGGATGGGGCGCCCTCGCCGTCCACGCTGCCGTGACGCGCGACTGCCGCGTGACCACGACCACTATCTCGCGCGAGCAGCACGAGTACGCGGCGGCGGCCGTGCGGCGCGCCGGAGTCGAGGACCGGGTTACCGTCCTCCTCGAGGATTACCGCGACCTCACGGGCCGCTACGACAAGCTGGTCTCGATCGAGATGATCGAGGCGGTCGGCTGGCGCCACACCGGTGCGTTCCTGAGCAAGTGCTCGGAGCTGCTCGTCGGAGATGGCGCGATGCTGCTCCAGGCGATCGTCATCGACGACCGCGCCTACGAGGTCGAAAAGGCCTCGCGCTCGTTCATGAACACCCTGATCTTCCCGGGCGGGTGCCTGCCCTCGCTCGAGGTGATCGTGCGCGGCCTCGCCCGCCGCACCGACATGCAGCTGGCGCACCTGGAGGATCTCACCCCGCACTATGTCGAGACGCTCCGATGCTGGCGGCGGCGGTTCGCCGAGCATGCCGCGGAGCTCGAGGACCTCGGCTACGACGAGCGCTTCCGCAGGCTGTGGACGCTGTACCTGAGTTATTGCGAGGGGGGCTTCGCCGAGCGGCGGATCCTCGACCTGCAGCTGCTGCTTGGTAAGCCGGACCGGCGCGTCGAGGCGTCGGCCGCGACCACTCGTCCGCCCCGGGTCATGATCGCTTTGCCCTAACCGGTACCGCAGGAATCTGTAGATTTGGCCAGGATCGGCCCAGAACCGGTCAGTGGGGGCCATCGCAACAAACTGAAAAAAGGGGCTGGGAGGGGAACCATGGCCAAACGGCGCTTCCGCGCGGACGATGTCTTCCGGCTGCGAACGGCGAGCGATCCCGACCTGTCGCCGGACGGGCGGCGGGTTGCCTTCGCGGTCACCGACGCCGATGAGGAGGCCGACCGGCTGTGCTCCTCGATCTGGGTGGCACCCGTCGACGGCTCTGCGCCGGCGCGCCGATTCACCGAAGGTCCCGCCGACACGAGCCCGCGCTTCTCCCCCGATGGCCGCTGGCTCGCCTACATCTCGGTCACCGATGAGCGGCCCGAGCATGCCCACGTGCGCCTGGCCCCGCTCGACGGGGGGATGCCGGCGCGTCTGGGCGACCTGCCGGGGCCCGTTACCCAGCTTGCCTGGTCCCCGGACTCGTGCCAGATCGTCGTCGTCTGCCGGGTCGGCGCTGTCGAGCGCGGAGAGAGCGCGAGTCCGCGCCAGCGCAACGCGCCGGTGGTGCCGCGGGGCCTGGCGGCCAAGCTCGACGGCGTTGGCTGGCAAGAGGGCAGGCGCCACTTGTTTTTGGTGGACGTCGCCGGCGGGTCGGCGAAGCAGATCACGCGGGGCGAGTACGACCACGACGACCCGGCGTTCTCACCCGACGGCGCCTCGATTGCGTTCGCGTCCGACCGCCATCCGCGTCGAGACGACCGCCAATTCCGAGGCGACATATGGGTCACGCCGGCTGGCGGCGGCCGGCCCCAGCGCCTGACGATCGGCAAGGGCATCGGTGAGTTCCCGAGCTTCTCTCCCGATGGGCGGTTGATCGCCTTCGCCGGGACCGACAGCGACGAGTGGAACGCCGACACCTACGTGTTCGCCGTCCCTGCCGATGGCAGCGCGCCGCCTGAGAGGCTGGCGCCGGACCTCGACCGCCCGACGGTTCTCTTCGCCGGACTGCCCGCGCCCGTGAGCTGGATCGGGAACCGGGAGCTGCTGATGCTGGTGTCCGACCGCGGCTCGGTCAAGCTGCACCGGGTCAGGGTCGGGGAGCGTCGGAGCCGCGAGGTGCTCGGCGGCGACATCCTGATCGACGGCGTCGCCGCGCGGCCCGGCCGGCGCGCGGTCGCTTACACCGCGTCGTGGCCCGACCGGCCGAGCGAGGTGTACGCGACCACCGTTTCGGGTGCCGAGCCGACTGCGCTCACCGGCCTGAACACGGATTTCCTGTCCGAGGTCGAGCTCGGGCGGGTCAACCGGTCGACGGTCGTCCGTCCCGACGGGATCGAGGTCGAGTACTTCACGATCCTGCCGGCCGGCGGCGCGCATGGACTGCCTGTACACGTCGACATCCACGGCGGCCCCCACGCGGCGTGGCCATCGGGCCGCTGGCTTGCCTTCCACCAGGCGATCGCCGCGGCCGGTTACGTGGTCGTCCTGCCCAATCCCCGCGGCAGCACGAGCTACGGCCAGGAGTTCACGCGCGCGTGTACCGGCGACTGGGGAGGAGCCGACTGCCAGGACATCCTCGCCTGCTGTGACGACCTGATCCAGCGGGGCATCGCCGACGGCGGGCGCATGTTCGTGAGCGGCGGCTCCTACGGCGGCTTTATGACCGGATGGCTCGTCGGCCATACCGATCGGTTCCGCGCCGCCACCGCGGTCGCAGCGGTCATCGACCAGACGAGCATGGCGCTGACCACCGAGATTCCCGAGTTCGCCACGTTCAACTTGGGCGGCACTCCCTGGGCGCGGCGCGCCGAGTACGAGCTGCGCTCGCCGCTCTCCTACCTGCCCGCGGTGAAAACGCCCGTGCTCATCGTCCACTGGGAAGGCGACATACGAGTGCCGATCGGCCAGGGGGAGGAGCTGTATACGGGCCTGCGCCTGCTCGGCAAGAAGACGGAGTTCGTTCGCTACCCGGGCGGCTTCCACATCACCCGCACCCCGTCCCAGGCGGTCGACTGGACCAACCGGATGCTTGCCTGGAACGAGCAGCACGACACTCGCCCGAAACGGCGGACCCGTGGGGATTAGACTCGGCCGAGCCGTGAGCGGAGCGGAGAGACTCAACGCAAGCACGCTGCTCGACGCACAGTTGCAGGCCGGCCGGGCGGACAAGCCGGCGCTGCTGACGGCCGACGGGGTCGTGACCTATCGCGAGCTCGCGGGGCTGACGGGCGCGGTCGTGTCGTACCTCTCGATGCTCGGGATCGAGCGCGAGCAGCGGATCCTGATGATCCTCGACGACTCGCCGGCGTTCCCGGCGGTGTTCCTCGGTGCGATGCGGATCGGGGCCGTGCCCGTCCCCGTCAACCCGATGGACCGGGTGGACAACTACGCGTACTACCTCGACGACAGCTACGCCAAGGTGCTGGTGGTGGAGGCGTCGCTCCTGGATGCACTCGCGCCCGTGCTGATCACGCACTCCGGCCTTCACGTGGTCGTGGTCGATGGGGACGCCGGGCCATACACGAGCTTCGCCTCGTTCGACGTCGCTCACACCGCCGAGCTGCTCCCGCCGCTCGACACGCACCGCGAGGACATGGCGTTTTGGCTCTACAGCTCGGGCTCAACCGGCCGGCCCAAGGGTGTCGTCCACTCGCACGGCGACATCGGCGTCACGGTCGAGCGCTACGCCCGCGGTGTTCTGGACATCTCGTCCGACGACATCTGCTATTCGACGACGAAGCTGTTCCACGCCTACGGTCTGGGCAACGGGCTGTCGTTCCCCCTGTCGGTGGGGGCGTGCGCTGGGCTGGTAAAGGGCCGCTCGGTCCCGGATCGGATCTTCGAGGCGGTCGCGCGCTTCCGTCCGACGCTGTTCTTCTCGGTGCCGGCGCTGTACGCCGCGATGGTCAAGGCGCCCGGCGGCGCAGAGGTCGACTTCTCGAGCGTGCGGGCGTGCCTGTCGGCGGCCGAGGCCCTGCCGGCGGCCGTGCTCGCGCGCTGGCAGGCGATGACCGGCGTGCCGATCCTGGACGGCATTGGCTCGACCGAGATGCTCCACATCTACTGCTCGAACACGCTTTCCGATCTCGCCCCGGGAACCTCAGGGCGCCCGGTCCCGGGGTATGAGCTCCGGCTTGTCGACGAGCACGGCCTCGATGTGGAGCCCGGGGAGCCCGGGGACCTGATGGTGCGCGGGGACAGCTGCGCGGCCTACTACTGGCACCAGAGCGAGAAGACGCGCTACTGCATGCGCGGCGAGTGGTTCCACAGCGGCGACCGCTACGTAGTCGACGGCGATGGGCACTTCGTATACCAGGGTCGCTCGGACGACATGATCAAGGTCGGCGGCCTGTGGGTTTCGCCGACGGATGTCGAGGCGTGCCTGGTCCGCCACCCGGCGGTATCCGAGGCGGCCGTGGTCGGCGTGCAGATCGAGGACCTCAGCCGCATCAAGGCGTTCGTGATCTGCGCGGAACGTCCGGAGGATCCCGATGCCCTCGCCGAGCAGCTGCGCCAGTGGTGCAAGGGGAACCTCCGGCGCTACGAATACCCGCATGTGATCGAGTTCGTCGAGGACGTGCCGCGTACGCCGACCGGCAAGGTGCAGCGCTTCAAGCTGCGCGAGGCCGAGGAGGTCAAGGCGACGCAGGCAGGCGCGCCCGCCCAGGCTTAGACATCTCGGCGGTTGCGCCGGGTTTGCTCGCCCGGTATTCAGGAAGCATGCCTGAGACCATGAATCTTCCGCGGGTACTGCACCCGTTCGCCGTCCCCGCCCGTCCCGCCGACCAGTTCCTGGAGATCGTGCGCGGCGAAGGGTGCCGCGTCTGGGACGCCGAGGAGCGCAGCTACCTCGACGGCACCGCCTCGCTCTGGTACTGCGCCGCCGGTCACGGCCGGCGCGAGATCATCGACGCGGCCGCCGCGCAGCTCGGCGAGCTCGAGGCCTACCACACGTTCGCGCGCTTCACCAACCGCCCCGAGGATCGCCTGGCCGAGCTGTTGGTCGACGAACTCGAGCCGATTCCCGACGCGCGGGTGCTGTTCACCTGCGGCGGCTCGGAGGCGATCGACTCGGCGATCAAGCTGGTCCGCGCCGGCCACAAGGCGGCGGGGGACGGCGGGCGCTCGGTGTTCCTGAGCCGCCACTACGCCTACCACGGCGTGATGCTGGGCGGCACCTCGGCCGGCGGGCTGCCTGCCAACCGGGATCCGTTCGGGACGCTGTTGCCCGACTTCTTCCAGGTCGACCGCGACAGCGTCGACGCGATGCGCGACGCCGTCGCGTACTACGGCCCCGAGCGGATCGCGGCGATCATGGCCGAGCCCGTGATCGGCGCCGGCGGCGTCTTCCCGCCGCCCGAGGGGTACCTGAGTGCCCTGCGCGAGCTGTGCGACGAGTGCGGTGCACTGCTCGTATTCGACGAGGTGATCACCGGCTTCGGGCGCCTCGGGTCGTGGTTTGCCGCCTACCACTACGACGTGACGCCGGACGTGATCACGTTTGCCAAGGCGGTGACGAGCGGCTACCTGCCGTTGGGAGGCGTGATCGTCGGGCCGCGGTTGCGCGCCTGGCTCGAGGCCGATCCGGCCTATCTCCTGACCCACGGCGGCACGTACGGCGGGCATCCCACGTGCTGCGCCGCCGGGGTGGCCAACGTCGAGCTCCTGCGGGCCGAGGGCCTGCCCGAGCGGGCGGCCGCGGCCGGCGCCCGGCTCCGGGCCGGATTGGATGGCCTGGCCGGGCATCCCGGCGTTGCCGAGATCCGCGGCGAAGGTTTGATGCAGGCGATCGGGCTCGCGGCGCCCTTGAATCAGGGGGCATTCACCGAGGCACTCCTGGCCCGAGGGGTGATCGGGCGCGGGCTGGCGTACGCCAACAGCGTGGCCTTCTCGCCGCCGCTCATCATCTCCGACGAGGAGGTCGACGAGCTGGTGACGGCCAGCGCCGCCGTGCTCGATGAGCTCTCGGGTTAGGCGTTGGTGAGTTGCGCTCGGCTCAGCGTTCGGCGCGGACCGGGTTCGTGAGCGTGCCCACGCTCTCGACGTACACCTCGACGGTGTCGCCTTCCTTGAGGTAGCGCTCGGGCTCGCGCGATTGGCCCACGCCGCCCGGGGTACCGGTCGCGATCACGTCGCCGAGCTCGAGCGTGACGCCGGCCGACAGGTAGACGATCAGGTCCACGACGGAGAAGATCAGGTCGGACGTGTTGGCGTCCTGCATGACCTCGCCGGACAGCGTCGTGCGGAGATCGATGTCCTCGAGATCTACGCCGTCCGCCGACGCGATGCACGGACCCATCGGCGAGAACGTGTCGAAGCTCTTGCCGAGCGTGTATTGCTTGAGCGGCGTCTCGAGCTGGGCGCGCCGGCCCGAGACGTCGTTGAAGGCCGAGATCCCGCCGACCGCGGCGCGTGCCTCGTCGCGGTCGGCCCGATAGATGGGCTGGCCGATCACGACGGCGAGCTCGCCCTCGTAGTCGGGGCGCGTCTCTTCTCGCGGGATGACGATCTCGGCTCGGTCGCCGATCAGCGACGAGGGCCAGATCGCGAACACCACCGGGACCGACGGGATCTTGACGCCGGATTCCTCCGCGTGCGTGCGGTAGTTGAGCCCGATCGCGAGGATCTTTCCCGGTTGCACCGGGTGGAGGACGCGGACCTCGGCCGCCTTGTATGCGGGACCATTGGCATTCTCGATCGCCACCCATCCCGTCAGGGTCGGCAGGAATCCCTTCGGATCGGCTGCGCCGGCGTCGGTGATGATCGCGTCGTCAAGTCTTCCGACCCGGGTCTCGCCGTTCGGGTCGATGAAGCGGACAGCCTTCAAGCTTCACCCTCCTTGTTTGTACGTATCGGCACGGTCGATTCGGGCCGATTTATTGGTCGCTTCTTTGGCTGATTGCTATCATCCTGTGTCCGCCGCGGGGTGGAGCAGTCTGGTAGCTCGTCGGGCTCATAACCCGAAGGTCGCGGGTTCGAATCCCGCCCCCGCTACTGAGAAAGAGCTGGAAAACCGAGGCCTCCGAGAGATCGGGGGTTTCGTCGGTTAAGGGCGTCCGGTCGTTTGACTGCGTTTGACTGCGTTTGACGCGGGCCGCCGGGCGGCGTTTGCGCGGGGCAATGGGGGGACTTCTTTTGCGGGACACGTTTAGGGATTTGATGCGGTGATGCGCTAGCATCAGATTGTGCGCACGACGCTGGACATCGATGACGACGTAGTCGCTGCGGCACGCGAGCTTGCGGCGGGCGAGCGCCGGTCGCTCGGCTCGGTGATCTCAGAGCTCGCTCGGCGCGGCCTCACGCCGGCGCGTGTCGAAGCCGAGGGAGACCTTCCGGTGATCAGGGTACCGCAGGGTACGCCTCCGATCACCCCGGAGATCGTTCGCCGCGCACTCGAAGAAGGCTGAAGCTTTCGTGGGCCTGCTCGATGTCAATGCGCTCGTCGCGCTGGCATGGGATTCGCATGTTCACCACGCCGCGACGCGTAGCTGGTTCGCGGCAAACGCCACCGACGGCTGGGCCACCTGCCCCCTGACCGAAAGCGGCTTCGTCCGCGTCTCCTCCAATCCGACCGTCTTGCCGAGCCCGATCGGCGTCGAGGAGGCGCGCCGGGTGTTGGCATTGATGCGCGCTATCGGCAACCACCGTTTCCTGGTCGACGACGTATCGATGACGGACGATGACGTCCCGTCGTTGGTCGGTCATCGACAGGTGAATGATGCGCATTTGCTAGCGCTCGCCCGCCGGCACGCGGTCCAGGTCGTCACGTTTGACGGGGGTGTCCGCGCCCTGGGTGGCCGGGATGTAGAGCTTCTGACCGCGCTCTGACGACGGTCGCTCCTCTCAAGGTTCGCGTTGACCTCGATCCGGTCACCTGTATTGCGAGGTCGATCCATACACTGCAATCAAGGCTGTGTTCGGTCATGGGAGGGCAGCCAGCCGATACCGGAGAAGAGGAGGGCACTGCGAGCGGCGTTACGACGAGCGGCGTCCCGAACCGAATCCGACTGAGTCATGCTGTGTGCTGGGCGTGCCTGCGCGAGAAGCCGGCCCTCGGGATCACGTTCCGCCATTCTCCGCTCGGCGCGCGGCCTTTGCGGCGCGTCGAGCCGCTTTCTTCTCCGCGATCTGCCGGGCGCGTTGCTCGATCGTGACGACCGCGTCCGGACGTTCGCGACCAAAACGCTTGTGGTAGAGGTCCTCGATGAAGATCGGCAGCGGTGCCTTCCACGGCTCCTGCCTGTGGTTGTCGATCTTGCCCATCTTCTTCGGATTCATGCCGAGCTCGCGGGCCATCTGGACGTGTGCGTGCGACAGGTGGTGCCGCCGGCGGACGTCGATCCAGATCTGTAGGTCCGGCGGAATGGAGTTGGGATTCTTGCGCTCGCTCATCGGCCGGCGCTTCGCAGGTCGGTGACCAGGTCCTCGATCACCATCTCCTCGGGGACGGAGCAGGATAGTCGCCGAACCACGTCCTCGAAGATGTCGGCCAGCGCGGGGGTTTGCCCGAGCGCCTTGCGTAGCGCCTCCACACTGAACCGCCACGGGACCGCGGCGTAGCAATCCTCGAGATCCCGGAAGATTTGAACCCCGGCTTCGTCGAAGTCGCCGTGGTGTTGCAGCCGGACACCGGCGCGATGCACGATCGAAAATAGGAGCCGCACCGCGTCCGATGGCCGCCCTGCCGTGCACACGAGCGGTGGGCAGGCCGCGCCCAGACGCCGCTCTGCGGCGATCAGCACCGACGGGTTCTCGCAGCTGAAGCAGGGCACGCCGGGCGGCCACCGTAGTTCGGCGACGGATAGCTGGCCGTAGGTCAAGACCACGTGTGTCCCGCGCAACGCGCGAGCAATGACCGCTGCTGGTCCATCCCCGATCAGTGGCAGGTTGAGTGCGGCCACGTTCGACGAGATCGGATCGACGAGCACATTCCATGCCGCCCACACCTCGCGCGCCGAGGCCTCGTCTCCCAGTCCGACTGCTGCCGCGAGGAGCGAGATCGTCAACCCGTGCAGCGGCGTCCCGACGTCGAGCGCGTGCGGCTCCCCGCCTAGGATCCACGCCGCGAGCACGCCACGCTGGACCGTCCGCTCGCCCGGAAGAGCGTCCAGAACCCGCAGCGCCTGCTCGACCAACGGACGCATCGCCTCGTGCACGCGACCCTGTCGCACCGCCTGCTCGAACCATTCGGCTACCGCCGGCCGCGCGACGACCGCCGGATGCGACGTCAGCCATGAGCGGAACTCGCTGCGGCGTTCGTGCTGCGCGGCGCGCTCGGCCGGGAGATCGCGAAGCGACCGTCCGCCGACCCGTTCGTATTCCGCCCGGGGATCGATCCGGCACGCTCTCAGCGCGGCTTCGAACTGGGACAGCGCGACGCGCAGGGTCGTGCCGGGCAGGACCGGCTTACGTCGAGATGTAAACAGGAGACCGTCGAGCGCAAGCGCCTCCTCCGCGGTCAGGTCCGCAACCACCAGCCGGCCGTCACCGCCGGCGCCGCGTTGCTCGCGCTTATCCCGCGCCGTAAGGATCGCGCGTTCGAGCGCCGGGTCAGCGGTGGCCGCGCTCAAACCAGCTGCTCGTCCTGCTCCAGCTCCCGCAGCACCTCCCCGTCCCACAGGAACGGGATCGCGTGCACCCCGAACGTGCCGTTCTCGCGGTGGAGCTGGTAGATCGCGAG
>Ga0187772_10000025_pt1 | contig 51263 bp, 47 predicted proteins | sample 0116_SJ02_MP15_2_FD_133137 | JGI IMG/M metagenome (GOLD analysis project Ga0187772, IMG submission 133137) | Tropical peat soil microbial communities from peatlands in Department of Meta, Colombia - 0116_SJ02_MP15_20_MG | ecosystem: Environmental > Terrestrial > Soil > Wetlands > Peat | place... | reverse complement strand
TAGAGGAAGATGTTCGGGTAGAACGAGAGCGGCTGGGACGGGTCGGGGTCCCAGTAGTCGTGCGTGTCGGCGATGTTGATCGTGAGGTTCCCGACGATCCGAATCGCCTCGAGCGTCTCGCGACGCCCGGGGAACTCCTCGGGGATGGTCGTGTACCCGGGGCTTTCCGCCTCGTTATCGACCTGGCGGCACCAGACGACCGCGACCGGCGTGAGGGTCGAGCCCGGGGCGGCCGAGTCCGCCGTCGCCATCAAGCCCCCTTCGTCGCCCGACGCTCGAGGATGCGCTCGCACGCCCGAGCGAGGGGAAGCGTCGTGTTGACCATGACCGGCACGCCCATCGTCACCGTGCCCGAGTTCGGGGCCTCTTCGCCCGTCTCGCCGATGAAGAGCGGGTGGCCCTCGCCGGTGGAGACGGCGCTCGAGATGAGGAAGACATCCTCCTTGGTCGAGATCCCTCGGCCCTCCTGGGCGACGAGAATCGTGCCCATACCGGCGCCGTCGCGCCGGAGGAGGAAGTCCGTCGTGTCGAACGTGGACCGGTACGTTCGCTCCCGGACCGACTGCTCGACCTCGCCGTAGAACTCCTTGAGCTTGTCCGCCTTGGAGACCGCGATGACCAATGGTAGGTCGCGGGTCCGGGTGTAGCGGAAGACCCCGCGGGCGAGGTTCACCTGCTGCGCCTGGTCGCGGAGCGATGGGAGGCCCGGCGAGAGCAGCAGGATGATCGCATCCGCGCCGCAGACGAACCTACCGAGAAGAGTGAGGCCCCGCTTCCACAGGTCCCGCCGGTCCGGTCGCCACGAGTCGAAGTGCGGGATCACTCGGCAGGTCTTCTCGGTGACCTCGCCTTCGGGGGTGTCGAGCCAGATCCGGTCGTAGGTGAAGTAGTCGGCGATGATGCCCCCCGCCTCGTCGACGGTCTGCAGCTCCATCGGGCGCGACCCCGCCTCCCCCTCGGGGGCCGCGTAGCGGAACCGCATCTTCATCTCGACGAACTGGTTGAACTTCGTCGGGAGCGGGTATTTCGTCAGGATGCCCTGCTCGTCCCGGCCCGCGCTCAGCTCGACCCAGAGCTTGCGCCGGTCCTCCATCGGGCGGTTCACGTAGTAGCGCGTGGTGGTCTCGAGGCTGCCCTCGGGGTCGGTAGGGTCCGTCGTCTCGTAGGTGGTCTCCTCGAGCGCCACGTCGTTTTCGAGGTCGCCGAACAGAGGGAGGCTCCCATTCTCGGCGCGGGACGGGATGTAGAGGATGGGGAGGTTCAGGCCGAAGTGGCCGGAGAGGAATCGGAAGTAGGTGGTCTTCCCCGAGGCGGGGATCCCGACCACCGCGATGCGGGTCGTGTCGGCCGAGGGCTTGGTTTCCCTCTTCCCCGTCGACCGACGGCGGGTGGTCACCTTGACTTCGGGCATTCAGGGCCTCCTTACCGCATCTCCGCCAGGCATATTTCAATGAAGTCCAACGCGCCTTCCACGGTCGGACCCTGGGAGGCGAGGTCGAGCCGCGCGTCCTGGAGCAGTGAGAAGACCTCTTCGACGGCCGCTTCGTGCTTGATCGCGGCGTCCTGGAGGTCGCCCTCCCCGGCGAGCCGCGTGAGCTGGTAGGTGCCGCGCAACTCCATCAGCTTCGCGAACAGGTCCATCAACCGCTCGCGCACTTTCGGGTCGCCGTGGACGAGGTGGTGCTCGGTATCGTCGATGAACCGGACGAGCGTCTCGGTTTCTTTGTCGTTTTGCATCCTCGCCTGGAGGACGGCCAGCCGGCGAAGGATCGGGGCCTGGGTGGCCGGGGGCAGTTTCTCGGCTTCGGCCCAGGCTTGGAGGAGGGCGCGGGCGGCCTCCACCACCGCGCGACGGGCGTACTGAATCCGCGCCTCCCAGTAGAGCCGAGTGACGGCGGGTAGGAATCCTTGGGTCCGCTGGATCAGTTCGAGCGCGTGGTCGAGCTGGCCGGAGAGGTACGCGGCGACGACCTCGCCGAGCGGACCGTAGCGTTCCTTGAGGTAGGCGGGCGGGCCCCCGGGCCCGGTGGCGAGGAAGTCCACCTCCATCTCGGGCGCCTCGGCGTACGACGGGGAGTCGCCGCCTTTGGTGAGCGACTGAGCGTCCCTGATGCGGGCGACGGTCGCGTGCTGCTGCGGCTCCTTGAGCGCCCGAGCCGCGTTCGCCGCGTGCCGCGCGAGCTCTTCGGGATGAAGCTCCTCGATGGGGCGGTCGTCCTCGTAGCCGACGTCGACGAAGGCGTTGACCATCTGAGCGAACAGCTGCGAGCCGGTCGTGACGAGCTGGAAGCTGAAGGCGGGCGGGAGGCCGAGCTCTTGGGCGCGCTCGGCCATCTGGGTCACGAACTGGTTCATCCGGCCCGTGTCGACGCCCTTGTCCCGTTCGTCCCCGCTGCCGATACCGATGATGCGAACCGTCAACCGAGAGTGCGCTGGCAGCACGTAGGGGACCAGGTCGACCCGGCCGTTCGGCACCTTGGCCGCCGGGTCGGAGCGGACATCGAAGCGGCTCGAAGCGTTGTCCCAGCCGTCCGTGACGAGCACGAGGTTCCCCTGCACGCCTTGCGTCCCCATCCGCAGAAGGTCCGCCCCCACGCCGATCGCGTCCCAGATCGCGGACCGTCCGCTGGGTGTCAGGAGCGAGATCAGGTTCTCGATGTACGGAAGGTTCTCCCGGTGAATGTCGCCGAGCGGTACCGGGACGCGGACGGTCTCCGTGAACGTCACGAGCCCGAACAGGTGGCCGCTCGTCGCGGCGTCCTGAAGGATCCGGAAGACGGCGGTCCGGGCCACTTCGATCTTCTGGTGTTCGGGCCCGCCCGTTTCCGGGTCCGGGAGGGGGGCGAACATGCTCTTGGAGAGGTCGAGCAGAAGGACGTTCCGTTCCCGGGTCGGTGGTGAAGCGGATTCTTCTCCGTCGTTCTCCATAGGATGAGATGCCTTGTCCAAATGCGGGAGGGGTCCCTAGATCCGGTGCGGGTAGCCCCCCCGGGCGGCTCCACTATCAGGCACGCCGGAAAATACCTCAGCTAGGGTATTTGTGCATATCGCCGGTGTGAGCATGCCTCCACCGGCGGCAAAAGTCGGCCGCGGCCGTGCCGGATAGGGTTATAAACCGGACCCGAGTCGGCCCCGCCCGCATGGGAAGTATCCGCCAGACGTACATCAAGCGGGTCGCGATCGAGTTGATCCGCCATTATCCGGACGATTTCACCGGCGATTTCACCCGCAATAAGCAGAAGGTCCTCGAGCTCACCGACCTCGGCGTCACCGTCGAAGGTCACCTCCAGGCGAGTCACAAGAAGCTCGCCAATCGGATCGCCGGATACGCGACCCGGTACGTGAAGCGGAAGCGTGGGACGTAGTTCGTCCTACGAGCGGGAACGTCCGAACCCCGCTCAATCGAAGATCTGCAGTCCTTCTTGCAGGTGAACGACCTCGACCGGGGTCGTGGGCCGGCCGACGAGAAGTCCCCGCGAGTTCGCGACCACGCACGCGCCGACGATTGGGACGCCGAAGTTCGCGGTCGACCGGTGCACCGGCACGTGCAGGAGCTCGCTCACGTGGACCGTCTCCTTCTCGGTCGCACGCGGGTGCACGATAACGCCCCGGTTCGTCGCGACACCGGCCATGCCGACCGTACCGAGCCCGGCGATCGTCCCCCGCTCGGTCGGCACGCCGAGCGCCCGGCGCAGGGCGTCGACCGCGTCGTCCGAGAACTCGGGGTGGACGAGCGCGCCCGAGTCGTTCACCAGGACGTTGTTGCCCATCGCGTTCTGCCGATGCGCGACGACCGTGAGCGGGGCGACCGACTCGAGGGTTCGTCGTTCCTCCGGGTCGACCTCCCCGCCGACCACGAAGCCGTTGGAGTTGCCGGCGAGCAGCGCGCCGACGACCTCCGCGTCGAGGATCGTCGTCCGGACGATCTGTACGTCCAGCATGCGGGCGAGGTCGCGTTCGACCGCGCGAGGGGCGTTATCGGGAACGATCGCGAACCGGTCGCCGACCCGGAGGTAGACCCCGAGATAGGGGCTCCCCCCGACCAGAGTCCGACCGACCGGCACGCGAGGGGCCTCCCCCGACCGACCCTACTCGGTCTCGAGCAGGTCGACCTCGATGAGGCCGTCCTCGAATCGAATCGCCTTCACTCGGACCCGGCTTGGAATGTGCTGGATACCGCGCTCCCAGATGTGCTCGTTGAGCCGCGGGTCGATCCAGACGTCCTCCGGTTTCCCCTTCATGTGGCGGACGACGAATCGCCGGACCGTTTCGAGCGCGTGGCCGGCGCGTCGGCGACGTGACGGCTGGTGCTGGCTGGGCCGCAGGGGGATCACGTACTCGCGCTCGAGTTCTTCGGTGTGCCGGGAGGACGGTTTCGCGGGCATCGCACGGTACCTCGGTTACTCCTCTTTCGTGAACGGTCACTTGTGCAAGTGGCCCCGTTTCCAGACGTGCCGCTTCGGGTGGCGCGTGAAGCGGCGGTTCGTCCGCTGCATCACCCAGGCGGGCACGCGCCGGTTCCCCTTCACGACGCGGAACAGTCGGGTCTTGCGGGCGAGGCTCTTTCTACGGTTCGCCATCGATTCCTCCGCTCACCGCCGCGTGATGCGGATCTCCCGCTTCTCGGGGGCGATCCGCTCGAGCAGCGCCCTCAGGGTGACGTCGTCGATCGCGCGCTGAATCCGCCCGCTCGCGGCGAGCGCGATCAGCTGCTGCTCGACGGCGGAGGCGACCTCGGGCTTTGCGAGGCGGATCCGGGCGAGTCGCTCTCGCGCTTCGGGGGTCAGGATCCGGCGCAGGACTTCGGTGCGCTCCTGCTCGCGACGGGCCATCTCGGCCTCCTGAGCGGCGAAGGCCTGAGCGTTCGCCACCTCCGAGCTCTGCATCTCCTGGAGCTGCTGGAGGCGCCGCCGCCGGAGCTCCGCGAGCTCGGCATCGTCCCCGTACGCCATCGTTCCGAACCCTCCCCTCGGAAAAACCACTAGAGGTACTTGGCGAGTTCGGGTCGCTCGGAGGCCATCGCCTTCAGGATCTCCCGGGAGAGCCCGTCAAGTAGCTTCTGCCCCTCGGGGCTGACGCGGCGGCCCTTGGTCTTGTACGGTTGGACGAGGCCGGCCTTTTCGAGCTGGTGGACGATCTCGCGTAGGACGGACCTCGAGCCGGTGCGGGCATGATAGGGCGCGCTGCCGCGGTCGCGTTTCCCGCCGTACTCCGCGCTCAGACGTTCGATGCCGACGTATCCCTGAAGGTAGATCTTCCGCAGCACCGACGCGCTGCGGAGATACCACCAGTCCACCTGCGTCGGAGCGCGCTGCTTGTGCACACCGGTCTTCGCGAAGGTCGCCCAGGGCGGCGGGCTCACCGCCTTGCGAGCGCGGAGCTCCGTCGCGAGCTTCGGGAGCAGCGCGGACGGAGGTACGTCGTTCGGATGAGTCATGAGGCGGCGCGCCCACCGTGCCCGCGTATTTAAAGTCGCAGGCGAGAAATCGTTTCGCCGGAGGCGAGCCGGCCGCCGGCGTGGGTGGACTTAACTATCTTGGCCGACGTGGGTCCCTTCGAGGAGGCCCACCGTCCGTTCGATGGCGACCGCCGCCCTACTACTAAGTGGAGGGGAATCGAACCGGTTCGGCGGGACACCGAAGGCGCTGATGCCGGTCGGCGGCCGTCCGGCCGTCCGACGTCTCGCGGAAATCTGCCTGGACCGGGGGCTCGACCCGGTCGTGGTCGTGGTGGGACCGCATCGGGGCCCGATTGCGCATGAGCTTCGGGAGACAGGGGTCACGCTCGTCGACTCCGAGCTCTGGTACGAAGGGCGTACGGCGTCCATCCATTCCGGGCTCGAAGCGATCCCGACCGACCGGGACGTCTTATTCTGGCCGGTCGACCACCCGTTCGTGCTCGAGTCCACGATCGATGCGCTGCTTGCCGCGCCCTCGACCGACGCGCTCGCCGTCTGGTTCATTCCCACCCATGAGGGTCACGGGGGCCACCCCGTCTACTGGCGTTCGAGCGTGCGAGGCGACATTCTCGACCTTCGCAGCGACGCCCCCCTACGGTCGTTGCTTCCCGAGTTCGGCGTTCAGGTTCGCCGGATCGCCGTCAACGACCCCGGCGTGGTCACGAACGTCGACACGCCCGAGGAGTACCGAACCGCGCTCGAGGAGTGGGCGTCGCGGTCGCAGGTGCTCTGATGGACCGACGGCTGACGCGTGAAGCGCTGCGCCTCTTCGAGATGCACGAGGCGTTCGTTCGTGCGACCGTGGTCCGAGCCGTGGGTTCCGTCCCGGGCAAGGTCGGCTCGAGCATGATCGTTCGCGCGGACGGTTCGACGGTCGGAACGATCGGGGGCGCCCAGCTCGAGGAGGAGGTGAAGTCGCGCGCCCGCACGGCGTTCGAGCGTCGGGAGGGGGACCTTCACCACTTCGACCTTCAGGCTTGGAAACCCGGGGGTCTACCCAGTCTTTGCGGAGGCTCGGTGGAGATCGCGATCGAGTTCGTCGGCGCGCGGCCGAACCTTCTGCTCTGGGGGGGTGGCCACGTGGCCCAGGCGCTCGCGCAGCTCCTACCGACCCTGGAATACGACTACAGTGTCGCGGACGACCGACCCGAATGGGTTGCGGTGGAGCGATTCCCGACCGCGGAACGCCGCGAGGTCGTCGCGCCGGAGCGCCTTTTCGACGTGTTCGAACCGACGTCGTTCACGCACCTCTACCTCCTCGGCTACGACGCGATGAAGGATCTTGAAGTGCTCGCGATCGCGGTCGAACGGTTCCCCAACACGATCGGACTGATCGCGAGCGCGTCGAAGCGCGAGCACCTGTTTGCGAAGCTACGCGAGCGGGGCGTTTCGCGCGAAGCTCTGGCCCGCGTCCGGTCGCCCGTCGGCCTGCCGATCGGTGCCGAGTCGCCTTCGGAAATCGCCGTGAGCATCGTCGCGGAGATCGTCCGGGAACTCCACCCAGCGACCTTAGGTAGCTCCTCGCGTCAGCTCTCCCAGGTGACTCCCGACACCGATGCCGTTCCCCGAGCCCCTTAGGTTCCGCCTCAACGGGCATCCCGCCGAGGTCGGCTGCGAGGACGCCCGGATCCTCCTCGACCTCCTGCGCGAGGACCTCAACCTCACGGGAACGAAGCGCGGCTGCGACCTCGGAACCTGCGGATGTTGCACGGTCCTTCTCGACGGGCGGCCCACGCTGAGCTGCCTCACTCTCGCGCGGCTTGTCGAGGGTCGCGAGGTGACGACCATCGAGGGGATCTCCCCTCCGAGCGGCCTCACGCCGGTGCAACGCGCGTTCGTCGAGCTCGGGGCGACCCAGTGCGGCTTCTGCACCCCCGGATTCATCGTGACGGCGACGGCGCTCTTGCGCGACCACCCGCATCCTCCGCGCGATGAGATTGAACGGGCGATCTCGGGCAATCTGTGTCGATGCACCGGCTACCGGAAGATCGTGGACGCGATTGCGATGGCCGCTCGGGAGGCGCCGTAATGGCCTCGGCCCCACCGCGGCCGTACCGGCTCCTCGGAGGCCGAATCCCGTACGTCGAGGGCCCGCTCAAGGTGACGGGACGGGCGGAGTACACGGACGACATCCAACGACCCGGGATGCTCGTCGGCCGTCTCCTCCGAAGCCCGTGGCCGCACGCCCGTTTGAAGTCGATCGACACGAGCGCCGCGCGGGCTCTACCCGGCGTGTTCGCGGTCCTCACCGGCGATAGGTATCCCACGCCATTCGGAGTCCTTCCGATCACCCACGACGAGACGGCGATCGCGGTCGGCAAGGCCCGCTATATCGGGGACATCATCGCCGCGGTGGCGGCCACGGACGAACGCACCGCGGAGCGGGCGCTCGGGCTGATCCGGGTCGACGTCGAGCCTCTTCCCGAGTACGCCGACCCGCGGATGGGCGTCACTCCGGTGAGCGAGCCGATTCACGCGCGGGGTCTGCTCGGCTCGAACATCCAGAAGGAGGTTGTTCAGCATTTCGGGAACGTGGACGCCGCGTTCGCTCAGGCGGCGCACTCTGTCCGGGTCCGGGCCAACTTTGCCGGGGTGACCCATGCGTTCACCGAGCCGATGGCCACGATCGCCGAGGCGACGCCGGACGGTCGCCTCACCGTGTGGAGCGCGACGCAAGTGCCGCACTACCTCCACCGGGCACTCTCGGAGGTGCTCGGCCTCCCGATGCACCGTATCCGCGTGATCAAGCCCGAGGTCGGCGGCGGCTTCGGGGGAAAGTCCGACCCGCTCCCGCACGAGATCGTCTGTGCCGCGCTCTCGATCGAGACGGGGCGACCGGTCAAGATCCTGTTCGACCGCGAGGACGTTTTCTATACGAACCACGGACGCCATCCGACCCAGAACGACGTCCGGATCGCGCTCGACGCCTCGGGACAGATCCTGGCCTACGATATCGATGCGCTGATCGACGGAGGCGCGTGGAGTTCGTTCGGCACGGTGACGACGTACTACAACGGTGTCCTCGCGATGGGCCCGTATCGGGTCCCGAACTTCCGCTATCGGGGTCGGCGGGTCTATACGACGAAGCCACCTTCCGGCGCGATGCGCGCGCACGGGGGGACGAACATCCGTTACTCGGTGGAGGTGGCGCTCGACATGCTGGCGGAGCGCTCGGGTCTCGACCCGTTCGAGCTCCGGCGCCGGAACGCTTTGCCGCCCAACTCGAAGACCGTGAACGAGTTCCGGATCACCTCGACCTCCTTCCTCCAGTGTCTCGCCGCGGCTCGGGAGAAGAGCGGCTGGGACGACAAGTTCCGTCGGCTCCCGTACGGGCGGGGCGTCGGTCTCGGCTGCGGCTTCTACATCTCCGGCTCGAACAGCCCGATCCACTTCACCCCGAAGATGCCGCAGTCGACGGTCCACCTCAAGGTCGACATGGACGGCGGGGTCGCGGTCCACTCGATGCAGGCCGACATCGGCCAAGGGTCGAACACGTTGCTCGCGGCGATCGTGGCGGAGGTACTCGGCATCGACCTCGACCGCGTGCACGTCCAACGCGTCGACTCCGACGTGAGCCCGGTCGACCTCGGGTCGTACTCCAGCCGCGTCACGTTCATGATGGGGAACGCGGCGCGATTGGCCGCGGAGGAGCTCCGCACGAAGCTCGTCGCCGCTGCGGCGGCGTTGCTCGAGCGTCCGGCGGAAACGCTCGAGGTGGTGCACGAGCGTATCCAGGAGCGCGAGCACCCCGAGCACGGGGTCACTTTCCTCGAGTCGCTCCACCGGGCCATGGAGTCCTCCGGGGCCCTCAGTGCCACCGGGTCGTACCAGTCGCCGGCGATCGGCGGCACGTTCAAGGGCGCCCGGGCCGGCACCGCGCCGGCGTACTCGTTCGCGGCGTACGTCGCCGAGGTGGACGTCGACGACGAGACGGGCGAGTACCGGGTCCGGAAGATCTGGGCGGCATTCGACTGCGGCCGGCCCCTCAACCGGCTCGCCGTGGAGGGTCAGATCGAGGGCTCGATCCACATGGGCCTCGGCCAGGTGATGGGCGAGTCAATGAACTATCGAGGGACCCGATTGTTCAATCCGTCGCTTCTCGAGTACAAGATCCCGATGCCCCAGCAGATGCCCGACGTCGAGATCCTGCTCGTGGGCGAGGACGACCCGGAAGGCCCGTTCGGGGCGAAGGAAGCCGGCGAGGGACCGCTCATCGCGACGCTCCCCGCGGTGGGGAACGCGCTCTACGACGCGGTCGGGGTTCGTTTCACCGACCTCCCGATCACGCCGGACAAGGTCGTGAAAGGCGTCGACCAGCGCCGCGCCGAGGGGCGTCCCTGGAAAGGCAGGTAGGTCCCATGCACCTCGACCCGTTCGAGCTTCATCGTCCCCGCACGGTCGAGGAGGCCGTGGAGCTCGCCTCGCGCTGGCCGGGCCAGTGCGACTACCTCGCCGGTGGGACCGACCTGTTGCCGAACTACAAGATGCACCTTAACCTGCGACCGCATCTGATCGCCCTCGATGCTGTCGGCGAACTCAGGGACCACTCGCTCGACCGGGTCGGCGCGATGGTGCGGCTCGGCGATCTCGAGCGGGACACCGGATTCGGACGAGCCTACCCTGCGGTGGGCGACGCACTGCGCGAGGTCGCCACGCCGCTCGTCCGCGAGAGCGGTACGGTCGGCGGCAATCTCCTCGTGGAGACTCGATGTTTCTTCTTCAACCAGAGCTACTTCTGGCGGGCGAGCCTCGGCTTCTGCCTGAAGGCGGACGGCGACCGATGCCACGTCGTCCCCCAGAAGGAGCGCTGCTACGCGACGTTCTCGGGGGACCTCGCCCCGGCGTTCCTCGTGCTGGGCGCGGAGGTGGAGCTCGCGAGTCCCGGGGGCCGGCGGCGCCTCCCGCTATCGGAGCTCTACGACGCCCACGGCGACGGGATCCACCGGTTGACGATGCGCCCGGGCGAGCTGCTCGTGGCGCTTCACCTTCCGTCGGAAAGCCGCTCCCTCCGGGGACGATACCGGAAGCTCCGCGTGCGTCCATCCTACGATTTCCCGGAACTCGGCGTCGCCGTCGCCGGAGCGTGGGACGATTCCCGCGTCCGGTCGCTCGCGCTCGCGCTCGGGGGCGTCGAGACCTATCCCCGACGGTTCGACGAGCTCACGGCTCCGCTGGTCGGTGAAACGCTCTCGGAGGACCGCCTCCGCGCGCTCGCGGAAGCAGTGACCCGCGCGGTGCGTCCGGTGCATAACACTTTCCTCCTCCCGGACTATCGTCGCCGCATGGTCGGGGTCTACGTCCGGCGGGCGATTGCGGAGGCCCAGGGGGCGGCAGCAGCATGACCCGCGGGGCGGAGTTTGCCCTCTTGCCGATCGCCGCCCTCAAGAGCCACGAACGGATCGAAGAGGTGAACCTCCACGACCTGATGATGAACATCCGGCACTCTGGGGTACTCTCCGACCCCATCTGGGTCGCCCGCGGCTCCCTCGTGATCCTGAACGGGCATCACCGGGTCGAATCGCTGCGGCGGCTCGGAGCGGAGCGCGTGGCGGCGTGGGTGCTCGATTACGAGAGCGATATCGTCCATCTCGGGCGCTGGCACCCCGGCCCGCCGATTCCGAAGAGCGAGGTCGTGCGCCGCGGCCTCGAGGGTCGGCCGTTCCCGCCGAAGACGACCCGGCACCGGCTCCTGATCGAGCTTCCGGCCCGACCGACGCCGCTCTCGGAACTCATGCCGCCGGCCGTCGCCCACGGTCGGACCCGGACCCGAGTCCGGGCGTCGGTGCACTCCTAGGTCGGTCCGGGGGCCGGGCGCGGCGGGCCCGTGTACGGGAGCGGCAGCTCGCCGTCCGCGAACCGACGGATCGTCGCGGCGAGGAGGCCCACCTCCACGGGGTGAAGCCGAGCCCGGAGTGCCTCGGGGGTGTCGCCGGGGAGGACGGGCACCTTCTCCTGGGCGACCCGCGGTCCGCCGTCGACGTCGTTCGTCACGACGTGGACGGTGGCCCCGCTCTCCGTCTCCCCGGCCTCGAGCACCGCTCGGTGCACGCGCATCCCGTACATTCCGCGGCCGCCGTGGCGCGGCAAGAGCGCGGGGTGGATGTTGATCGCCCGTCCTTTCCAGCGCTCCACCCACGGCACCGGCAGGATCGACAGAAAGCCGGCGAGCACGACGAGCTCGACGCCCTTGTCGGTGAGCTCCTTCGTGAGACGGTCCGACCACGCGGCCGGGTCCGTTCCCCGCGTCGGAAGGACGACCGTGGGGAAGCCGCGTCGACGGGCCCGCTCGATCGCGGGGATGTTGGGCCGGTCCGAAACCACGAGGCAGATCCGGATTGGAAGGTGGCCGCCGGCGGCCAGCTCGGCCAGCCCCTCGAGCGTGGTCCCTTCGCCGGATACGAGCACCGCTACGGGCAGCGTGCGCGTCACGCACCAGGCGAGCGGTCGAGATTAGAAGAGGGTGGCGGAGGTGAAGCGGAACGAGCCGAGCGCGGCCGCCGGGGCGGTGACGCTCTCCCCGCCTTCGGAGTAGATGCGTCGTTCCTTCGCGAGCAGCCGCACCCCTTCGAGCGCGGTCAGGATGCTTTCGGTGAAGCGGAGGTTGCGCGCGGGGCGAGCGACCGCACCGTTCTCGATCGCGTAGGTCCCGTCCCGGGTCATCCCCGTGATGATGCCGCGGCCCGGGTCGACGACCCGGACGTAGTGGAAGCGCGTGACCAAGAGTCCCCGCCGGGTCTCGCGCACCAGCTCCTCCTCGCTAGCGTCCCCGGGGGCGAGCAGCATGTTGGTCGGCATCGGGCCGTAGTCGCCCCACGGCGCCTCGGGGGGGAGGGCGTGGCCGGTGAGCGGTCGGCCGAGGCGTCCGGAGGTGAGGAGGTCTGTCACGACCGGGCGGGCGATCCCCTCCGTGATGAGCGGGGTGGCCCGTGTCCAGGTTCCCTCGTAATCGATCGAACGGGGCAGCGTGTCGCGCGAGCGCGGGTCATCGACCAGCGTCACCGATGCGGGAGCGACCCTCTTGCCCCGGCGTCGCCGAAGGCAACTCCACCCTTCGACCTCGCCGTTCGCGGCGAACCCAAGGTTCCCGAGAAATAGGAGCAGGAGCCCGACCGCCGGGCCCCGTAGCACGACGGGGTACGAGCCCGCCGGGACCGTCTCGGGCGGCGTGCGGGCCATGCGCTCCGCGGCCTCGCATCCCAGCTTCGCGGGGGCGAGCTTCGCCGCGTCCCAGTGCGCCGCCTCCGACCAGCCTGACACGGGAGGGTCTTGGTCGGGGCGTTCCACGAGGACATTCGCGAACGCCACGGACCGGTTCGTGGACCGGTCGAGGCCGGAGGAGTTGACCACCCTCAGCGACTCGTGACCGACGTGGACCACTCCGGCGATGCGGGCCCCGGGCGCCTCGGCGGCCGCGGCACCGAGGATCTCTTCGGCCAACTCCGTCGCATCCTCGGGCGGCAGCTCCGCCGTGCGCTTCGAGAACGCGAGGCCGCTCGGGCCCCGACCGCTCGGAGAGCGAAACCCGGGAAACTTCCGTTCGACGGGCGCGACGCGCGCGAGCACGCTCGCGGAGGCGACGAGCCGCCGCAGGCCCTCGGGGGAAGCGTCCGAGCCCGTCGCCGTCGCGAGGCGACGGCCGTCGGCGAGCCGCAGCGAGACCTGGGTGGACCGCTCGAGATGCGGCTGGCGTACCCGACTGTTCGCGAATCGGATGGTCGTGGAGGCCGACCGTATGATTCTCAGATCGCCCGTCGACCCCGGCGGAAGCGCCCGCAGCACGGCGAGCGGTTCGCCCTCGGAGTGCCGTCGTCGGGCCGAAGGCACGTTCATCCCCCCCGGACCGCGACGCGGCGGAACCGAGCCACCGGTGCCGCGTGGCCGACGCGAGCGACCTGACCCGGCTGGCCTTTTCCGCAGTTCGGAAGGCCCCATAGGTGGCGAGTGCTCGCGTTCGCGACCGCGTCCATGGACGACCAGAACTCCGGGGCCATCCCGGAATAGATCGGGTTACGGACCAACTCACCGAGCTCCCCCTGCACGATCCGTCGCCCGACCTCCGTGCCGAACTGGAAGTTGAGCCGTCGGTCGTCGATCGACCATGAGCGGTTCGTCTCGAGGAAGACCCCCTCGTTCACGCCTTCGAGCAGCTCGTCGAGCGAGAGGTCGCCCGGCTCGAGATTGATGTTCGTCATCCGCACGAGCGGCGCGCGGTCCCCTCCCGACGCGCGGGCGGTGCCGCCCGAATGAGCGAGCCCCAGTTCCGCTGCCGACTCCCGGGACGAGAGGGTTCCGACGAGGATGCCCTCGCGGACGATCGGCGTGCGCTGGGCCGGGACGCCCTCATCGTCCCACCCGAACGTCCCGAGCCCCCCCGGCTCGGTCGCGTCCGCGACCACGTTCATGAGGTCGCTGCCGAACCGCAATGTTCCGATCATCCCCGGCGTGACCCAGCTCGTCCCGGCGAACGCGGCCTCGGAACCGAAGATCCGGTCGAGCTCGGTGGCGTGACCGACGCTCTCGTGCACCTGCAGGGCGAGCTGCTCCGAGCCGAGGACCACGGTGGTGGTTCCAGTCGGACAGGCGGGAGCGTCGAGGAGCTGGACCGCTTCGCGGCCGAGCTCGCTCGCGTGGGCGACGAGGTCGAGGTTTTCGACGAACTCGTAGCCGGCCTGGGAAAAATCCCCTCCGTGGGACGCCGGATAGCTGCGGCGCTGCACGTTCGCGCCGCGCACTGCGGTCGCCGTGACGCCCGCACCCACGTGAATGATTCGCGAGCTAAACGACGCGCCGTCGGAGGAGCCGTACCACTTGTTCTCCTCCCAGGCGGAGAAGGTGGCGATTCCGCTCTTCACCGTCCGGTCGACGTGGAGGCTTTTCTCGGCGGCCGTGAGGAGCTCGAGGATCGATTCCGGCGGGATCGAAAACGGGTCCTTGGCGACGCGCGTCGCGTACCGGCCGCCCCGGGGAGCCGATTCGTCCGTCACGCGGAGCGAGTGTTGGGCGTGACGTCCCGCGGCTCGCGCGAGACGGACAGCGAGCTGAGCGACCTCTCGGATCGGCTGGGGGCGGAGGTCGGAGGTGGTGGCGAACCCCCACGCGTCGTTCGTGCGCACGCGAACGCCGATCGCGTCGGTGCGCGCGTCCGTCAGGGCGCTCGCGGCCCCGTCCCGAACGGCGAGCTGCACGAACCGGTCGGGGGCGACGACGCGCGCGTCGACCTGGCGAACTCCCGAGACGCTCGCGGCGTTGAGCGCGACGCGGATGAGGTCCTCCAAGAACCCTCCTCGCCGCCGCCGAACCCGGGTCGAGGATTTACCGCTGTGGGTCCGATCGCCGAGCTCCTCGGTCGTTCGGCTAGAGCATGACCCGTAGGTTGAGCTTCTCGGTGAGTTCCTTGTAGCGGTTCCGGATCGTGACCTCGGTCACACCGGCCACCTCGGCGACCTCGCGTTGGGTCCGGCGCTCCCCGCACTGGACGCTCGAGATGTAGATCGCGGCCGCCGCGACGCCGGTCGGGCCTCGCCCGCTCGTCAGCTCGCGCTCGGTCGCCGCCTTCAGGATCTCGTTCGCGCGGGTCTGGATCTCCCCTTTTAGCTTGAGCTCCGAGCAGAACCGCTGGATGTAGTCCTGCGGTTTCGTCGGCATCAGTTTGAGGTGGAGCTCGCGTGTCATGAAGCGGTACGTTCGACCGATCTCCTTGCGACCGATTCGCGACTTGGAGGCGATCTCGTCGAGCGTCCGAGGAACGTTGCACTGTCGGCAGCTCCCGTAGAGCGATGCCGCGACCACGCCCTCGATGGACCGCCCGCGAATCAGATTGCGATTGACCGCCTTGCGGTAAATCATCGCGGCGGTCTCGCGCACGTTGCGCGGGAGCGCCATCCCCGAGGCGATCCGGTCGAGCTCGGCGAGCGCGAAGGCAAGGTTCCGTTCCGTGGCGTTCGACACTCGGATGCGTCGCTGCCACTTGCGCAGCCGGTAGAGCTGCGCGCGGTTGCGGGTCGGGATCGATTTTCCGTACGGGTCCCGGTTCTTCCAGCCGATCTCGGTCGAAAGGCCCTTGTCGTGGATCGTGAGCGTGGTCGGCGCCCCCGTACGGGCGCGCTTCTCGCCCTGCTCGGCGTCGAAGGCACGCCAGTCGGGTCCCTGGTCGATCATCGACTCCTCGAGCACGAGGCCGCACTCGTCGCAGACGAGCTCCCCCCGCTCGTAGTCCCGGGTGAGGTGCGTCGAACCGCAGCTGGTGCAGCGGGTCGGCACGACAACGTCCTCGGGTCGTTCCGCGGGCTTTTCCGCGTTCGGGCTCGACTCTCCGTTCTGCATCGCTCCTCCGGCCTCCTACTCTCGGACCAGGCTGCGCCCCAGGAGGGCCGCCCCTTCGCTCGGGCTCGGCGTCCGTCGGGGCCGCACCGAAAGGTACGGACGAGCGACCGGCCCGAAGACCCGGACGACCTGGCCGCGCACGGTCCCGACGGCGTCCGCGACGAGGGTACCCTCGGGGACCACCTCAGGACCCGTCGCTCGCACCGTGAGATGACCGGCGGGTGTGATCGCCAGCACCGTCCCCACGTCGCGACTCCCCGGCCGAACGTTCGCGCGCGACAAGTGGTATAAACCACTTGCGATACGTATATGAAGATTACGGCCGAGGGCGGGGCCGGTTCCGGCTCCGTGCTCCCGAGGGATACTGGTCCGAATCGCTGCTCTCCTCGTCCCGCTCCTCGGGAGGAACGTAGGGCGAGTAGAACGAGGGTCGGACCGTTCGCGGGTGGCCCTCCTCGCCCTCCTCTTCCTCGGCCTCCTCGGACGGGGGGGACTCGACCGGGGGCGGTGCTTCGGTCCGGGGGGCCGTGAGCCGTCGGATCGGCGCGGCTGGTTCGCCGATCGTGACCCTCGCGGGAGGGCTCGGCGCGGGGTTGGCCGCAGCCGCCGCCGCGGCGGCCGCCGCGCGGTTGCGCTCGCGGGTGAGGTTGTCGACCTCGGCCCAGAGCTGTTCGATCTCCTCCTCGGGCGTGCCGTATCCCCGCCGGTCCTCGCTGATCGCGGCGCGGACCTGCGCCATCAGGCGGGCGGCGCTCGAAGCGTCGCGGGCTTTGCCCTTGATGCGCTGGAGGCGGCGCGCCAAGTTGCGTGCCTCGAGCAGAATCTCCTCCTCCTCCCGGGGCGATAGGGGAGGCAACGCCGGTGCCCGGGGGATACGGGCCACCGTGCGGCGCGTCTCGACGAGTCGCTGAGCACAGGTCGCGAGGTTCTGGTCCTGGATCGATTGCAACAGGCGGGAGAACGAGCGGACCGCCTCGGTGACATCCTCGCCCCGGTCGCGGGCCCGGCGGATCGAGACGCCGAGGGCCTGCGCTTCCTGCACGCAGAACTTCGGTACCGCGTCGTTGAGGACGGCGAGGGCGAGCGAAGCGCTCGCTGCGGCTTTCTCGAGCGAGCCGGAACTGAGCGGCTCGGCCATCAGCCGCTTGCGAGGGTTCCCGACACGGTTGTCGAGGATGTCGAGGTCGACGCCGATCGCGCCCGCGATCGCGCGAAGCTCGTCGGCGCGACGCAGGAGCTCCTTCACCCACGTCCAGTCGGCCCCCGCGCGCTGAAGGAGCGCTTCCGCACGTTTCAACACGTCCGAGGCGGCCTGGAGCTCGCCCTCCTCCACCGCCTGGCGGAACGTCTCGGCCACGTTGTCGGTCGGGAACGGCAGCCCTTCGGCTTCCAGCGCCCGGCCGCGTTGCAGCACCGAATCGAGCCGGGGGCGGAGAGTGGCGGGGGTGACCGGTTCGGGTACCATCGGTCGATCAGCCCCCCGAGCTCTCCGTCGAGAGCATGCGCATGAGTCGGGTCAGCGTAAGGTCGGCCTCTTTCAGCATGCGGGACCGGAGGAACTCGGTCGCTTCGCGGATCTGAACCGCCGCGTCGTGGGCGACCTCGCTGTCGGGCGGCAAGGTCCGGATGCGCGCCGCGAGCGACCAGGCCTTTTTCAGTAGCCGGTCGAGCATCTCATCTTCGGTTTCGGTGACGACCCGCGGCGGAGCGGGGGTGGCGGCCGGCGAAGCCGCCGCCGCGACCTCGAGCTCGGCGAGCTCCTTGCGCAGCTCCTGCACGCTCCGCACCGCCTCGGCGAGCCGCCCCTTCTTGAGATGCCGCGTCGCCTCGAGGTGGAGCCGCTTGGCCACCGCGCTCGGGACGTGGTCTTCGGGGTATCGGTCGATCGCCTTCTCCGCGCGCTCGAGTTCCTCGTGGAGCGCGCTCGGTACGGCTTCGTGGAGCAGCATCAGCGTCTGGGCGGCATCCTGACCGAGCGCGTCCAACACCTCTTCGGTGAGGTTCGGGGCCCTTAGCTTTTCGCGGATCTCCTCGATCTCGCTCGAGATCTCGCCGAGCGGGATGCCTAGGTCGGCGGCCTCGCTGCGCAATCCCTCGACCTCGGCGAGCAAGCCCTGGAGACCCCGCCAATCGGACTCGAACTGCGCGAGCCGGCGTTCGGTGCTGATCACCCGGCGGACCGCGTCCTCGCGTTCCCCCGCTTCGGCTGCCTCGTGGGCCGAGCGGAGGTCTTCGCCGATCGCGATGCGAGCCCCGGTACGCTCGAGCGCCTCGCGCCGTTCGCCGAGCTCGCCGAGCCGCCGGTGCAGCAGCTCGTCCGTCTCGGTCTCGAGCCGAGCTTGGGCGGTCCTCAGGATGGCGAGCGCCTCCGCGACGCGGCCGTCGGCCTCGCTGAGCGCCGCCTGGCATAGCTCGTTCGTCAGGTCGGGCGCTCCGCGGCCGAGGTCGGACACGAGCTCCATCTTGGACCGGAGGTCCCGACTGATCGCGGCATTGAGGTCCTCTTCGGGGGTGAGGACCCTCGTCTCCGGTGTCGGTTTCGGGGTGGCGGCCGCCGGCTCGTTCGCTGGGGCGGTCGGAGGAGTGTCCCCCGTCTCGCTCGAACGGAGACCTTCGATCGCGAGTCCCGTCGGGAAGCCGCAGACCGAGCAGTGGAGCGCGGTGGAAGCGATCGGCTGCTCGCAGATCGGACAGCTGGCCGGCACAGTAGGTTCCTTTTCCTCTGGAGAGACGGAGCGCGCGCCCTTAATCCCTTTCGTCAGCTCCTTGCTTTCGAAGGACGAACGCTCCGCTCACCGTCAGCCACCCGAAAACGTGGGGACGACCGTGAGCCGCATCGGTCGGTCGATGGGAGTGTCGAGGGGGAGCGGCGTTTCTCCCTCCAAAACCGCGCAACCTTCGGGCGATTCCCCGGCCCGCCGCACGACCGCGCGGACGAGCGTGCCCACTGGCACTTCGTAGTGGCTCCGACGTGAACGGCCCGAGCGCACGACCTCGACCTGCACCCCAACCGGAGAGGGAGAGGCGCTGAGGGGGAGAATTTCCGTCGCCGGGGAGATTCCCCGGGCGTCCTTTGAACTCCCGCGATGCAAACGCATCACCAGATCTCGAATCTGGCGCCTTGGCCAAGCTAGGCTACCTCAGCACCCGGACGGTCCGCAGACCTGCCGTCACTTGAGCCTTTCCCGAGACTCGAGGTCCGCCCCGGTGAAAGGTGAGCGCCGGTTCACGATGGCCGGGTGCCGGTCGGGTTCCCGACGGCCGATTTGAGGCGCGTGATGGCGTCGACGGGGTACGGGTCCACCTTCCCCAGGTCCGCTAGGTACAAGCTCACATGGTCGCCCAGGGCGATGCCGCTCACCAGGGCCTCCAGCCGGTCCTCGGCGCCGAGAGCGACCCGGGCCACGGCCACTCCTTTCGACCGGAGGAGCCGAGCCAGGTATTGGAAGCTCAGGCGCACGGCAGGCGATTCCCCCGACCATTCGAGCAGCAACGCGATGTATTTCGGAGCGTCGCGGCGGGAGAGCGCGTCCCAGCCCACGATGGCGTTGTGGAACAACTCCGGCACTTCGTCGAACACCGCGGGGCGCTTCGCGTTCTCTTCGACCTGCGTCTTCCATCGTCGGGCGAGCGCGACGAACGACTGCTCCGCGTAAACGAACGGAAGGCCCGTCCCCACCTTCTTCGCGAGCGCGGCGGCGGGACCACGGGCGCGCGCATATTCTCGGATCCGCTCGCGCGTCGCCTCCGCGGCGCCCGCGACTCGGGTCTCGAGAGACTCGGGGAACGAGGGGTCGAGGAGCCCGAGCACACCGCCCAGCATCTGGCCGACCGCCGAGCGCGGGGGCAGACCGGGCGGCAAGGTCAAAATCGGGACGCCGTCCCGCTCGGCCCGCTCGAGGAGCGCGCCGCCGGACGTGACGACCGTGCGGTGGGCACCGGCCCGTCCCGCCGCGTCGTACGCGGCCAAGCTCTCCCAGGTGTTGCCGGAGTAGCTCGCCACGAAAACCTCCGTGCGCCCGTCGACCGATCGAGGAAGCTCGGGGGACCGAACCGTCGACAGCGACGCCCGGCTCTCCGCCTCCACCAGCCCGCGAGCGAGGTCGAACGCGATACCCGAACCGCCCATGCCGACCGCCACGACCCGCAGGTCATCGGCCGGGAGGGGCCGGGCGAGCTCGATGCCCGCGCGATATCCCGCGACGAGGGCGTCCGGCAAGGCCGCGGCGAGCGCCCGCATTCGGGCCGCCCCTTCCGAGGCGTTCGACGTCATTGCCGGCGAGGGAAACCGACGGAAGATATCTCTTACGGCCGTACGTGAGCGTATCTTAGATTACGGGGAAAGTTGATGAAGCCCGTCCAGCCATGGCTACGACGTCCGCTCCGGGCGAGCGGTGAAAGAGGGTTCCGGGATGGCAGGGGAGGGCGTGGTCGCCCATCCGGCGGAAGCCCGTGTGTCCACGGGCAATCCGTCGCTCGACGCGATGCTCGAAGGAGGGCTGGTCGCCCACCGACCGTACCTCATCGTCGGACCCTCGGGGACCGGCAAGACGACCCTCGGAATCCAGTTCCTCTGCGAGGGCGTCCGGCGTAACGAGCGCGTGCTGCTCGTGACGCTCGAGGAGCCCCCGAACGAGGCCCGTGCCAACCACCGGGGGCTCGAGCCCACGCTCGACCGGGTCGAAGTGTTCGACGCGATCCCCGACATCATGCGGTACGAGCGGACGCCGTTCAAGGACATCGCGTCGGTCCGGACGGCCATCCCGTTCGCTCACGTGCCGCCCCGTATCCGGCAGAGCCCGGAGCTGGCGAGCGTCGAGGTGACAATTACCGCGCTCGAGCAGATGCTCCGTACCGAGGTGATCCGCAAGGGGTACACGCGGCTTGTGATCGACTCGCTCACCGCCCTTCAGTACTTCTGCATGAAGGGATTCGACCCGGTCGGCGGCGCGCAGTCGCTCCTGCGGTTCCTCTCCGACCTCCGGGTCACCACGCTCATCACGGTGGAGGCGCCGCTTGAAGACGTGGAGACCCCCGAACGGATGTTGGCCCGTGGAGAGATCCGGCTGTTCCGCTGGGAGCTCGACGGCCAGACCGTCCGGGCGGTCGGTGTCGAGAAGTTCCGCGGCAGCTCCCACGATGTGCGCCTGCACCCCTACCGCATCGGTCCCCAGGGGATCGACATCAACCTCGACATGACGATCTCCCGCGACACGCGGCAGATCATCGAGCCGATCGTGCCTCGGGTAGCGGTGACGGTCGCGACGGCGCCACCCGCCCCGGTCGCCTCGCCCGTGACCCCCCTCATGGACGAGCTCCGCGACCTCATTCTGATCGGAGCTGATGTCGGTCCCGCGCGCAGCGAGATCGCCGCTGCCCTCGCCGCGACGATCGACGGGCGCCCGGACCAAGCCCAGGCCCACCTGTCGCGCGTGTCGTCGCTCGTCATCGGGCTCGTGGACCAGCTGAGCCGTGCGTATGCCACGGCGGGTACCACCGACCCGGTCGTTCAGGCGTCCCTCCAGCGCCTGCTGGCTCGAGCGGATTCGGTCCGCGCGGGAGTGCCCCCGACGAGCCTCCCGCCGGCCTCGGCGCTCCAAGTGCAACTCGGTGCCCTCCTTTCGTTGCTCCCGGTGCCGGCCGTAGCTCAACCGCCGTTGATGCCGGCGCCGGCTCCGGTCGCGCCCCCCGAGGCGGCTCTTATCCCGCCTGCCCCCGCAGTGGCTCCACCCGAGCCGGAGGCCACCCCAAGTGAGCCCGCGCCTGCACGTCCCGTCGAGGTCGTCACCCCGCCGGTGCTGGTCGCGCCCCCGTCGCCAGCCGAGACCCCCCAGCCGGTAGAACCCGAGCCGTCGAAGGTCGAGAAGCCGGCTCCCGCTCCCTCGCCCCCTCCGGTAGTCGAGACACCCGTGCCGACGTCCGTCCCCGAAGTCGTTCCCGAGGCAGTTGCGGGGACCTCTGAAATCCCCGTGCCAAGTGCTCCGCCTCCTCCGGCGGAACCGATTCTCATACCCCGGCCCCCGCCGGCGGGGGCGCCCCCACCACCTCCCGGGCCCGAACAGCTCCCTACCGCCCGGGTCGCGCGACGACTACCCGCACCTCCCAAGCCTCACCCCCCAATCGGGCGCGGCCCGAGTCGACCCACGCAGGAGCCTACGTCACGGCCTCGGACCGCGAAAGCCGGACCGCCACCACTTCCGAGCACGGCCACGCCCGCGTGGCTCGCCGCCCCGGCCGTTCCGGCCAAATCGACGGTGTCCGCTCACGCCGCGGCCCGAGTTCCCGAGGCACATGTCCCCGCGCCGCCAACCCCCGGCCGAGCAACCGCCACCGCGGCGGCCAAGAAGCGTCGCCGAGGTGCCGTCACGCCCGGGGCCAAACGCCCGGCCGGTCACGCGAAGCCCGCGGCGTCCCACGAGGCTGAGGTGAAATCGGTGCCAGCCCCCGAGCTCGTGACACCCCCCACGCTCCCCGCTGCTCCCGTCAGCGCGGCTGAGCCTTCGGCCGCTTTAACCACGAAGGTGCGCCGACGCGCCCCGCGCAAGCGGAAGGCCCCTCCGGTCGTTTCGGCGACGGTGGAACCGGTTCCGCCCGGGGCTCTCATGGAACCCCCGGAACCGTCGAAGACCCCGGATGACCCCGACGCCCCCTCTCCCCCGGAGGGCTAAGCCATGACCGAAGGCGAGTGGGTGGACACGAGGGTACCGACGGGGATTCCGGGACTCGACCGGATGCTGGGCGGAGGGCTCCGGCCCGGGCGGCCGTATCTTGTGACCGGGGGCACGGGGAGCGGCAAGACGCTCCTCGGTCTCACCTTCCTTCTCGAAGGGATTCGGCTCGGCGAGGAAGTGCTGCTGGTGGCGGTCGACGAGCCGCCGAGCGAGATCGTCGAGAACGTCCGTTCCATGGGCTGGGACCTTTCGGGTGTGAAGACGCTCGATGCCAATCCCGGGCTGCGCGGCATTCGACGGAACATGGCCATCCAGGAGATCCGCGCGATGAACGACCTCAAAGCGATGCGCGACGTGACTCCGGAAGGGAAGCGCTCGAGCGAGGCCGAGGACATCGCGATCCAGGGAATCCAGCTCAAGCTCCGTCAGCAGATGGCCGACCGGCCGTTCCGCCGCGTCGTGGTCGACTCGATTACCTCGATCCGACGCTTCGCGGTGAAGTCGTCGGTCGACCCCCAGGCGGAGCGCACCGAGATCCAATCGCTCCTCCGGTTCCTCTCCGAGGCCGAGGTGACGACGCTCATCACGGCGACCCCGAGCGACCCGGGCATCCTCACTCCGGAGGAGGTTCTGACGCGCGGCGAGATCCTGCTCACGCGCAAATGGGTCGGGGACCGGTCGGTCCGGCAGATCAAGATCGTCCGCATGCGGGGTTGCGCCCACGACCCCGAGCGTCGGCCGTTCGTGATCAACGACCAGGGCATCGTCCTCGGCTGAGCGGACGACCCCGAACGGTCCGCTACGGGATCGGCCGGGGTCCTCGCGCAAGCCACCGTGACGCCGCTAACCGTATCCGGGGGGCCACGTAGACGCTGACCGCCCATTCGGCCGGCGCCCGGGCCGCGAGCGATTGCCACGGACCCGGGGCTCGAAATGGGGAGACGGGCCGACCGTCGCGGAAGACCCTCACGGTCGCCCAGCTGTCCCCTTTCACCCGGCGAGGTTCGAGCCCGGCAAGGTCGACCAGCACCGAGCCGGGAGGAGCCCGGAGCGACCCCGCGACCTCGTCCTCCATCGAGCGGCGCTCGGCGGGGTGGCGGAGCATCCGGGACCAGCCGGCGCGCGCGGAACCCCGGACGGTTCGCCATCCGAACGCCCGCTTGTAGAGCCGTCGCGCGAGCAGGGCTCGTGCGAGGTCCCGGCTGACGCCGTCCCCGTCGCGGAGCCGGACCAATAGGTCCGCGTCCGTGCCCCGGAATTGCTCCCGGGCCACTTCGGGAAAGCCGGACTGCCGCTCGACTGCGGCCTGCGCCATCATCTCGGCCGCGCGGACCGTCTTGTGGTAGTAGACCGTCGAATACATCAGCGCCCGCCCGACCAGAAAGCCTTCCACCGCGCTCCGGCCCTTCTCCGCGAAGACGACGCGCCCGTCGTCGGCGCGGATCGTCTCGAGGAGGCGACCCGCGTCGACCGCCCCGTGGCCCACCCCGGTGTAGTGGGCATCGCGCTGAAGGTAATCGATACGGTCGGCGTCGATCGCGCCGTGGAGGATGGCACGTTCGAGCTGCGACGAGGCCGTCCCTCTCGCCGGGTCGACGAGGTTGGCGACTTCGCTCGGGCGAAGTCCGTGCCGCTCGAGAACGCGGGGAACCTCCGCATGCTCCGGGGGCCAGTAGGGGTCGCTGCCCTCGATACGAGCTCGCGAGATCCCTTCGTGGCTCATCCCCAGGACCTCTGCCATCGGTCCGTCGAGCGTGTGGGAGAACGGCCCGTGCCCGAGGTCGTGCAGAAGCGCCGCGGCCGTGACCCGGCGCCGCGCCCTCCCCTCGAGCCCCAGCCGGTCCGCCATCTGGCCGGCGACCCAAAAGGTTCCGAGCGAGTGCTCGAGGCGGGTGTGGTTGGCGCCCGGGAACACGAGGTGGGCGAACCCCGTTTGACGGATGCCCCAGAGTCGCTGGAATTCGCCCGTCCCGATGAGCGCGAGCGCGGGTCCGTCGAGCAGGATCGTCCCGTGGACCGGGTCGAAGATCGACTTTCGTTCCCCGGGTCCGCGCATCGTCCCCGACACCCTATCCGGCGCGCCCCCCGTAGGAACCGCCGACACGAGAGCGTCCGGTTCCTCTCGAGGCCGAACGTATTTATGACGTCATGGCCGTCCACGACTCCGGATGCCGGAAGGCGAGTCGGCCGACTCCGGGACGGCCGCATCGGCGATCGAGGAAGTTCGGGCCCGGTTCCGGGCCGCCCAGGAGGCCGAAGGACAGCCGGACCGGGCGCGGTTCACGAACGCACTCAAGGTGTTTCTCGCCTCCGCGGAACAGCGCCGGGAGGCGCTGCTGCCGGATGTGGCGGAGGTCACACCGATGCTGCACGAGGCCGCGATGGCATTTTACCGGGCGTCCCAACCCGAGCTGGCCCTCCGGGCCGCGGACCTCGGCCTCGAGCTCGCGCCCGGCGCCGCTTCGCTCCTCCACGACAAGGCGCTCATCCTGCTCGCTCAGAACGAGAACCTTCCCGAGGTGCTCACGCTCGTCGAGCGGGCGCTCGAGGCGAACCCCCACGACAAAGGGCTCTGGGCGACGCGGGCCGATACGCTGCGGTTGCTCGGTCGTACCGATGACGCGGTCGACTCCTACCTGAAGGCGCAGGACCTCGACGCTTCGTCGATGCAGTACGTCGACCGGGCGCTCAAGCTCGCCCCGGGCAACTCGGCGGCCCTGCGGAAGAAGCTCTCCCTGGCCCGGGCGCTCGGGGGTGAGTTACCGGCGCTCACGGCGTGCGATGAGTTGCTCAAGGCGAACCCGGACGACCTCGACCTTCAGTTCGCGCGGGCGGAACTCCTGGTCGCGGTCGGGAACCTCTCGGAGGCGCTCGTGCCGCTCGAGAAGGTCCGCACCGCCCGTCCGGACGACGCGCGGACCGCCCTCCTGCGAGCCCACATCCTCTTCCAGCTGGGCCGGGCGGAGGAGGCGGTCCCGATCGCGAAGGCGATCGTCGAGGGAACCTCGGCTCCCGAGGCGAACGCCCTGATGGAGCTCGCCCGTCTCTCCGAACCGTCGTCTCCCGACCTCGCCCTCGTCGCCCGCGAGCGCATCGTCCAGATCGACCCGCGCAACCTCCAGAACCTCCTCGACCTGAGGGACCTCGCGCTCCGCCTCGACCGGGTCGATCCGGCGCTCTCCGCGTGTCGGGCGATCCTCGAGGTCCAGCCCGAGAACCTCGAGGCGCTGCGCGGCGTCGCCGAACTCGAGCTGGCGAACGGCCATGCGGATGCAGCGCTCGAGGCGTACCGTCGGCTGCTCAAAGTCCACCCGCACGCCCTCTCGGAATTGCGCAAGGCGCTCGAGCTCGCTCGCGAGCAACGGAACTCCGACGCGGTCCGGGAGTTCGCCGAGGCGGTGATTGCCGAGGAGCCGTCGGACCTCGAAGCCCAGCTCGAGCTCGCCCGCACGCTCGCGACCACGGGGGACGTGGCCGGTGCGGCGCGGGCCTACGACGCGCTCCTAGAGTCGCACCCCGGGGAACTTCCGTACCTCCTCGAGAAGAAGGAGGTGGTCGCCCGCACCGACGACCCATCCCAGCTCGCCCCGGTCCTCGACGAGCTGTTCCGGCTCGACCCCACCCGGACCGACGTCGCCGTCGAACGAGGGAACCTCTACCTCTCCCTCGCCTACGACCGCCCCGAAGGCTCCGCGGAGCGGGACCAGGCCGCCCGGACGGCCCTTGTGTCGTATGAGCGAGCGTCCACCGATGCGGAGGTCGCCGACATCAGCGACCTAGGGATCGCCCGCGCATCCCGGCTCGTGAACGACTCCGACCGGGCGATTCGAGCGTACGAGTCGTTCCTCGCCCGGGAGACGAACCACCTGCGTCACGACATCCTCAAGGAGCTCGGCCACGCCCTTCGCGAAACCGGCCGGTACACCGAAGCGATCGAGGCGTACGGTCGCGCGATCGCGGGCGGGCTCGAGGATGCGGACCTGCTCTGGGGCGCGGCCGAGGTGTTCGCCGAGGTCGGTCAGGACGCCCGGGCGCTCCAGCTGCTCGACGTGTTGCTGCGGCGCGAGGCGAACAACCCGCTCTTCCTCCGAAGGAAGGGCCAGTTGCTCCTCCGCTCGGGTCATCGCAGCGAAGCGCTCGCCGCGCTCCAGCAGGCCGTCCAGGCCGCCCACGGGGACCCGCACGCGTATTTCGAGGTCGCCGAGGCGCTCCGGGCCCAAGGCGCGTACGCCGACGCCATCACCTACTATCGCCGAGGGTTGGATGTCGACCCAAGGAGCCGGCACGGCCGGCTCGCCCTCTCCGAGACCCTGTTCCTCGCCGGCCAGTATCCCGAAGCGGTCCAGATCGTCGACCCGTTGCTCAAAGAGGACCCGAACGACCTCGCAGCGTGGAAGGCCCGGGCCGACGCGTTCCGCGCGCTCGGGCGGACGAACGAGGTCCTCTACTCGCTGAAGGCGATCCTCCTCCTCGAGCCGGACAACGGACCCGCGCTCCTCGAGATGTTCCGGCTCCATCGCGATGCGAAGGAGGCGAAGGAGGCGTACGAGACGCTCGCGCGCCTCCTCGCCACCACCGCTCCCGAAGCGCAGGACGCGACACTCCATCTGGAGCGGGGGGACCTCGCGGCAACACTCGGCAAAACCGAGGAGGCGAACGAGGCGTACGAGAAGGCCGCGGCGCTCGACCCGATGATGAAGCTCGAGATCGCGACGCGGCGCGCGCGGCTCCGTCTGACCGCCGGCCGGCCCGACCTCGCGCTCGAGGTGCTGGACGACGGCATGAAGGCCGTGCCGCCGGGGTCCTCCGCGAGCCTGGGTGCGCTCTTGCTACGGGCGGAGATCCTCGGCGCCCTCGAACGGCCCGCCGAGGCGCGCGGCGCTTACGAGGAGGTTCGCCAGCGTGACCCGAAGTCGCCGGTCGCGCTCGCCGGGATCGGCCGGTCGATGCTCGAGGAAGGGAAGCATGCCGAGGCCGTCGAGTTCCTTCGGGCGGCGATCCCGCAGGTCCCGCCCCAGGAGTCGCTCTACCTCCTCCTCGCCGAGGCGTACAGCGGCGTCGGCCAGATGGACACCGCGAGCGAAGCGATCCGGGACGCGGTCAAGGCGCTCCCGAAGAGCGTAGCGCTCTGGGTGCGCGCGGGCGAGCTCGCGGTCGCCCGACAAGCGTGGCCGGATGCCGCCTCCTCCTTCGCCCACGCGCTCGCCCTCCAGCCTGCGAACGTCGAGGTGCTGATGCGCGCCGGTTTCGTCGCCGAACGAATGGAGCATCCGAACGAGTCGCTCGCCTTCTACGAGCGCGCGAGCGAAGCCGACCCGGCGAACAAGCAGGCGTGGACGAGCCGGGGCCTCGCGCTCCTCGCCACCGGACGGCCCACCGACGCCCAGACGAGCTTCGACCGGGCGTTGGCGCTCGACTCCGACTATGCGCCCGCGAAGGACGGCAAGAAGCTCGCCGTGCAGAAAACCCGCGACGCCGAAGTCCAGCGCCACGCCCGCGACGCGCTCCTACTCGAGGCGCGACTGAACCGCACGGTCACCAAGAACGACCTGTTCGTCACGCTCCACATCCCGTACGAATTCCTCGAGCCGGTGCTCGCCGCGATCGGACGCAGCGTGAAGGTCAACCTCGACCGGCTCGAACCGAACGAGATCCGGGACCTCGAGAGCGCCTCCTATCACCTCATCACCTCCGCCCTCGAACACCGACCTCCGGGCATCGAGCGCCGCGGGCTCACGCTCGCGGACGTCGCGGTCCTCTCGCCGCCGGCGTACTCGCTCGAACAGATCGAGCGTCTGTTCGGCTACCTCCGCGCCGTGCTGGAGGCCGACCTGCGTCCGGAGAACCTCCAGCTCACGCCCGACGTCGAGGAGCTCGCGCGCAAAGCCCTCGTCCTCCCACCGGAGCAGCGCACGCTCTTCCAGCTCGTGCGCACCCTGCGCGTCGGGATCTACAAAGCCCGCCTCATCAAGGTCGTCGAGCAGGCCGGCTCCGCCGTCCATGCGCCGCTCGCCGCCCTGGACCTCGGAGCGTATTCCCCCGAGTTCCGTCCGCGCGACGAGTCCGACGCGGCAGCGATGGAAAGCATCGCGGCGGTGTCGGCTCCCGTGGTCACCGAAGCTCCGGAGACGGTCGTCGTGCCGGCGCCCGCCGAAGAGTGGAATGCACCCGCGCCGGCCGCCGCTCCCTCCGTGGCCCCCACGGCGATCGTCGCTCCGCCTCCGGCCGGTCCGACCGGGGCTCGCTGCCTCGGATGCGGCGGTATCGCTTCCGTGGCGCACGATTGCGGCGCTCCGCTCTGCCAGCATTGCGTCGGCCAATTCCCGAGCTGCCCGAAGTGCGGTCGCCCCGTTTCCACCGACTCGGCCCGGCCTCTGTCCGGCGTGACGGTGCAGAACCCGGGTGGCCGGACGGTCGCGCAGGCCCCCGGCGTCACCGGAACCCTGAAAGGAGTCTTCCAACGCAAGCCCGCCGCGCCGAAGGTCGAGCCGACGCGCCACGAAGCGCACCCTGCGAAGCCGACGGCTCCGACTCGGCCCGAGGCTCCGGTCCGGACGACCAAGCCCGCTCAGGACCACCCGCGGGCCGCGGTGGCCCCGCCGTCCAAACCGGTCCTGAAGGCCGTCCCACCGGCCGCGCCCGCGCCGCCGGCCCCCCCGAAGCCGGCCGGGAAGACGGTGCCCGAGCCGCCGAGCCCGAACGCTCCGCCCGCCCCGACCCCGAAGCCCCGACGTGAAAAGACGGACGACGAGCCGCGTCTTTGACCCTCATCGTCGCCCCCTGAACTCTTATAGCGACCGCGGCTCATTCATCGAGGGCCGATACGATGACGACTCCGTCCCCCTCCGTACAACCGGTCGCCACTCGGTGGAGCGGACCGCTACTCACCGCGCTGTTCCTGGTGTTCGCGGTGGTCGTGTTCCTGCTGATCTACTACGCGTTCCCGGCGAACCAGCACTATACCGCGCTGCTGTTGATCGGCGTGGTATCGCTGTTCTTCGCGCTCGGGAGTTATCTCGCCGAAGCGGCCTCCCGCGACCCGAGTTACCAGCGCTCGCTCGCGTGGGGCTTTTTCGGCATGGGCTTCGCGGTGCTGTTCCTTACGGTCGGCCTCGGTCCGTACTACGTGAGCAGCATCACGACGGTCGACCAGCTCATCGGGCTCGCCGTGCTCGTGGCGGCCCTGATCATTACGGTGGTCCTGATCGCTTGGCGCGTCCGCGCCGTCCGGGCTACCGAGAACCGGGAAGTTCCGCGCGCCGCCTGGCGCAGCGAGACCGCGCCGTCCGCCTTCAGCTACGCAGCCGCGAACTCGCCCAGCGTCCCGCAGACCAGCCAGATCCCGACGAACGCCCCCGCCTCACCGCCCGCGAACCCGCCGAGGAGCTCGTAGCATGGCCGCGCCGGCTCCAAGTCCAACCCCTGCGCCACTCGCGTCCGCGAGCGGTCCCATCACATGTCCCAAGTGCGGCGCAACGATGGCTCCCGGGTCGCGGTTCTGCAGCGCCTGCGGGTCCTCGCTCTTCGCCCAAGCGGGCAGTTCGACCGGTACGTCCGCGCCCGCCGGCGCCCCGCCCGCGGACATCCGGGAGAAGGTCGAGCAGGACCGCGGATTCCTGAAGCGGCTGCAACTGCTCGTTCCAGGTTTCCGGGGCTACCGCCAAGGGGAGGATATCCGCGCGGCGGACAGCTTTATCCGCATCCAGGTGGCCGACCGGATCAAGAACGCCCGGACGACCATCGAGAACTCCCGGTCGGCGCTGTCGAACGCCAACCAGTTCCAGGCGCTCAACGACCTCGCTCCGGTCATCGCGGACCTCCTTAGGCTCGAGGGCCAGATCCGGTTCGCCGAGCAGGGGTATACAGGATTTACCCCGGCCGTCCGGATCAACCCGCAGCAGCTCGACCGTCTCTACGAGTACGACTACGGATTCGTTCAGGCGGCCGACCAGCTGAACCAGTCCGTGTCGTCGCTGCCGTCCCTTGCGACCGGCTCGAACTCCCCGCAGGTCACTGCCCTCGTCACGACGGTGCGCGGGCAGGTGAGCCAGCTCGAGCAGGCGTTCAAAGCCCGCCTCCAGGTGATCGAGGGCATACGGATCGACAGCTAGCGAGTGGGAGCAGGAACCGATAGGAGCGTGGAACAAGGATATGGTAACGAACACCCCCATCCCGGCGAAGGGCGGGAGCCTCTTCGGGTCGACCACGGTCAACTGGGAGGACGCGTACAAGGGCCCGAACGTGATGTGGCGCGTCCCGCGCAACATCCGCTTGAACGACAACATCGTCGTCCGACAGGACGAGACCGCCGTCTTCTACCGGGACGGGAAGGTCCTCGCCTACATCGAACGTCCCGACCGGTACGCGCTCACGAGCATCAACGCGCCGATCGTCGGTGGCGTTGTTAAGGCCCTCTCGGGGGTGCAGCAGGAAGCGGAGGTCTACTATCTCCAGCGCCGCATCTTCGACGGGAAGTTCGGGAGCTCCGAACCGTACGTCTTCCGTGACCCCGACTTCGGTCTGGTGCAACTGCGCGTGTTCGGTGAATACCGTTGGAACGTCGCCGCGCCGGATAATTTCATCAACCAATTCGTCGGCACCTTCGGCGCCGCGACTACCGCGGACGTCGAGGCGCGTCTGCGCGACCAGATGGTCCTGCTCGTCTACAACACACTCGGGAAGCTCAAGGACCAGGGCATGAAGGTCACCGACCTCGCGGGCCAGCTCTCCACGATCGAGCAGGCGGTCCTCGGGTTCGCGCCCCAGCACTTTAGCCCGCTCGGGGTCGAGATCAAGCAGCTGCAGGGGCTTTCGGTCAACCTCCCCGACACGGTGCAGAAGGCGGTCGAGACTCGGGCCACCATGGGCGTGCTGGGCGTGAACTACCTCCAGTACCAGGCCGGACAGGCGATGACCGAGGCGGCTTCCAACCCCTCGGGGTCCGCCGGGACATTTGCCGGAGCCGGTGTGGGGCTAGGGGTCGGGCTCGGCATGGGCTACGGGATGACGGGTCAAATGCAGGGCATGTACGGTCAGGGGCCGTCCTCGCCCTGCCCGAAATGCGGCGCGATGGTCCCCGCGGGAAATCGGTTCTGTCCGAGTTGCGGGAACCCGATGGGCGGCCCCGCGGCACCCGCTCAGGGTCCACCGTGTCCTAAGTGCGGTCAGCCGACCACGCCCGGGGTGAAGTTCTGCCCGAACTGCGGTGCGCCCCTCACACCGGCCCCGGCGCGCACCTGCGCCAAGTGCGGACAGGCGACGACCGCGACCGGAAAGTTCTGCCCGAACTGCGGCGCACCGTTCTGAGTCGGCGTCGTCTCGGAGTCGAACGGTTCCCGGGAAGGAGACGCGGCCGATGGCGTTCTGCATGAAATGCGGAGCTCAGCTCCCCGACGGCGCGCAGTTCTGCATGAAGTGCGGCACCCCCGTAGGCTCTCCCGGTGGAGCGAAGGCCCCCACCGCTCCCGCGCCGCCCGCGCCGGCGGCCACTGCCCCGACGATCGCCGCGGCGGGGGCGCAGGAGCTCAAATGCCCGGCGTGCGGAGCGCCCATCAAGCCGACGTTCGGCGAGATGGTAATCACGTGCGATTACTGCGGTGGCTCCGTCACGCTCGGCGGCCAGGGATGGAAGGAGATCTCAAAGCATACGATGCTCACGGTCGCGGTCGCGGACCGGGACGCGGCGTTGAAGGTCGTGCGAGGCTACCTTGACCAGGGGTTCCTGCATCGGCACTTCCTCGAGGAGTCGAAGGTCGCCGAGGAGCATTTCAGCTTCGTTCCGTTCTGGGTCATCCCGGCGTCCGCGAGCACGACCTACCAGTACCAGGCGCCCGCGGCGAGCATCGGCGCGACGGCGGGGACCATGGCGGCGGGAGCGCTCCTCGGGAGCGCGCTCGGCGGCCGTCGCGGTGGATTCACCGTGGTCCCGATCATGGCCGGCCCGGTCGTCAGCCCGAACCGCTCCGAGACGATCTCGGGGCAGTACGAGTACCCGGTCGTCGCGGTAAAGGCGATGAGCTCCTACCAGCCGAAGGACTACCAGTTCGCGCTCTCGGACCGGACGTTCTTCGACAAGAAGTCGATCCCCGCGAACACTCCGATCCTGAACGGCGACCTCGGGGAGGATGCGGCAAGGTTCGCCGCCGAAGCCTACGTGAAGCAACTCCAGTCGGAGGCGGCGCACCAAAAGCACCACATGGTCTCCGCGCTGCAGTCCCAGGTCCAGGTCTCCGAGGGGGAACTCCTCCATGCCCCGATCTGGTACTTCCGGTTCGAGCACAAGGACGAGAACGTCACGGTGCTCATCGACGGTCACTCCGGCCGGGTCATCCGGACGATGCAATGACGTTGGCCTTCGTTGTTTAATACCGGAGCATCCCGTTCGGGCCGACATGGCCATGGGGTCCCATCGACCTCGCGCCGCGAAGGGCAGTTGGAGTTTCACCGTCCTCGTCGCGGCACTCGTGTTCGCGAGCGCGATGGCGGTGCCGGCTCTCTCCAGCACCGGCCAGCGAACCAACGCGACCCTGCTAGCACCGGCGCTCTTCGGATCTCCGGCGCGGCCCACGATTGATGCGTCCCACCCTGTCGAGGTCCCCGAGACCTCGGCTGCAGCTCCCGGATTCTCGGCCGGGTCCATCGGCGAAGTGAGCCGCACCATCTTCCCCGGGTTCAACACCACGCTTGCCGGTAGCTTCACCTCGAGCGTGGCGACGTGGTCGGTAGGTACCCCGGCGTACGTGCCGACGACCAACACCCTTTGGTTCCCGCAAAGGGCCGTCCCGGTCGCGGGGGATCCCGTCCCCTCGGTCGCTCCCGCAGCCGTGTTCAACGTGTCGACGGGCGAGTTCGATCGCTTGGACACCAACCTATCGAACGCGTCCGCTCTAGTCTATAATCCGGGTAACGGTGACCTCTATGCGACCGAGCTTGCGAGCGACTCCGTCGTCGTTTTGAATCCCTCGACGGGTTTAGTTGTGGGAAAGCCAATTCCTGTCGGCGTTTCCCCGAGCGCGCTCGCAATTGACCCCAACACAAACCAACTGTTCGTGGCCAACTCTGGGTCCTCGAACGTTACGGTCGTGAACACGCTAACGAACGCTGTGTCGACCAGAAGTATTTCCGTCGGGGCCGATCCTGTCGCGCTCGTTGATGATTCCCGGGACGGCCTGGTATTTGCGGCAAATGCAGGAAGCAGGTTTCTGACGGTACTGAACGTCAGTCACCCAGGGACTTCGTCGGTTAACATTTCGATGTATGACGGTCCCGCCAGTGGCCTTGCTTTCTCACCAAGGACCGACATGATTCTAGCGAGTACTGCCTCGAGCCAATATGCGACGATAATCGATGCGGCGGCAGAAAGTCCGGTAGATGCATTGCTCCTAGTGGGCAAGGGAATGGTTCCCGTCGCCACTTCGACGAATGGTACTGAGTTCGTCCTCGGAAATGAAAGCGGGAGTGATTTGGCCGTATTGAACGCGAGCACCGGATCCCTTGTGGATTCCGGAATCCGAGTTGGGGAAACAGTCAGTCAACTCGTCGTGGAGCCCGCAAACGGACTCATCTATAGTTGGGGGGCGACCGACCGATTACTCAGTCAGGTGAATCTCTCCAAGAACATTGCGACTCAAGTAACCGAGACTGATTTTCCCGAACTGAGCGCGATGAACTTCGCGCTGGATTCTTCGACCGTGGTTGCTGCTTCAACAAATGGATCGGAAATTATTCCGTTAAGCCCAGAACGATTCGTCATGGCGAATCTCGTCCCAGCGTTAGCGTCACCACCCCTATCCATTGCAGAGAATCCATCAGCAGGTCGGTTCTTTGTCGGAACTACCTCAGGAATAGAGGTGTACAATTCGTCTACCAATGGGTTGACAGGAACTGTTACCGGGTTGTCGGGAAACTGTACAGACTTGATTTTGGACAGTCTGGGAAATCTCCTCTGGCTTTACAGCAGCGTTTCAGGCGTCGCGGCGGTGAACCTTACCACGTTGCACGTCGTAGTCTCAACTGGGCTCGTGATGGCCCCTAAAGTCACCGAAGGTATTGCCGTTGACACGGCCGATTCTGAAGTGTTCGTTCTGGTTTCCTCGAGTTCCGTGACCGTGTTGAACTCGGCGACGGGGGAAGTGATAGTGTCCGGTCTCGCCGTCGGTACCAATGTCACGAGTGTCGTCTTTGATCCGGCCGACGACCAAGTCTACGCCGCCGGCGACATTGTCAATTTCATCGACGGGGCAACGTTGGCCGTCGATGGTAGTGTGGCGCCATTCGGGGGCCCCCACCGAGTTCTCACCGAGGCGTACGACGCTTCCCGTGAGGCAGTGTACGTCGCCTCGGTGGGTCTCCTTTCGGGAAATCAGGGCACGGTCTCGGTGATTGGCGGGGCCTCGGTGACTTCGGGTGAGGGGACGACCATGGAAGTCCCCGTCGGGGAGGAGCCGGCAGCCATCGCGGTCGTTCCGACCGAGGGTGCGGGCGCCTCCGGGCTTGCAGCGATATGGGTGGCGAACGAGCTGTCGGGGACGATCAGTGTTCTCTCGACCCCGCCCGAGGTGACCTATTTTGCCGCCACTCCCGCGACGATCGACCTCGGACATGCCATTTCGATCCAGGTGGACTTCACCGACGGTACCGGAACGGTCACCATTTCCTACGAAGGTCTGCCGGACGGCTGTTTGTCGTCCAATGCGCCCGAGCTGAATTGCACCCCCGCGGTTGCCGGTAAGTTCGACCTCGTCGTCAACCTCACCGATTCCTTCGGGGAAACCGCGAACGCGAGCGCGACGCTGGTGGTGATGAAGACGTTGTCCGTCCAACTCACGCTCTCACCGTCAACGTTGCCGGAGATCGACGCTGGCGTCGCCGTGGTCGCATCGGCCGCCGCGTCCAACGGGTTGCCACCGTACCACTACTCCTGGTCGTTCGGGGACGGCGCGGTCTTGGGGGGCTCGAATGTCTCCCACGCCTATTCGACTCCCGGCGCCTACGTGATCAGCGCCCAAGCGCAGGATGCCACCGGGGCCACCGCGAATTCCTCCGTGGAAGTGGTCGTTGTGCCTCGGCCGCTGGTCCACATCTCCTTGCGCCCTGGCAACGCGACCGACGTGGACTTCCCGGTGCAGCTCACCAGCTCCACGACGGGTGGGACGGGAGCGGTCAGCGAAACGTGGGGGTTCGGCGATGGCACGGAAGCGGTCGGCGCCAACGTGACCCACGCGTGGACTCGCCCGGGGACGTACTCGGTCACGGTGGAGTACGTCGACGCGCTCGGGGTTACGGCAAACAGCTTCGTGAACGTCACGGTGCATCCGTCGCTTTCGGCGACGTTCGCCTCGGGGAACGGATCGTCCGCGAGCCCCATCACGATGGGCTCACCCGTGCCGTTCTCCTCCACCGCATCCGGAGGAACCCCACCCTACTCGGTGGCGTGGACGTTCGGCGATGGCTCGATGGCCTTTGGTGCTTCGGTCGACCACCGCTACGCCGCCGCGGGGACGTACCAAGTGGCCGTGACCCTCGCTGACTCCGTCGGGGCTGCCGTCCAAAGTAACCTGACTGTGGTGGTCACTGAGGCCCCCACGTCGAGCAGCGCCATTTTTGCGCCCGGGGGCGGTTTCGCGACCGGACTCTTCCTCGGGCTCGTCCTCGGCGGGGTTCTCGCCGCAGTGATTCTGTTCTTCGCCGGTCCTCGAAAGAAAGAGCGGACGCCGGCTCCCCCCACGCCGTACGTGCCGCCCTAAGCGGACCCGGCGATCGGCAGCGCGGATTATTCCGTCTGCTTGGCGCGTCCGTCGATTCCGGCCTCGGAGAACAGATAGCGCACGGGCACCCGTCGGGTTCCGTGGGTCCAATAGTCGCAGCGCGTGCACCGTTGTCCGAGCACCACGGTGTCGCCCGTGAGGGTACGGTTGTGGATCGGGGATAGGGGCGAACCACACACCGGGCAGGCGACGAGCGGACGCGCGGTTGAGCGCTCGGTGAACCGGACCGTCATCCGCACGCCAGGTACGTCGACCAGGAGCCGACGGATTCTCGGACCGCCAATCGCCGCGAGCGGTTCCTCGCGGCGGACCTGTCGGAGCAGGGCTTCTCGGAACTCGGCTTGGGAGGAGAACGACGCCTTGCCGCCCCGCAGGACCCGGCGGGCGGCCCGCTGTACGAGTTCCGCGGGCGGACGGCGGAAACGGACCGCTCGCGTCCGCTTACCCGGCCGTGCGTCCGTGTCGTCCTTCGCGGGCACGGATCTCCTCCTCGTAAAAGCGTCGGGCGAACTCGGACTCTTCGGCGCCGATCCGGACCGGCTCGCTGAGCGGGCCGGCAAAGTAGGTGAGAAGCGAAGCGGCCGCCGCGAGCCGGACCGCGCGAGCCTTGAGCCGGGGCGAGAACTTCGGAAAGTCGGTGGTCTTGAGCGCCCGCTCCGAGACCTCGCGGAGTTGCTCGTAGAGCGCTCGCTCGAGCCGCACCGGCCTCGCCCGGAACCTCGCCGCCACGAGCGGATGTCCGGTCTCGATCGCGTAGACGAGGGTGAGGTGGTCGCGGAGTTTCTGCGCCAAGGCGAAGTCGAGCTCTCCGAGCTCGAGCCGTTCGGACGCGGCTTCGACCGCCCGGAACCGGGCGCGGGTCATCGGGTGGAACCGGAGCAGCATCCGGTCCTCGAGCGCCGCGAAGTTGGGGTCGGCGATCGTGGTCCAGTAGTCCTGAGCTCCCGCGGTGCGGACGTTGTAGTTGACGGAGAAGAACGAGTGGAACGTGTATGGGCCGACGGTGCCGAAGGTGGTCTCCCACTTCACTTCGCGCTGCTCCATGACCAGCTTGAGCGGCTCGACCATTCCGCGGTACTTGAACCAGTCGTTGAACTCGGGGACAATGAAGTTGAACGTTCGTCCCGTGTACGCGGCGCCGACCCGCAGGAACTGCACCGGGGTGATCCCGCCGCAATACCGGTTTCGCCCCGGCAGGCCATGGGCGGGGACACCGCTGCGAGGATTGCCTCGGATCAGGTCGTCGATCGAGAACGTCTTGCCGGTGCCCGGCGGTCCGAACAAGGCGAGGTGGAAGCCAGTCGTGCCCGTCGGCCGGCCGGTGGGGGCGAGCAGCGGAGTGTCGGCGAGGGCGTACTGCTGCAGGATGGAGATCAGAGAATCAAAGTAGAGCTCCTCCCCGAACAATCCCTTCAGGTAGGCGGCTAACTTCTGAACGCTGAACGCCTTCCCGAATTCGAGGGTGGCATCGAGGCGGTCCCGAAGCACGTCGCGCAGGCGGTCCAGGAACTCCCCGTCCATGGCGCGGATTTCGGTCCGCTCATCGGGGACCGGACCCAGCGCCGAGGTTTCGACAACTTCCGACCGCTCGACCTCGTCCAGCAGGAGTTGGCGAAGCTCTTCGGGATACGGCACCTGGTAGACCTTCTCACCGCGGCCCTCCGGCAGCTCGACGAGAAGGCCCCGTCGCTTGAGGCGAGAGACGAGCCGCGACGAGTCCTCGAATACCCGATCCCTCAACAGCCGGGTGCGGAGCTCCGATAGCCGGAACCGGGCGGGCTGGGCGGCGAGACCCCGAACTGTTCTTCGACGGTCGGCGTCGGCAATGACCACCGCGAGAACCCGCGCCACGGGCAGGTCCGAGGCGAGGATTTCGAGGCCGGCGGGCGCTGCCACTTTCCGCCGCGAGTCTCCCGACCGACTTATATTATCCCACTGAAAGAGTCCCCGAACGTGGTCGGGCGAAGCTCGTCGGGCTACGAGCGGGAGTTCCGAAGTCTGCTCGAGGGACAGCCCGAGGCTGTTCGTTCGTACGCTCGATGCCTTTCGCCGACCGAGCGTTCCGAATTCGAGCGTCTGATCGAGCAGCCGTTCCTGATCATCCGAGCGGCGGGATCTCTCGGGTTCGACCTGGTCGCGCTGCGTCGGGAGTTCGCCTTTCCGATCGAAGTGAAGGCGTCCTCCGAGTCGGTGATCCGATTCTCCGCCGCGAGCGGGCGCGCGAACGAACAATTGCAGGCGCATCGCAAGGCGGTCGAACGTGTCGGGCTCACGGTGCTGTACGCGTACCGGAGAATCGGACTGCGGAGCGCCGAGACCTGGCGGCTATTCGTCGCGGGCGACCTTCCCGAGAGCGGGATCCTTCGGCTCGTTTGCCGCCGTCTACCGCCCGTCGGCCGAACGCCCGAAGGGAACGGCGTCCTCCGCTGGGAGGAGGGGATGCCGCTCTCGCGGTTTCTCTATCAGGCGTGGTTCCTTATGGAACGGGGGGCTCGCCCGCGCGAATGACCGTGCACATCGCCTCGGTCGGCATGGGGCGTTTCGGAAAGCGCCCCGAGAGTCTCGTCGCCCTCGCCACGGAAGCGGCGCAGTTCGCTCTGGAGGGCGTCGGCCGCAAGCCGATCGACCTGCTCGTCGTCGGAACGATGTTCGCTCACGGGCCCCACGGTCGGGAGGCCTTCCTCCCCCGACTCGCGGGGATCCTCGGACTCGAGTCGGCGTCCGGCTTTCGCGTGGATTCGTCCAGCGGGACCGGAGGGATGGCGTTTCACGTGGCGGCGCATGCCCTCGAGACCGGCCGGTTCGAGCGAGCTCTCGTGGTCGGCGCCGAGAAGATGACGGACCGGACCACCGCGGAGAACACGAAGGACCTCTCGGCTTCCCTTCACATGAGCGAGGTGGCGGCGGGCGCGACCATGCCTGGGCTCGCCGCCATCGTCGCCGCCCGCTACCTGGATCGGTACCATCTCACGAGCCACCTGTGTGACGTGTCGACGGTCCATGCGCGGGCGATGGCGGCTGCGAACCCCAACGCTCACTTCCAGAAGCCGGTGACGCTCGAGGAGGCTGCGTCGAGCAAACCGGTGGCGCTTCCGCTCCGCCTGCTCCACTGCTCGGCGATCTCCGACGGTGCGACCGCGGTAGTCCTCGAGAAGGGCGCGGGGCCCGCGACGGTGCTCGGACTCGGCCAGGGGTTCGACGCGCTCCGGATCGTCGACCGCGAGGAGCTTACGAGCTTCGTCGCGACGCGCGTGGCGGCCAAGCGAGCGTACGAGGACGCCCACCTCACACGGAAGGAGGTGAACGTGATCGAGCTGCACGACGCTTTCTCGCCGTTCTCGATGATCTCGTTCGAAGACCTCGGCATGTGCGGACCCGGGGAAGCCCTCGAGTGGTTCGAGAAAGGGTGGGTCGGCCTCAATGGCCGTCTGCCGGTGAACCCGAGCGGCGGTGTCGTCGGCCGTGGGCACCCGGTGGCGGCCTCGGGACTCGCCGAGATCGCCGAGGTGGCGCTTCAGCTTCGGGGAGAAGCCGGGGCTCATGCGATTGGGTCGCTTCCCCGAATTGGTCTCGCCCAGACGATCAGCGGGATCGGGTCCCACAATTTCGTGACGATCCTCGGCCGGGAGGCCGCATGATCGAGGTGGCCGGCCTCGAGCTCGCCCGATGCGAGGCGTGCCACTCCCGTTTCCTACCCTCGGATGGTCCTTGCCCGAAGTGCGGCTCACGGGACTGCGTTGCGTACTCGACCTCGGCGGTGGGCAGGGTGCTAGTTGCCACCGAGCTCCAGTATCCCGCCACGGGATGGACCGCGCCCCATCCGTTGATCCTGGTCGAACTTTCCGACGGGGTCCGTGTCCTTGCGATCGGCGATGGGCCGCTCCCGGCGGCTGGGGCGCTCGTCGAAGTCCGTCACGACCACGAAGTCTATCGCGCGCGGCCGGAGCCGTCTAGGTAAGGACGCGGGGAGGGGGACGTCCCGAGGGACCGGTCCGTCCGACCCCCCTTTTGAACCCCCGAGGTGAAACCACCACTGGATTAGCAATCCAGCGCCTTACCGGGCTGGGCTATCCCCGCGCGAGGCGGGCGAGCGGTGACCGCGCCTTAAACCTTCGGATAGCATGGGACGCCGCGAAGGCACCGGGGTCGCACACACTTGTCTTCCATCTCGTCACCTTGACCCATCGCGAAGCCGTGGGTCGAAGTCGTAGGGAGCCCTCGGAGCGAGCCTCCGAGTCCCCCACGATGTCGCTCTCGTAGGTTAACCCAGCTACGTTTCGGTCCGGCGGGATTCCGCGGTATCCGGTCTTCCATGTCTCGACGTGAATGCGAGCCGTCGCCAAAAGGACGTCCGAGGTTGCGGGGTCGATGGCCACGGTCAGTGGAGGGGCTCGTCGCGCGCGATAATCGCGGCAGGTGACCGACCGCGCGGCCACTTCCCCAAGCTCCCGGCGATGGTCCGCTCAGTCGCACTCGTCGCCGGTGGGGTTGATTAACGGCCGCTCGATGAGCGGGGTTCCCCATGAGTTACTACGTTGTCGTCCGCGGGCCGCTGGGTGTCGGCAAAACGACTATCTCCAGGGCCCTCGCGAAATCGATCGGCGCGGTTGTCGTCTCCATCGACAAGATTGCGGACAAGGAATGGGATGGTGGCTCGGTCGGTCTATACCTCAGGGCTAATGGAGTCGCAACCCGAAGGGCCCGAAGGGCGCTTGCTGGCGGCAGTCCGGTCGTGTTCGATGGGTGTTTCTACTGGATGACCCAGATCAGGGACCTCGAGCGACGACTTCCCTTCCCTCACGAGGTGGTTACGCTGACGGCTCCTCTTTCCATCTGCATACGTCGGGACTCCCGTCGCGAAGTCGTCTTTGGTCCCGAGGCGGCGGAGCAGGTCTACCGGAAGGTCACTCGGTTTGAGTACGGTACCCCGATCGACGCTACTCGAGACGTCGCGACTATACTGCGGGAAATTCGTTCGCGTCTGCCGTTCGGAGGGGGCCGGTCCCGCGCGCCGTAATTGGGGTCGGTCGGCGGCCCATCGGCTCGTACACAATGGCCTTTCGCTCCCGGGGGGTTATGTAGCGCTCCGCGGTGCGCCGCCGGGAGCGCATTATGCGGGTTGCCAAGGCGGGGGTCGTCGGCGCGGGAACGATGGGCGCCCAGATTGCCGAAATCCTCGCGCTCAACGGAATCGAGGTCATCCTCAAGGACGTCAATCAAGAACTCGTCGACAAGGGCCTCGCCCGCGTTCGCGGGTACGTGGAGGAGCTCATTCAGTTCAACGAAAACCGGTCCAAGAAAGAGGTCGTCCGGATTTCCGAGCTCGCCGGGGACCTAACGGAGGAGCAGCGCACCAAGGTGCAGACCAAACTCGCCCCCAAGTTCTCCCGGGCCCGGGGAGACGAGGTGGTCGGCCGCGTTCGTGGTACGACGGACTACGGCCCGTTCTCCGACGTCGACTTCGTGGTCGAGGCCGTCTTCGAGCGGATGGACGTAAAGCGACCGGTTCTCGAGGAGCTCGACCGCATTCTCCCCGACTATGCCGTCATCGGCTCGAACACTTCCTCCCTTTCGATCACCCGTCTCGCTCGCGGTCTGAAGCACGTACGCGAAACGCTGGTCACGCACTTCTTCAACCCCCCTATCACCCTCCCCCTGGTCGAGGTCTCGGGGGGCGTCGACACACGCGAGGACGTGATCGCCGACACGATCGATTTTCTGCAGGGACTCCGAAATCACCGCTACCCGCTCGTGCCCATCCGGGTCAAAGAAACGCCAGCTTTCCTGGTGAACCGCCTCCTCATCCCGGGTCTGAACGAGGCGTGCTTCGCGCTCGACGAGAACGTCGCCTCGTCCCGCGACATCGACCTCGCCGTGAAATCGGGGGCCGGCTGGCCCCAGGGACCGTTCGAGCTCGCGGACATGATCGGGCTTGACGTTTGCCTCGAGGTTGCCGAGACCCTCTTCCGCGAGTACGGGGACTCAAAGTATCGACCCGCACCGCTCCTCCGCCGGCTGGTGGACGCGGGCCATCTTGGCCGGAAGACCGGGAAGGGATTCTACGAGTACTCGGCGTGAACCTCCGGCCGGTAGCTTCAGGATACGTTCTTAGTCGGGGAGGACATCGCAATCCCCATGCAGTTCCCCTCGCAGGAATGGGCGACCGCCTTCATGGCCGCCATTAACGCGAACGAAGCGTACCGGGCCGCGGCCCAGGCTTGGCAAGGCGACATCTTGTTCCTCGTGAAGGGCGCCGATACGAACGCGGCGGCGCCCGGCGTCCACCTCGCGCTCGCCCACGGCCAGTGTTCCGAGGCGACGTATCATGCGGACGCCCGTTCGGTGTCGAGCGAGTTCATCTACGAAGGGAGCCCGGAGAACTGGCAGAAGCTGCTCAAGGGCGACGTCGACCCGGTGAAGGCGATCCTCGACGGCACGTTCCGGATCCGAGGGAACCTCGCCAAGGCGATGCGGTTCACCAAGGCGGCGAAAGAACTCGTCGAGACCGCCTCGAAGGTCCCGACCGGGCCGTAGAAAATCCGGGGCCCTACGCGGGGGCGGAGCCGCTCGAAGGAGCGGGCGGTGCCGCGGGTTTCGGGGTCGAGGTGGGCGTCGCGGGAGCGATTGGAGCCTTCGGCGCCGCGGGCGGAGGGGCCGCCGCGGCGGCGGGCTTCGGCGGCATGACGGGAGGCTTGGGAGGGGGCGGGATGAGGTTCTTCGTGAGGAACGCCAGGATGCGGGACCAGCCCGCCTCCGCCGCACCCACTTTGTACGACGGGAGGTCCCGCGAGAGGAAGTTGTGGCGCGCTCCGGGCACCTCGACGAACTCGAACGTCGTCCGGGTCGCCGACTGGGCGGCCACGAGCTGGTCCCAGGCTTTCATCGTCGCGCGGTCGGCCGAGCCGCGGACGTAGAGCAACGGAGCGGTGACGAGGTTCGCGAGGTCCGGTGGCCGGACGGGCATCGGATAGGCGAGGGCGACCGCGGCGAGTCGAGTTTCTTGGGCGGCGAGCGCGAGCGCGAGACTGCCCCCGTACGAAGTCCCGAACACTGCCGCCTTCGCCGGGTCCACCATCTCCCGCGACCGAAGGTAGTCGAGGGCATCCGCGTAGAGCCGCACCAAGGCGGCCACCCTCGGAGAACTCACGGCCACCCCGCCACGGAACTGAGCGCTCGAGCGCATCGCGAGGTGCAGGCTCGGCACCGACTGGTCCGACTTGACCAGGTCGGGGATCAGCACCTCGAACCCTTCGCGGGCGAACCGGATCGCGGCGTCCAGCAGCGTGGTCGTGATTCCAAAGGTGTCGGGAGTGATCAGGACGACCGGGTGCTTGACCTTCTTCGTGGGCGAGAGGACGATCGCCTGCGCCTTGTCGGCCCGAGCGACCCCGGTCTCGAAGGTGGCGCGTTCGCTCCGGTAGAGCGGCGGGGGTACGCCAGGCTTCTTGTCGGTCTTGAGCCAGGTCTTGTTGAGGAAATCGAGAACGCAGAGCTTGAACCGCTCCTTCGTCAGGACGACGACCGCCTGGCGCTCACCGCAGATGTCGCAGACACCCACGATGCCGCTCCCGAACTGCGCGTCGGTGAGATTGAGCATCCGGTCATCGTCGCGCATCGCTCGTGACCTAGAACATCGACACGAGTCGGGGCCAATTCATAACCGTTGCCGACGGCCGACGGGCCTCCGCGCGGCGAGGACGCGAGGCGCGCGAACGCTCGGAGGCCGTGCGGGGCGCAGCTCGAGCCGGTGTCGGTCGCGCGGGACCAAGACCGAAAGTCCGGCGCGTTGGAGCCGGGCGGCGAGGGCACGGTCGGCCGTGACGACCGACACACGATGGCGGATCGCGCTCCGGAGCAGGGCCGCGTCCCCGCGACCTTCGACCGGCACGACCGGGTACCGGAGCGCGAACCGCCATGCGGCGGGCGCGCCGGGGACGCCGCGAGCGACCAAGCGCTCGAGCTCTTCCAGCGCCGAGGAAGGGACCGCCAACTTCGCCCCGGGGCAGAGGCGGTCGACTTCGGCTTCCAGGGGGAAGCGCGAGTGCACCGGCAAAAAAAGTGCGTTCGTGTCAAGCAACACCGAGCTCGCCGGAAGGGACCGCGTCGAGCTAGGGGCGCGTGAGGACGACCCCGAGCTTGTCGCGGTCATGTTCGGCCTCCCCCCGACGCCCTTTGAGGAGGTAGCGTTGGGCCTTCTGGTTCGCGGTCTTCGGGATTTCGTCGAGGAACTCGATGTACTTCGGGACCATGAAGAACGGAAGGTTGGCAGCGCAGAACTCGAACAGCTCCTTCGGCGTGACCCGGCTCCCGGGCTGGAGTTGGATGAAGGCCTTCACATCCTCCTCGCCGAGCTCCGCCGGGACCCCGACCACCACCGACTCAAAGACGGCCGGGTGACGATTCAGGACCGACTCGACGTCGTACGGTGCGAGGTTTTCCCCTCGTCGCCGGATGACATCCTTCTTCCGGTCGATGAAGTAGTAGTAGCCCGCCTCGTCGCGGGTGACGTAGTCGCCGGTGTGAAACCAGAGGTTCCGCCACGATTCGACCGTCTTTTCGGGCTTGTTGAGATACCCCGAGAACATCGTGTACGGAGCTTTCGGCCGGACGACGAGCTCGCCTCGGGTGTTCGGCGGCACCGGCCGGTCGTCGTCGTCCACGACGTCCGCCTCGACAAAACCGAGCGGCGTCCCGATCGAGCCGAGCCGGATCGCCTCGGGTGGGTTCATCGTGGTCGTGCAGCCGCACTCGGTCATGCCGTAGAGCTCGATGATCGTGAGGCCAAAACGGCGCTCGAACTCCGGCCAAACCGCACGGGTCGTGCCGGCCGTGAGTGCGGTTCGGACCGTGTGGGTCCGGTCCGTCGGCTTCTCGGGCTGCTTGTAGAGCACGTTGATCATCGCGATCAGGAGCGAGATATGGGTGGCCCCGAACTTCGCCGCCGTCTCCCAGTAGGTGCTCGCGTGGAACCGCTCGTCGAACGCCGCGGTGAGGTCGTTCAGGAGGGCGTTCAGCGCCGTCATTTCCTGCGCGTTGCAATGGAAGAGGGGGAGCCCGGTGTACAAGACCGATTTCGGGGTGAGTCGGCTCCGTAGGCCGATCTCGTATGGCGTGGTGATCAGCTTTTGGTGCGGGATGATCGCGCCTTTCGGCGGGCCGGTCGTGCCGCTCGTGTACATGATCGAGGCGGGGTCGCTCGGCCGGACAGCGGGCAGGCCGGCGACCTCCGGCCTGCCGCGAAGGTCGGTGAACGGGGCCGCTCCGTTCGGCGGTTCCGCCCCGCTCTCTTCGGGGTTCACCACCCACTCACGGCCGATGTGGAGCGCCTCCCGGTAGGGGGCGTACGCCTCCCAGAGTCGTCGGTCGATCACGAGGCCGGAGGGCGCGCTGTCGGCGAGCTCGTACCGTAGGATCTCGCCTTTAAGTCCGGTGTTGAGCGGAACGAGCGTCGCGCCCCGCTTCGCCGTCCCGAACCAGAGGAGCGGAAACTCCGGCGTGTTGAACAGGAGGACCGCGACCCGATCCCCTACGCCGATCCCTGCGTCGGCGAGACCGTTCGCCACCCGTTCGGACTCCCGGTCGAGTTCGGCGTACGTGAGCTCACGGTTCGCGAACCGAAACGCGACCCGGCTCCCGTTCTTGCGGGCCTTTCCGCGAACCAGCTCCGCCAGAGTTCCGTACGACTCCTCCGGGTCGAGCACGAGCCTCCCACGACGTTCGTCGGTCCATAAGCTTCGTGGGGAGAAGCTTTCTTAGCCGGGAGCGAGCTGCCGCGGTTCGTGCCCGCGCGCAGCGCTCCGTATCGTCCGTCGGCGCCGATCGTCGCGGAACTTGCCGCGGGAGCGGTGTTGCTCTCGAGGACCGGCACGAGGACGCTTCTCCTGCACCAGCGGGACGAGGACCGTTGGTGCTTTCCGAAAGGTCATGTGGACCCGGGCGAATCGCTTTCGGCGGCCGCCCTCCGGGAAATCAGAGAGGAGACCGGGCTCTCCGGCGTACGTCTTGGTCCGGAGGTCGACGTCGTCTCGTACCGGTTCTATCGACCCAGCTCGAAAACGAATGTGTACAAGACCGTTGTCTACTTCGTCGCCCGCACTCGAGAGCGGCCGGCGCGTCCCGAGCCGATGTTCGACCGCGCCGAGTGGGTCGGCCTGAGACTTGCCCGAAAGCTGGTGAAGTTCGATACCGACCGTCATGTCCTCGAGGCTCTGGGTGCTCAGGCCCGGGCCCGGCGCTAGTCCGCGGAATTTTTTGGGGAAGCGAAGACCCGAAAAAGAGGAAGGAAAGGGTTGGGTGGGCCCCCCGAGGGGCCCACCGTGGGGCGCTACGTTCCCGTCAGGGTCGAAGCTGCGGGCCCTCGGGCGGGTTGACCCCGTCGGACGGACCCATCGTGGGCGGCGCGACGGCCGAGGCGGGGGGAACGCCGTTCGGCCAGCTCTCGCCGTATCCACCCACGAGCTCCTTTCGGGACTTGCGCCGGGCGTAGGAGCGCCACTCGATCACACCGACCGTTCCGACCACGACCGCGACCGCGACGCCGACGAGCGCCACGAGCATGCCGCCGAACAGTCCCGGTGACGCAGCCGCGCCTCCGCAACCGTTCATGAGGCAGTTGGCTTCGGCGTTCGCCGCCGCCGGGGACATCGGCTGGGCGAGGACACTGCCGCCCGGCGAAGCGGGGGCGGCCGCCGGGACGGTTTCGCTCACCGGGGTCGCGAGGGCGTTCACCGAGCTGTCGGACGAGCCGAACGTGGTCGCGGCGGCCGTCACGCCTAGGCCGCCGGGTCCGCCCGAGCTCAGGTAGAGCGTCTCGGCCGAGATGCCGGCCGAGCCCAGCGACACGGAGTCGTAGTCGTGGGCCGCCGTGCCGAAGATGTCGAACGCGTGCGGGACCCAGATGAACCCGTCGTAGTTGTCGAAGACGCCCTGAACGACCAGGACGACCGCCGTGCGGCTCTTGCCGTCACGGAACACCGGGGGCGTCACGGGGTGAATCTTGTACCCCGTGAGGTTCACGGTGCCCGAACCGCTCAGCGAGCCGGATTTCGAGCCCGATCCGGAGGCCGTGGTCCCGTTGTACCCCTGGTCGTTCCAGGAGTAACTCACGGTCCAGGATGCCGAGGGGCTTCCCGTGGCCGAAGAGTTCCACATGGTGATCCCCGACAGGTTGAGGGGGATCAGGCCGAGGGAGGGACTGAACGAGGTCGACGCCTGACCGGTCGCGAGCACATTCAGCGAGGCGCTCGCGGTGTGGCCGCCGAGCGTCTTGCTGATCGACTCCGCGATCGTCGCGGTGATCGACGCCGAGGCGTTGTCGATACCGAGCGCCGGTACGGGTTGCCCATTCACGTAAACGACCGACTGGTTCGTTACGTTCGCGAATCCCGTGTCCGCCTCGGCCGCGTGATAGTGGTACGTGATCGTCACCGCGGAACCGGTGAACGTGGCATCGATGGTGACGCCGACCGTCCGCTGCTCCTCCACCATCCAAACTCCGGTTCCCTCGGGCGTTACGGTGAACACGACGGTCCAGCCGAACGACGAGGTCCACGTTAGATTCCCAAGATCGGTCTGCAAGGTACCGTTGAACCATCCCTGCCCACCGTAGGCCCAAGGGGTCGACGAATCGGCCGACACCGCGCTCGCGACCGGCGCGGCGCTCGCCGCGCCCGTGAGCGCAGGGAGTGCCACGAAGGCCAGGAGAAGCGCGACGCCCGCCGTCGCGGCCCATCCTTTCTTTCCGCCGATTTTCGCCATGGTTTGTTTCCTGACGGACTTCATTCCGTCAGAAGTCCTACTCGGGAATCCACGAGATAAGGCGGTGTTTCGCGCGGCCCGCCGTTCGTTAGACCCCATGCCACAGCGTCGCACGGGGTCCCTGGCTCGTCAGAGGATCCGACCGTTTCGAACGATGATCCGGCCGTCGACCGATAGCTCCGCTCCGGGGACGGTCAGGATCGCGTTGAAGTTCGCCTCGGTGGACCCACCGAATGCCATGTTGGAACCGATCCCGATGCTCACGGCGCCCCGCTCGTTTTCCTGCATGCCGGGGGCCATGTGGGTCGTGGGGTCGAGACCGACCTCCACCATGGCGGGAAGGTCCCGACCTTTCTTTCCTTCCGAGTACGCCCGCTTGAGGAGGGCGCTTCCGGACCCGTAACTTTGCGCGACGAGACGGCCCCCACGGAACGTCCAGCGGCCACCCTTGACGGGATGCGGGAACCCCGCCACATTCCGGTTCGAAACCACGGTACCGTCGGCGACTTTCTCGTCCGGGGCGACGAACACGCTGCCGTCCGGCACGTTGGCCATGAACCCGAATCCCCCCGGCCGCTTTCGGATCGCCTCGGGCGTCGCCGACCCCGTGACGACCATGGCGTTCCGTCGTTTCAGCCGGAGACGGAGGTCGGTTCCGTTGGGGTGGCGAACTCGCACCTCGCCGCCGCCTTCCATTGCCTTGCGGATTCGCTCGGCGTCGCGCGCCATGGCCCTTGGGTCAAGCGACGACGACGCGAGGAGCTCCTTCCTCCACGCGTCCAGCGAGACGCCCCACCGGCGGGCGTTTTCCGGGGTCACCCGGGCAATTGCCATGCGCACTCCACGTACGCCGGCTTTGCGGGCGCGCTCGTACCATTTCATGTTGTACGCGGTGAGACGTTCCTGCAGCTGGTCGGGGAGCTGGCGCATCCGGCTCTCGTCCTCCGGACCCCAGAAGAAGACGTAAGCGTCCGTTTCGTCGAGCGTGGCCCACTCGTGGGAACCGGGATTCCCGATCAAGTCCGCCTTCCCGTCGTCGACGGCCGCCCAGTAAGAATCCTCGTCCTCGTAATGCACGAGCGGACTAGCCCCGAGCCGCCGAGCCTCACGTACGAAACCTGTCGCCCAGGGAAGGGAGGACGGGAAAACTTCGATTGTGACGTTCTCTCCGGCCTTCACACCGAGGCGGGTCGTGAGCACCCGGCGAGCGAGACGGTCGGCTTCGCGAGGCGATGGCTCGAACATGCCCGGCTGAACGGGCGGGGGTTCAATTCCCTTTGCCCTTCGACGATGGGCCCGGCTCCGCGCCCGGAATGCGGAACCGGGCTCCGGAGAGGAGAGCGAGAGAAGCATCGTACCCCGCGTCCGCATGTCGAGCCACGCCGAGCCCGGGATCGTTGTGTAGGACCCGGCTCATGCGTCGATCGGCATCCTCGGTACCGTCCGCGACCACGACGAGGCCCGCGTGGATCGAGTTGCCGATCCCTACTCCGCCTCCATGGTGCACCGAGACCCAGGTCGCCCCGCTCACCGCGTTGAGGAGCGCGTTCAGAATCGGCCAGTCGGCAATCGCGTCGGACCCGTCGCGCATCGCTTCAGTCTCGCGGAACGGGCTCGCCACGCTACCGGTGTCGTGATGGTCGCGGCCGATGGCGACCGGAGCCTGCAGTTGCCCGTCGTGGACAAGCGCGTTCACGAGATGACCAAATCGCTCCCGCTCGCCGTAGCCCATGTAACAGATTCGAGCGGGCAGTCCTTGAAACTTCACGCGGTCGTGGGCCAGCCGGATCCACCGGCAGAGGTGTTCGTTGGAGGCGTACTCCGATAGGATCATTCGGTCGATCCGGTAAATGTCCTCGGGCTCCCCGCTCAAAGCGAGCCAACGGAACGGGCCACTACCGACGGCGAAAAGAGGTCGGATGTATCTCGGCACGTACCCTGCGATGTCGAACGCGTTGGTCACTCCGGCGTCGAGCGCCTGGGTCCGGAAGTTGTTGCCGTAGTCGAACGCTCTGGCACCGCGACCGCACATGTCAAGGATGGCCCGTGCCTCCACCGCGATGGAAGCCTGGACCCGGGTGAGGTAGCCCGGAAGATCCCTCTCACGAGCCGCAGCCGCCTGTTCGACCGTCATGCCCTGGGGGATGTAGCCCACGCGGAGGTCATGAGCCGCCGTCTGGTCGCTGATGACGTCCGGCAACCTGCTCCGCCGCGCGATCTCCGGGTAGACGTCCGCGGCGTTCCCAAGGAGGCCGACCGAAAGCGGCCGTCGCTCAAGCACCGCACTCTCCACGCGAGCGAGCGCGTCATCGAGGTCCCGGGCCTGCTCGTCTAGGTAGCGATGCCGCAACCGACGTTCGATCGCACGCGGGTCGACATCGACGATGAGACCGACGCCCCCGAGCATCGTAATCGCGAGGGGCTGCGCTCCACCCATTTCACCCAAGCCGGAAGTCAGGGTCCAACGACCGACAAGCCCGGGAGTTCCGAACTCGATCCGCGCGAGGGAAGCAAGCGTCTCGTAGGTTCCCTGGAGGATTCCCTGAGTACCGATATAGATCCAACTCCCCGCCGTCATTTGGCCGTACATCGTGAGGCCACGACTCTCGAGGTCCCAGAACACCTCATCCGTAGCCCACCGCGGCACGACGAGGGCATTCGCGATCAGAACCCGAGGAGCGTCGAGCGTCGTGGGAAATACCCCGACGGGCTTCCCAGATTGGATTAGCAGGGTCTCGTCGTTTCCAAGCGACTTCAGGGCCGCTATGATCCGGTCATAGGATTCCCAGTCCCGGGCCGCCTTACCGCGACCTCCGTAGATGATCAGGTGCTTCGGATCTCGGGCGACTTCGGGGTCGAGGTTGTTCTGCAGAAGACGGAACGCAGCTTCCTGACCCCAACCCCGACATGAGAGCTGCAAGCCGCGAGGCGCTCGGACCACTCGGTCGGACTCCAAGGTACGAGCCATCGAGGGACCCACACGACCGGCCCGTAAGTAAACTTCCTGACGGCAACGTGACGAGCCAACGGCGCGTCCAGGCGCCGAACCGTGAAGGCCTTGCCTCCGGGGCTCGGAACGGACTACTCCTCGTTGTCGATTTCTCGGGAAGTCTGGAAAGCTTTGACTCCCCCGACCACCATGAGCACGGCCCCGATGACCCAGAGAGCGAGGACGGTTTGAAGGTCGGACCCCGCCGCGGACGGGGTCGAGAAGATGGTGCCCGGCGTTGGGATGCTTGACGGAGGGTCCAGGAGTCCAAGGACCCCCGTCACTACGGCCGTCCCCAG
>Ga0187772_10000024_pt1 | contig 51939 bp, 55 predicted proteins | sample 0116_SJ02_MP15_2_FD_133137 | JGI IMG/M metagenome (GOLD analysis project Ga0187772, IMG submission 133137) | Tropical peat soil microbial communities from peatlands in Department of Meta, Colombia - 0116_SJ02_MP15_20_MG | ecosystem: Environmental > Terrestrial > Soil > Wetlands > Peat | place... | reverse complement strand
CTGGGGGACGTTGACCGTGACCTTCTGGAACGGCTCGAGGAGGAGTCGGTCGCCGAGGCACATCGCGCCGTAGATCCCCGAGCGTGCCGCCGGGATCGTCTGGGCGGGGCCCCGGTGGATGGAGTCCTCGTGGAGCTTCGCGTCGACGAGACGGACCTTGAGGCCGTAGACCTTCTCGTTCGCGAGCGGGCCCCGGTTCATCGCCTCCTTGAACGCGTCGACGATCAGGTCCATCGTCTCGTTGAGGTACTGGATCCCCTTCGTCACGTCGAACAGGATGTTCGTCCCTTCGACCGCGACCAGGCCCCGGCCCTCGTCCCGCGGGATGCCGAGCCCCTCGAGCTTGGTGACGAGGCTCTTGAGGTCCTTGAACGACTTCCCCTGGGGAACCTCCCCCTCCTTGATCGCCTGGGCGACCTCGGCCGGGAGCGGCTCGACCTCGAAGTAGAACCGGTTGTGCTTGTTCGGGCTCTTCCCCTCGAACGGGCCGCCCGGCACCTTCACGAGCTCGCGGTAGACGACGATCGGCTTGGACGCCTCGATCTCGACCTTGTAGTCGTGGACGACCCGGTACTGGGTGATCTCGAGGTGGAGCTCGCCCATCCCCGACAGGAGGTGCTCGCCCGTCTCGGGATTGATCTCGACCCGGAGGCTGGCGTCCTCCTTGGCGATCTTCCGCATCACCTCGATCAGCTTCGGCAGGTCGGCCATCCGCTTCGGCTCGATCGCGACGGTGACGACCGGCTCGGAGACGTGCCGGATCTCCTCGAACGGGATCATGTCCGGAGCGGTCGACGTCGTCGTGCCGGCGAACGCGTCCGCGAGGCCGATCACGGCGGCGATGTTCCCGGCCGGGACGTCCTCGACCATGAGGCGCTCCGGCCCCATGAACAGGGAGACGTGCTGGACCCGGTTCTTGAGCTTGGTCCCGACAATGGCGAGCTCCATCCCCTTCTGGAGGTGGCCGGAGAAGACCCGGCCCGTGGCGATCTCCCCGGCGCTCGGGTCCATCGTGATGTCGGTGACCATGAACGAGGTCGGCCCGCTGGGGTCGGTGTTGACCATCGCCTGGCCGACGGACGAGCCGATCTCGCCCTTCCAGATGTTCGGGATCCGGTACTTCTGGGCGTGCCGCGGGCTCGGCAGGTGCCGCACGACCATGTCGAAGACGACGTCGTTGATCTTCGCCTTCTGGGCGATCTCCCGGGACCGACCGGTGGAGACGTAGTCGATGATGTCCGGGAACTTCACCCCGGTCTTCTGCATGTACGGGACGCTGATCGCCCAGTTCTCGTAGCCGGAGCCGAAGGCGACCGAGCCGTCCCGGGGGTCGACCGACCACTCGTCGATGAACTCCTCCGGGGCCATCTTGCGGATCAGCTCGTTGACCTCGCCGATGATCGCGGTGAACCGCTTCTGGAGCGACTCCGGGGTGAGCTGGAGCTCCTTGATCGCCCGGTCGACCTTGTTGATGAAGAGGACCGGCTTCACCTTCTCGCGGAGCGCCTGGCGAAGGACCGTTTCGGTCTGGGCCATCACGCCCTCCACGGCGCAGACGACGACGATCGCGCCGTCGACCGCCCGCATGGCGCGGGTGACGTCCCCACCGAAGTCGACGTGGCCCGGCGTGTCGATGAGGTTGATCAGGTACTGGTCGTTCTCGAACTCGTGGACGATCGTCACGTCCGCGTTGTTGATCGTGAGGAGGCGCGCCTGCTCCTGCTCGTCGAAGTTGAGGTAGAGCTGTTTTCCGGCGAGCTCGTCGGAGATCATCCCGGCGGCCGCGAGCAGGTTGTCGCTGAGCGTCGTCTTGCCGTGGTGGATGTGGGCGACGATCCCGATGTTGCGGATCTTGTCGACCTGGCGCATCATCTCCGGGATGGCCTTCGCCAGCTCGCTCCGGATGTGCGTCATCGACCGACCCCGCCTCAGCGCGCCGACTGCGCGACCCGCTCGACCTCTTCCTTGCGGCCGACCGCGAACGAGGTCAGGTCGCCCTTTGCCGCGAGGCGGATCTCGTCGGCGAGGCAGCTCTCGATCGGCTTGGTCGACTTGTGGGACGCCTGGATCGCCCCGAGCGCGAGGTTACGGATCGCCACGTTGAGCCGGCGCGCCGGCGACGCGTCGACCGCACGGGGGACCGAGATCCCCCCGAACTGCAGCCGCGTCACCTCCTCGCGGGGCGCGGCGTTCTCCACCGCGTCGACCAGGAGCTGGAGCGGGTTCTTCCCTTCCTTTGCGGCGAGCTCGTCGAACGCCCGGCGGACCGTCGCGAGCGCCTTCTGCTTCTTGCCGGTGAAGTTGCCCCCCTTCATCAGGTGGTTCGCGAGCCGCTCCACGAGGTGCATCCGGGTCTTCAGGAACGGGCGGCCGGCGAGGCGGCCCTCGGTGTGCGGGGCGTAGACCGGGTGCAGGTAGAGGTACGGGAGCAGCCCGGGGTCGTGGACCTCGACGCCCTCGAACGGGTACTTGCCGAACAGCGGCGGGATCGAGAACGGCGGCGGGGGCGGGGGTTGGGGCCGCTGGACGACCGGGCCCTCGTCCTCGGCGGGAGGCTCGGTCGGTGGGCGCTCGAGAGGGTCTCCGCTCATCGGGCCGGCTTCTCCTTGCGGCCGCGGACGAGCTCGTCCAACGACACACCGTTCACCTGGATCACCTTGTAGCGCACGCCGGGGATGTCCCCGTAGGACCGGCCCATCCGGCCGCCGATCCCTTCGACGAGGACCTCGTCATGCTCGTCGATGAAGTTGATCGCGCCGTCCCCGACGGCGAACGCCGTGACCTGCCGGCCGTTCTTGATCAGCTGCACCTTGATGCACTTGCGGATCGCCGAGTTCGGCTGCTTCGCCTCGACCCCGACCTTCTCGATGACGATCCCCCGGGCCTGGGGGGCCCCCTCCAGCGGGTCCGACCGCTCCTTGAGGTGGAGCGTCCGCCGCTTGTAGTACCGGTCCGACCAGCGTCGCCGCTGACGCAGGGCCTCGAGGCGACCCGCAGTGTTCAGTCCGGACGGCGGCGACATCGGTAGGGAAGGGGAGCCGTCCACAGGGCCGCCCTATTTAAAGTCCGTCCCGACTCGCACCGCCGGTGAGGCGAGCGTCGGTGCGGGACGGGCGGTCGACCGCGGCCGGTCCGGCGGAGCGTGGGCGTTCCGGACCGAACGAGGCGGAGGCGACCGCGGCCGCCCGCCGGCGGTCGTTCGAGGCGCTCTCCGAGGAGATCCACCGGTGCACCCTCTGTCCGCTCTCCCGGAGCCGGACGCACGCCGTCGTCTACCGGGGCTCGCTCGAGCCGCGGGTCGTCTTCGTCGGCGAGGCCCCCGGCGCGGAGGAGGACCGACAGGGGGTCCCGTTCGTCGGCCGGTCCGGTCGGATCCTCGACCGCGCGGTCGGGGCGCTCGGACCCGCCCTCGGCGCCTACGGGGTCCTCAACGTCCTCAAGTGCCGGCCGCCCGCCAACCGCTTCGACCCCCGCGCCGCCCGCACCTGTCGGCCGTACCTCGCCCGACAGCTCGAGCTGCTCCGCCCGCAGCTCCTCGTCCCGCTGGGGGCGAAGGCCCTGGCGGCCCTCGACCCGGGCTCGCCGCCGATCCTCGCCGCGGCGGGGACCGTCCGCCAGGGGGCGTTCGGACGGACGTTCCCGCTGATCCACCCGGCCGCCGCCCTCCGCTCTCGTCGGCTGCGGGAGCGCTGGGAGCGCGACGTCGCGGCGCTCGGCGTCTGGCTCTCCGGCTCGCCGTTGGAAACCCTATAACTCGCGCGCGGCTCGAACGGCCGTGACCTCGATCGACCTGTTCCTCCTGGACGGCTCGTACCAGGCCGTCGAGGACGGCGTGGTCCTCGAGCTGTTCGGCCGCTCCCGGGAGGGGGAGGTCGTCGTCGCCCGGTACTACGGGTTCCGGCCGTACTTCGTCCTCCTCGAGCCGACGACGGACGAGCGCGTCCGTCTCGCGGCCGACCCCGAGGTCGTCCGGTTGGACGCGCAGGCCGTCTTCTACCGTGGGCGGGAGAGGGCCGCGGTACGCGTCACCCTGCACCGGCCCTGGCGCGTCCCCGAGTACCGCAAGGCCTACCAGGGCGACGGGACGGAGGCGAGGGTCCTGAGCTGCGACATCCCGTTCGTCCACCGGTTCCTCTACGACAAGGGCCTCGGCCTCTGCGTCCGCTTCGAGGCGGAGGAGGAGCCGCCCGAGGTCCGTGCCCGCTACACCGTCCCCCGCGTCGTCCGGGTCGTCACCGGGGACGGACGAGAGATCCAGCGGGCCGAGCCGTTCCGGCCGTCGCTGCGGGTCCTCTCCTTCGACATCGAGAACGCGATCCGGGAGCGGACGATCTACACGATCTGCGGGGTCGCCGAGGGCGGCGGTCGGCCCCGGCGCACGGTCCGTCTCACCGCCCCGGAGGAGCGGACGATCCTCTCCGAGTTCCTTCGCTGGGTCGCCGAGGACGACCCCGACATCATCACCGGCTACAATATCGGCGGCTACGACCTCCCCCTCCTCGCCGAGCGCGCCAAGGCGCTCGGCCTCGGCCCGCTCGTCCTGGGAAGGGAGCGCTCCGAGGCCGGAGAGCTCGGCGAGCGGCTCTGGAAGGTCACCGGGAGGGTCGTTGCCGACGCGTGGTGGTCGGCGAGGAAGGAGCTCCGCCCGAAGCAGGAGAGCCTCCAGTTCGTCGCCCGGACGCTCCTGGGGGACTCGAAGCTCGACGTCGACCGCCGGAACATCACCGAGGAGTGGCGGCGCGATCCGGCGCGCGTGATGGAGTACTGCGAGCACGACGCCGAGCTCGCCCTGCGGATCCTCCTGCGGCTCCGGGTCCTGGACAAGGCGTCCGACCTCGCCACCGTCGCGCGGATGCCGCTCGAGGAAGGCCTGAACGGACGGACGTCCCAGTTCATCGACGCGATCCTGATCCCGCGGGCGGACGCCCGAGGGGTCGCCGTCCCGCCGAACCATCCCCGGGGCGGCGAGAGCGCCATCGAGGGCGGGTACGTCCACAGCATCCGGCCCGGCCTCTACCGCTGGGTCGTCGTCCTCGACTTCAAGGCGATGTACCCGTCCATCATCGTCGCTCGCAACCTCTGCTTCACGACGCTCTCCCCGGAGGGGACGACCGTGGCCCCGGGCGGGGCGAGGTTCCTCGCCCCCGAGGTCCGGCACGGGATCATCCCCGAGATCCTCACGGAGCTCTTGGCCGACCGGGACCGGTTCCGTCAGGCGTCCCGCGCGGCGCCGACCCGGGAGGTGGCCGAGTACTACGACGGGCTGCAGAACGCCGTGAAAGTCCTGATGAACTCGTTCTACGGCGTCCTCGCGTCGAGCTTCTACCGGTTCACGAACAAGGAGATCGGCGCCTCGATCACGGCGTTCGCCCGGGAGGCGATCACCTCGATCATCCGGGAGCTCGAGGCGGGCGGGTACGACGTCATCTACTCGGACACCGACTCGGTCTTCGTCCGCTCGCCGGTCCCGACGCTCGAGGGGGCGCGGGAGTTCGGGGAGACGGTCGCCCGACGGTTCACGGCCGCCGGGGCGACGTTCGAGTTCCAGTCCGTCTTCGAGACGTTCTTCTCCCACGGGGCGAAGAAGCGGTACGTCGGCCGGGCCGTCTGGCCGCGGGAGGAGCGGATCGTCCGCGGCTACGAGACCCGGCGGAGCGACGCGTTCGACTACCAGTCCGACGCCCTGCTCGAGGTGTTCGACCTGGTGCTGAAAGGGGAGACCGACGCCGCGGTCCGTCGTTCCCGGGAGCTCGTCCTGGCCGTGCGCAACCGCGAGGTCCCTCCCGAGCGGCTCGTCATCGCCCGGTCGGTGCGGGACGAGGGCGAGTACAACGCGTCGACCCGGGACGCGCTGCCGTTCCTGCGGGTCTACCGTCAGCTCCGCTCCGAGGGCTACGACGTGATCCCGGGGATGCGCGTCGCCTGGGTCGTCACGGACTCTCGCCACAGCCCCCAGGACGTGGAGCCGTGGGTCGAAGGGCGGGCGTTCACGAAGGCGCCGGACTGGGACTACTACGCCGAGCGGGTCGCCCAGACCCTCGCGCGCGTCACGGAGGTGTTCGGCTGGGACGCGGCCTCGCTCCTTCGCGGGAGCCACCAGCAGCGCTTGGGACAGGACGAGCCGGAGCGGCCCGCCTCCGACGCGCCTCCGGCGAACCTCGACTCGTCGGTCGCCAGCCTGGGTGCGCCGTCCCGCCGCCGCGGGACGAACCGGAGCCTTTCCGATTGGCAGTGAGGAACGCCGAGCGTCGGCTCACGTGCCGGGGCTCGAGCCGGCACCCGAGGTGAGCGCCACGACCCCGCCGAGGACAGCGACGGGGACCCCGAGGAGGGCGAGGGGCGCGGGTGCGATCGCGAGGACGGCCGCGGAGAGGAGCAGGGTGAAGACCGGGATCCCGGTCATGAGGAGCGGCGGGAGGACGAGGCCGGCCCGCTCGATCGCGCGGAAGTAGAGCACCGGGGCGACGAAGAAGCTCAACAGGCCGTTCGTGAGCAGCAAGGCGAGCGGCACCGCACCGATAGCGAACAGCGCCCTCGGACCCCCCGGGACGAGAGGGGAGACGGCCGCCGTGACCAACGCCGCCCCGATCATCGTCTGGGCTACGACGACCGACACCGGGGTGGTAGCTCCCGCGCGGGCGGAGAGGACGAAGTAGAAGGCGACCGATAGGGGCACGGTCACGACCACCGTCCAGCCGAGACCGTGGACCGCCGAGATCCCGTGTCCTCCGACGATCGCGAGAGCCCCTCCGGCAAGGCACAGGAGGAGCCCGGTCACCAGCCACGGAGAGCCGAAAGCCCGTCGGTGCCCGACGAACAGGGCGGCGACGACCAGCGGGGTCGCGACGACGTCCCCCAGCAACGACAGGAGCGCCGCGTCGACCGGTCCCGTGAGGAGCGTCGCGGCGAGGACCGAGAGCTGCATCCCGACCAGCAGCCCGACGCGAAGGTAGGCTCCGGCCTCGGTGAACGCGTGCGCGAGGAGACGACCGTGCCGACGACCGAGGCTCCAGAGCGTGTACGCCGCCGCCCCGCTGACGAACGGGTACCAGAGGATGGCGGACGGTCGGGTCCCCGGGCTCACGGCCAGGACGAACAGGTAGTACGTCGACCAGAGGAACGCCGCGCCCAGCGCCATGACGAACGCGGCGGGGCGCCCCTGCATCGGCCGTGGCACGGCGGCACGGCCCGCTCGGGCCCTAAGCGGTTGCGGCAGGAGCCGGGGAGCGCCCGTGCCGCCCGGGGGCCCGGCTCCTAGGCGTACCCGCGGTACCGGAGGCCGCGGTCGGGGAGCGCCACGCCGCGGCCCCGATCGACGCGCCCCACGAGGGCCACGTCGGGGGCTCCGTTGCGGGCCAGGCGGCGTCGGACCTCGCGGACCGCGCCCGACCGAACGACCAGGATGAACCCGATCCCCATGTTGAACGTCTGGAACAGCTCCCGCTCCGGGAGGCCGCCGAGCTCGCGGAGCCAGGAGAACAGCGGGCCGGGCTCCGGCCAGGAGTCGAGGACGAACGCGACGTCCGGGGAGAGCCGGACGAGGTTGCGCACGCCGCCCCCGCTGATGTGGGCCAGCCCGACGACCGACGGAAGGTCCGCGACGGCGTCCACGACCTCGGTGTAGGTCCGCGTCGGCGTCAGGAGCTCCACCCCGAGGGGGACCCTCGCTCCGCGTCGTGGTGCGTCGAGCCGGGCGGCCCCTTCGCTCACGAGACGGCGGACGAGCGTGAACCCGTTGGCGTGCAGGCCCGAGGACGGGACCCCGAGCAGGCGGTCGCCCGGGCGGATCCGGTCCCCCAGGATCGGCCTGCGGCCCGCCGGGAAGAAGCCGGCCGCGGTCGCCCCGAGATCGATCCCCCGGACGATCTCGCCGACCATCGCGGTCTCGCCGCCGATCAACGAGCATCGCGCGGCGGCGAGACCGCGTCGGATCCCCCGGCCGATCGCCCGGAACACCTTCGGGTCCGGCGAGGCGCAGAGGATCGTGTCGACGACCGCGCTCGGCCGCGCGCCGACGGCCGCGAGGTCGTTGACGTTGATCGCGACGAGGTCCTCCCCGACCTCCTCCCAACGGCCGAGCGCCTCGGCGAGCAGGACCTTCGTCCCGACAGTGTCGGTGGTCAGGGCGAGGATCTCCTTCCCGAACCGGACGAAGCCGGCGTAGTGTCCCGGTGCCTCGAGCGGACGGCCGTGGGACGCCGGTGCCCGATACCGCGCGGCGCGCAGCAGCTGACGTAACGCCAGGTCCCGACGGCTCACGTCCACGCCGCTCGCGGCGTACGTCCTCGTACGGATGGACCGACGACCGGGGGTCACGTTCCGGCGAGCCGACCGGACCCTAAACGCCTTGCCCGGTGGCCCGACCTCACGGGCTCGCTCCGGTCGACCGGGCCGGACCGCGCCGAGGGCCGGTCCATCCGCTCGCGCTTTACGGCCTGTCGCGTCGGCGCGCGCGATGGCGCCTCCGGTCCGTCCCCGCTTCCGCGCGGAGCGGCGGGCGGCGCCCGAGGCGGAACTCGTCCTCGCCGGCCGTGCGTGGGTCGGTGGCCGCCTTCAGCCTTTCGAGATCGGGTTCGACGGCGACGGCCGGATCTGCGCCGTGGGCCGGAACGTCCGCGGCGCCCGCCGCCACGACGTCGGCGACCGCGTCCTGCTCCCGGCCGCGACCGACGTCCACGTTCATCTCCGGGAACCGGGGCCCCCCGAGGCGGGGGAGACGATCGCTACCGGCACGGTCGCGGCCGCGGTCGGAGGGATCGGCCTGGTCGGCGAGATGCCGAACACCGTCCCGCCGACAGACTCGGTCGACCGGATCGAGGAGAAGGAGGCCCGTGTCCGCGGCCGGGCCGCGGTCGACGTCCTCCTCTACGCTTTCCCCGCGGACCCTCGGTCCGTCCGCTCCCTGTCCCGGCGCGCGGGAGGGTTCAAGCTCTACCTCAGCCCGACGACCGGCATCGATGAGGTCCCGTCCGGGCCGACGCTCGCCGTGCTGCTCGAGGCGCTGGGTCAGGTCGACCTGCCGGTCGTCGCGCACGCCGAGGACCCCGGACTCTTCCGCGCAGGGGTCACCCCGACGGATGCGGCCGGCTGGGACCAGCTCCGGCCCGCGGAGGCGGAGGCGGCCGCCGTGGCCCGGCTGCTGCAGGCCCCGCAGCAGCTACGACTCCACGTGGCGCATGTGACGACTGCCGCCGTGGCCCGGGCGGTCCGAGAGCGGCGGCTCTCCTTCGAGGCGACGGCGCACCACCTGCTGCTCGCCTCCCTCCCTGGTCGCGACGCGAGGTTCAAGGTCAATCCGCCGCTGCGAACGGAGGTGGAACGCGCGGGCCTCTGGGACGAGTTCCGGCGGGGTCGGGTCCCGATCGTTGCGAGCGACCACGCCCCGCACCCGCGGGCCGCCAAGGAGCGCCGGTTCGACCTCGCTCCGAGCGGCGTTCCCGGGGTCGAGACCACGCTCCCCCTCCTCCTCGCCCAGGTCGCCGCAGGGGAGCTCGCGCTCCCGGTCCTCCTCCAGAGCGCGTGCGACCGGCCGGCCCGTCTCCTCGGCCGACCGCTCGGACGGTTGAGCGTCGGGCATCGGGCGAGCGTCCTCGTGGTCGACTTCCGCGCCGTCACCCGGCTCCGAGCGGACCGGTTGCACTCCCCCTGCGGGTGGACCCCGTTCGAGGGGAGCGAGGTGGTCTTCCCGGTCGAGCACTGGAAGGACGGCGAGCCGATCGTTGAGGGGGGAGAGTACGTCGGCCGCCCGACCGGTCGGGTCGTCCGACCGGAGTTCGCTCCCGGGGTCGTCCGGCCGGACCCGGAGGACGGCGCGGAGCTCGGGCCGCGCTAGGCCCCCTTGGGCCCCTGCGCTCGGCGCGGGGGCCAGCCGGGAACGACCCGCTCGGTGAGGATCAGGTAAAGGTAGACCCCGCCGACCACGACGAGGGCCAGCGCCGCGTAGTCGAACCAGCGGAACAGCGACTCGATCTCGCCCCAGTGGGCCCTCAGGAGGATCCCGACGTACAGGAACGCGATCTCGAACGGGACGAGCCCGGCCGTGGTGTACGCTCCGAAGCGGACCGGGTGCATCTTTGAGGTCCCCGCCGGGTAGCTGATGTAGCTCCGGACGACGGGGACGAGGCGAGCGAGCGCCACCGTCGCCTCCCCCCGCCGGGCGAAGAACCGGTCCATCGCCTCCAGGTGGCGGGGTTCGAGCCGGAGCGAGCCGATCTTGAGCTGCTCCAACCGGTGACGCCAGCGGCGGCCGACGGCGTAGGCGGCGTACGCCCCGACCAGCTCGCCGAGGACCGCGGCCGCGAGCGCGCCAGGGAACGAGAACGTCCCCTCGGCGACCAGGTACCCCGCGAACGGAAGGATCACTTCGCTCGGCAACGGAGGGACCCCGAACCCTTCGACGGCCGTGAGCGCGAACAGTCCCGGTAGCCCGACCGCGCCAAGCACGAAGACGATCAGGTCGACGACCGACCCGACCAGGGAGAACGACATCCGGCCCCGACCCAGCCCCCGGCCTACGTAGGGGCCGGGCCGTCCAGGATCAACCGGAACGGCTCTCTGAGGTGCACGTTCGTGTCGGCCGGGATCCCCTCGACCTCGAGCGGGTTCTGGCAGCCCCCACAGGAGACCGAGCCCCGCTCACGCCCGAGAGCGACCGACACGGCGACCCCGACCTCGACGCGGCGGGGCCGCACTGGGGCACGACGGATCGCCTCCCGAAGTTCCGCGAGCAGCTCCGCTCCGTCCACCTCCCCGGACCCCGGAGCTTCCCGACTCACGCCGGACGGCCCAGGCATCCGCGGCTCCGGTTCGAGGACGCCTACGGGGCGTCGTCGTCCGTCGGGCTGGGCGCCGCGGGACCGTTCTTCTTCTTCGGCTTCTGTTTCAGGATCTCGCCGCTGATCTTCTCGAGCTCCGCCATCAGGGAGTCGATGTCCGGCTCGGCCTCTTCCGGCGCAGGCTTAACGGGGGGAGGGGGAGCGGTGGCCGCGGCGGGAGGCGGTCGGCTGGGGATCGGTGGGGCGAGCGGGGCCGGTTCCGGGACGGGAACGACGGCCGGTGGCGCTTCCTCCGGGGTCGGGCCCTCGAGGTACTCGGGAGCCGGGGGCGGGGTCGCGGGGGGCGGGGGCGAGGCCTCGGGAGCGACCTCCTCCGGCGCGGGCGACGTCCCCTCGTGCCAGACGGGGGGCGCCTCGCCCGAGGGGGTCGGCTCCGGCGTTGGCATCACCGCAGCGGCGGCGGCGGGGGCCATCCCTCCGACCGGCGGTTGCCCCGGGCCGGCCGGACCGCCTCCGGCGGCGCCGGGGCCCTGCCACTCGGACGGCGGCTGCCCGGGGCGACGGCGGCGACGGATGAGGAGGAGCGCGAGCAGGAGGGCGACCACGACGGCCGCGATCGAGGCGGAGATCGCCCAGAGAGGGAACGACTGCGAGGAGACGCAGTTACCGTAGGTACAGTTCGAGGACGCCGTCACGATCCCGGAGTTCGGGCTCAGGCCCGCCGCGACCACGACGCCGAGCAGCGCGAGCCCTAGAGAGAGGGGTACAATGGCTCGCCGCCTACGGTCCATCCGAATCGCCCCGGGGTGCTGGACCCCTGATGTCCGCTTCCATGGTGCGCGTCCTATGTAAGCATGGCGCGGGCGGCCGGCGCGTGTGCGTCGGGGAACCCCTAGCGTTACGTCGTGTCGGATAACTCCGGTCCGAGGGCAGACCGCGAGGGTCCCGAGGGAGAGACCTCGGGCCGTCCGGCGCTATCGAGGGGTCCGCCGGCGGAAGGCGACCCAGCGCCGGACGAACGGCACCGGCCGGCCGAGCAGCCGTTCCACGGCCTCGAGGAGGAGCCGGTCGCCGTCCCCGACGCTCCCGGTCGCGACGACGACGAAGGCGAACCCGACCGCGACGGCGATCACGATCGCCGGTAGCGCGAGCAGGGGCAGGCGGGGCCGAAGGAGAAGAAGGACGAGGCTCGTCGGGGCGCCGGTGACGACCAGGGGCACCACGAAGTCCCGCTGGAACGGGTGGTACCCTTCCGCCGCGGCCAGCTCCCCCAGGCAGAGCGCGGCGTAGAGGACGTTCGAGACGGCCCACGCGACGGCCGCTCCGACCTCCCCGTACGGCGGGGCGAGGAGGAGCGAGAGCGCCACATCGGACGCCGCGGCCACGGCGGCGTTCACGGCGAGCAGGCGGGCCTGCCCGGCGACGACCTGCCCCATCGCCGCCGGACCGAGGAGCGTCCCGACGAACGCGCTCGCCACGACGATCTGGAGCGGAACGACGATCGACGCGTACCGGGTCCCGTAGACGAAGGCGAGCGATGGCGAGGGGAGGAAGACGAAGACGACGAACAGCGGGAGGGAGACGATCGCGAGCCACTTCGTGACCGTCACGTAGGTGAGGCTGACCGCCCGACGGTTCCCCTTCGCCAGGAACCCGGAGGCGACGGGGAGGAAGATGTACGACGCCGCCGCGATCCCGACCTGGACGAGGCGGGCCAGGGTGAGGCTCGCCGAGTAGGTCCCGACCTGAGCGAAGTGGAAGACGCCGAGCACGAGCGTGTCGCCGGAGCCGGCGACGGTCACCATGATCGTGTAGATCCCGAGGGGGACCGCGAGATGTACCAGCCGGCTCTGGGCCCCGGGCTCGCCCGGACCCCGGAGGAGGCTCCGGGGGAGCCGACGCGCCGCGTAGGTCACCAACGAGACCAGGGTGACCGAGGCGGAGGCGGCGTACGCCACGAGCGCGTCGGTGTAGCTGACGCGATACGGGGGGACGATCACGGCGACCGCCAGGAAGCCGAGGAACAGTCCGGGGTTGACGATCTGCAGGAAGAGGGCGTTCGGGGTGACGTTCGAGAACCCCTGAAAGATCGAGGCGAGGAGCGTCCCGATGATCAGGCTCCCCAGGGCCAGCGCGAAGTAGCCGAGGCCGGCGCCGAGCAGGGGGGAGCCCAGCAGTCGGCCGAGCGACGGCCCGGCGACGAACAACCCGACCCCTCCGACGACGGCCGCCACGCAGCCGAGGGCGAGCGATGCCCGGATGATCGTCCTTCGCTCGGGGTCGTCGGCCGCGGTGGGAAGGCTCCGGGCGAGGGCGACCGGGAGACCGAGGCTCCCGACGGCAAGGAGCACCTGGGTCAGCGTGAACCCGAGCGAGAACGCATCCCAGGCCGACGTCGAGACCGTTCGGATGATCAGCACCCGCGCGAGGGAGTTGAACCCTACGAGGACGAGCGTGGAGACCAGGAGGAACAGCGTGCCAACGGTGACGGTCGCGAACCCCGACCTCAGGTGGCCCGACTCCTCCGGCTCCCCCATGGTGACCGGAGAGCCGCTTTCACCGCGATGGTAAATCCGTGGCGACCCCACCGACCCTCGGCCCGGCGCGGGGCTTCATGCCCAGGGACGCGGGGTGCGCGGCGCTAAGGGGACGAGCCGCCAGGGTCCTCGTCGGACGACGGAGGCGCCTCGTACGGCTCCTCCGTGGGCGACGGGGGCTCCTCAGTGCCGCCGCCGTCCTCGGCGGGCCCTTCGTCGTACGGTTGGCCCTCGGGGGGGTTCTCGGGCTCCGCGGCGCCGGTTCCCGCCGCCGCAGCGGGGCCGGCGGGCGGCTTCGCGCGGCGACGACGGAGCAGCAGCAAGGCGAGGATGAGCGCCAGGACGACCACGACGACCGCGGCGCTCACGGCCCAGAACGGGAACGGCGTGGAGGCAGGGCACTTTCCGTAGGTACAGTTGGAGGCCGCGCTCACGACGCCGGTGTTCGGGAGCAGGCCCGCGAGGACCACGACGGCGAGCATCGCGAGCGCCAAGGTCAGGGGTACGGCGCGGACCGCCGAGCGTCGCCGGTCCGATGGGGCCGCGGTCATCCTCGGGTAAGAAGGGGGCGGAGGGACCCCATAAACGTGCCGACGGACCTGAGGGTCCGCTCCGCCGCAATCTCCCCGCCCTTCGAGAGCCGGCGGGGCCGCCCCGGTCTCTCGACGGAGCGGTCCCGGAACGCCGCCTCCCGTGGGCCTTTAACCCACAGGCCCTGCGCGGCCCGTGAGCGTCCCCGGGCCTCCGGGAGGACTCTGGGTCCTAAGCCTCCTGCTCTGGGGCCTGGAGGCCGCGGTCGTCGGAGAGGCGGTCCGTGGGACCCTCGCGGGGTGGGTGCGGCTCTGGCGTTCCCCCGAGCCGATCGAGCGCGGGGTGCTCGACCTCTATCTCGGGGGCGCGGCGATGTACCTCCTCGCGGCGGTCGAGGCCGGCGCGTTCGTTCTGCCGGTCGTCCTCGCGGTCCCGATCCTCGCGGGAGGAGCGGTCGCTTGGCGTGCCGCGCGCCTTCACCACAGCGGTCGCGCTGGGGACCGGCTCCGACGGCTGATCGACGGCCTCGCCGACCCGTGGTCGCTCGTGGCCCTCGCGTCGGCGTTCGGGCTCTACCTCGTGGAGATCGCCGCGGCGCTGCCGGTCCCGACCGGCAACACCTACGACTCGTCGCTGCTCACCACGTACGTCGCCGAACTGCTGCAGCGCGGGAGCCTCCCGTTGACGTTCCAACCGTACGCCTCGGCGGCGATCCTCTATCCCCAGGGGGCCACGGTCTGGTTCGGCTGGGCTCAGCTCGACTTCGGCCTACCGGCCGCCCGTACCGCCCTCCTGGTGACGCCGCTCTTCCTGGGATTGACCCCGCTTGCCGGCTTTGTCCTGGGCCGTCGGTTGGTCGGCTCGGCGCGGGCGGGCGCCGCGTTCGCGCTCGCGCTCGCTTGGCTCGGCCCGTCGACCCGGGCGCTGGTCGGTGGGAGCAACGACTTCGCCATCGCGCTCCCCTTGGTGCTCCTGCTGGCCGCGCAGTCGACGATCTGGTTCTCCCGGTCGGTTCCCCAGGTCGCGGACATGGTCGGCTTCGGGCTCCTGCTCGGGTACTCCGCGGCGGTGAACGTCACCGGCGCCGAGTGGCTACTGCTCGCGCTTCTCCTGCTCGGCGCCAGCGCCCGTCCGGCGTTCGCCGGGCGGCCCGCGGCCTGGTTCGGACGGTGGGCGACGACCGTCGCGCTCGCGCTCGTGGCCGGGATTCCGTCGCTCTATCTCCTGCTCGAGGCGAGGCGCGCTCCCTCGGCCCTGGCCGGGGCGCTCTCCGCGGCTCCGGGCGCTTCGGTCGGTATCAATGCCGCCGCCTGGGTAGGGAGCGTCGACCCATTCCTGTTCCGGCCGAACGACGTGGAGCTGTCTCCGATCCCGCTCGTCCGTCTCGAGCTCGCCGTCCTGCTGGTCCTCGGCGCCGTCGCGCTGCTGTGGTGGGCGACCGAGCGCCGCCGGGAGAACCCCTGGTCGGAGTTCTCTCGCTGGGCGACGGCGGCGATCCTGGCGTTGCTCCTGTGGCTCGGGGTCGAGGTCGCCGCCGGAGTGGCCGGCTCGCCGCTTCGGTCCCTCGCGTTCATCTCGAGCGCAGCCCAGTTCTCGCTTTGGCTGTTCACCGTCTTCGGGCTCGTCGCCGCGGTCCCGCTCGCCCTGGCCCTGGAACGGCTCGAGCCCGGCGGCGGGACCGCGGAGGCAGGACCGGTGCGATCCCGGGGCCGCCCCGGGGCGTCGTCCTGGCGGGCCCTGCTACCGGTGGCGTTCGTCGTCGTGCTCGTCGCGCCGGCGGTCGCGCTCACCCCGACGTCGCTCGGCAGCGTCCTCTCGCAGACCTACGACGACTTCGGCAACGTCTCTGCGGCCGACTTCGGGCTGTTCGACTACGCCACGGCCCACTTCGCTCCGGGGGAGCGCGTCCTCGTTGCCCCCGGGAGCGCCGGCGAGTTCCTCCCCGGCTACGCCCGAGGGATCGTGCTCCTCTTCCCGATGGCCCCCGGCACGACCTGGAGGAACGCCTCCTACGCCCTGGTCGTACGAGAGCTGACGAACGGGACGCTCGACCTCGCGGGGCGCGAGGCGCTCGCCGAACTCGACGTCGACCTGATCGTCGTCACCGGCAACAACACCGTCCTCTGGCCAGCGTTCTGGGTCGCTCCGCTCCGGGCCGCGGAGGTCGGACCGACGCCGACGTTCCCGGTCGTCTGGGACGAGGGCGACGCCTGGGTCTTCAACGCTTCCGCGTGCCGGCTCGGGGCCCCGGCGTGCTCCTAGGTCCCGAAGGGGCGGCTAGACGAACTCGTCGAGCACCTTGGAGAGGTCGGCGATCCCGGCGGGCTGGTGGACGAGCGGTCCCGCCTCGAACCCCTCCTCCAGGTCCTCGTAGGTCGGACGCTCGACGCGGTAGAACAGGCCGATCGGGATCTTGTCGCCCCACTCGAGGGACCGCTGCCAGGCCGCCACCTTGTCGGTCGGGTCGTGGCCGGCGCTCTCGAGCTTGTAGATCCGCTGACGGAAGAAGTCGAACGTGTTGATCTTGTTGTACGTCACGCACGGGCTGAGGACGTCGACGAACGCGAACCCCTTGTGGCGGATGCCGTTCGCCACGAGGTCGGCGAGGTGCTTCACGTCGCCCGAGAACGCCCGGGCGATGTACGTCGCCCCGCTCGCCAACGCGAGGGAGATCGGGTCGATCGGCGACTCGATGACCCCGTCCGGGGTCGACTTGGTCTTGTGCCCGAGCGTCGAGGTCGGGCTCGCCTGGCCCGTCGTCAGGCCGTAGATCTGGTTGTCCATCGTCACGTAGGTCATGTCGACGTTCCGGCGCATGGCGTGCACGAGATGGCCCACGCCGATCCCGAAGCCGTCGCCGTCGCCGCCCGTGCCGATGACCGTGAGCCGCGTGTTCGCCCACCGGATCCCCTGGGCGACCGGGATCACCCGGCCGTGGATGCCGTGGAAGCCGTACGGTGTCAGGAAGTGCGGAAGGTTCGACGAGCAGCCGATACCGGAGACGATGACGACCTCGTGGCTCGGGATGCCGAGCCGCTTGAGCGCCATCTCGACGCCGGCGACGACGCCGAAGTCCCCGCAGCCCGGGCACCAGGTCGGACGGACGTCCGACTTCCCGACGACGGGGAGCGCGGGGCCGGTCGTGGTCTGGGGGACCTGCACGCTACTGTCGGCCATTCGGGGTCACCTCGAGGACCTTCGCGACGATCTCATGGGGGTAGAACGGCTCGCCATCGTACTTGTGGAGACGGAAGGTGGGGACGAACCCGGACTCGGCTCGCAGGAGACGGCCGAGCTGGCCGGAGAAGTTCCCTTCGACGAGCATCGTCTTCTTTCGGTGGCCGAGGGCCGAGGTGATCCGCTCGGGGGTGAGCGGGTAGAGCGCCGGGAACCAGACGAGGTTCGTCGCGACGTTCCGGCGCGAGAGCTCGGCCATCGCGTCCCGGACCGCGCCGACCGTCGAGCCCCAGGCCACGAACGTGAGCGGGGCCTCGGCCGGTCCCTCGACCTCCGGGGCGTGGACGTCGCGGGCGAGCCCCTCGAGCTTGCGCATCCGCTTCTCCATCATCTTCTTGCGCTCGGCGATCCACTTCGGGAGGCCGGCGCGGATGTCGGAGACGGTGTGCCCGCGCTCGTCATGCTCGTCCGACACCGCCACGAACTGCAGCCCCGGCTGGCCGGGGACCGCTCGCGGCGAAACGCCGGAGTCGGTGTACTGGTAGCGAAGATAGGAGTGGCCGTTCGGCTCGACCGTGAGCAGCGACGCGATCGGGCCCGGGCTCGGGAGCTCGTCGCGGTCGACCGTCTGGAAGCTCTCGGAGAGGTGCAGGTCCGTGGCGATGAGCACCGGGGTCTGCCAGGCCTCCGCGAGTCGGAACGCCTCGATCGCGGTCAGGTAGGCCTCCTTCGGATGCGACGGCGCAAGGATCGCGCGGGGGAACTCGCCCTGGCCCGCCCCGAGCATCAGGTTGAGGTCCCCCTGCTCGGTCTTCGTCGGCAGGCCCGTCGACGGTCCGCCACGCTGGGAATCGATGACCACGACGGGGACCTCCGTCATCCCAGCCATCCCCAGCGCTTCGACCATGAGCGAGAAGCCCCCGCCGCTGGTCGCGGTCATCGCCCGCACCCCGGCGTAGGACGCGCCGATCGCCATGTTGATCGACGCGAGCTCGTCCTCGGCCTGCTTCACGACGACCCCGAGCGAGCTCGCGTGGGCCGCCATCCAGTGCATGATCGACGTCGCCGGGGTCATCGGGTACTGGGCGAGGAACTTGCACCCGCCCGCGACGGCACCGAGCGCCAGCGCCTGGTTGCCGTTCATCAGGAGGCGTGGAGGGCCCTGCTTTGCGACGGCGTGGTCGTTCACCGACGCATGGGCCTCGGCGTAGCGGAAGCCGTCCGCGCTCGCCCCGAGGTTCCAGTCGACGACGTCGCCCTTCTTCCGGCCGAACGAGTCCGAGAGGACCTTCTGGACGGTCTCCAGCGGGATCCCGGCGAGGTACGCCACGGCCCCGATGCCGCCCGCGTTCTGGAGGATCGACTGGGTGGTGTACTTCCGGGCGATCTCTAGCGTAGGCACCGGTAGCGTCCGAACGCCGGCCGGCACCTCCTTCGGGTCGACCTGGAACTTCTCGGGGTCGAAGACGACGGTCCCTCCGGGGCGGAGGTCGTGGACGTGGACCTCCACGGTCGTCCGGTCGAGAGCATAGAGGACGTCGGCCCCGTCGCCCTGGGAGTAGACCCGGCGGTCCGACGCTCGCGCCTGGAACCAGACGTGACCGCCACGGATGACGGACTGGTAGGCGTTGAGCCCAAAGACGTGGAGCCCCATCCGGGAGAACGAGCGGGTGACCGACTCCCCGATCGACGCGATGCCGTCGCCGGCCTGGCCCCCGACGCGGACGGCGACCTCGCCCACGATATCGATTCAGCTGACGCGTCTATTAAGCGGCTCGGGTGAACGCGAGCTTACTCAGAAAACTTCTACCTCCGGGCCGACGGCCCGGCCGTCGCTCAGGGCCGAAATCGGCCGGAGAGCGTGCTCGACCGGCGGGTGGTGGTGACCGTTCGGGAGGCGTTCGCGACCCCGCGGGCCGCCGGCTGTCGGTAGGCCTCGAGGCGGCGGGACCTCGGACCCCGTGGCCCATTGCCGAGGGACCGATCCGCTAGTAGGGGAGGAGCTTCTTCCCGCCGTGATGCGCCGCGGTGAGGATCCCGGTGGCGGCGTACCACGCCGCCGCGCCGCAGATGAAGGTGACGATCCCCGTGACCTCCCAGAGACCGCTGCCGACGGTCTTGCCGGCCCCGAGCAGGCCGAAGTCGATCGCAAGGAGGACGAACGCCACCAAGAGGCTCCAGAAGACGAACATGATCGCCGGGCCGTGATAGTGGGCGTTGATGGCGAACGAGAACGTGAACATCGCCCAGACGACCATGAACCACATGACGTCGTAGGAGCCCACGGAGCTCCAGGCGACCAGCCCGCTCGTGAGGAGGGTGAACGCCCACCAGAACGCGCCGAAGCTGACGAACGCCGACCCGGGGAAGATCTCGTTCCGGCGGAGCATGATGAGGCCCGCCGCGAACTGCGCCGTGCCCCCGAACGCCATCGCCATCGGGTAGACCGCCGTGTTCGAGACCCCCCAGTGCGGTCCGTTGGAGGCGATCGCCATGCCGGCGAGCATGGTGGTCATCCCGAACCCGCAGAGGCCGATGACGCTCGTCGGCGCCCAGAACGGGTCCTTTCCCTCGGGGGGCAAGCCGGACGCCGCCACGGTGCGTTCGACGGGCTGGGATTAGAAAGACGTTTCCACAACTCCAACGCACGAGCACGCGACACGCGCTAGGACGACGCACGGAATCCGCAACCGGACCACCTCCGGGGCCACGGCGGGCCCGCGCGCCGGACCGACATCGGACGAGGAGGGGCGCGCTCCGTCCGGTCGGTGGAGTTCAGAGTACTGAAATCAGTAAATAGCGTTCCAAACTCGTACGCTTCGGAGCCCGGAAATGGCGCGCACGGTACCGAAGGCCGAGAAGGGAGACGCGGCCACCCTCAGCGAGGCGGAAATCGCCGTGCACTGGAAGGAGGAAGGGACGTTCTCTCCTCCGGCGTCGTTCGTCGCGCAGGCGAACCTCAAGGACCCGAAGGTCAACGAGCGATTCTCGCTGGAGCACTTCCCCGACTGCTTCCGCGAGTTCGGGGAGCTCCTCGCCTGGGACCAGAAGTGGACGACGCTCCTCGACGCGTCGAACGCGCCGTTCTACAAGTGGTTCGTCGGGGGCAAGCTGAACGCCTGCTACAACTGCATCGACCGGCATCTCGAGCAGGACCGGAACAAGGCGGCGTTCATCTTCGTCGGGGAACCGGAAGAGGAGCCTCCGGCCCCGATCACCTACCAGGAGCTCTACGTCCGGGTCAACGAGCTGGCCGCGATGCTCCAGGACGAGTTCGGCCTGAAGACCGGCGACCGGGTCACGATCCACCTGCCGATGACCCCGGAGCTGCCGATCACCATGCTCGCCTGCGCCCGGCTCGGGATCATCCACACCGTCGTCTTCGGCGGATTCAGCGGTGAGTCCGCGGGCCGGCGGGCGGCCGATTCGGGGAGCCACGTCCTCGTCACCATCGACGGCTACTACCGCAACGGGAAGTTCCTCGACCACCGGGCTGCGGCGGACGCTGCGGTCGCCGCCGCGAAGGCCGAGGGTCAGACGATCGACACGGTCCTGGTCTGGCAGCGCCATCCGGGCAAGTACCAATCGGCGGCGAAGCCGGTCGAAGGCCGCGACCGGATCGTCAACGACCTCCTGAAGAAGTACCGGGGCCGCCGCGTGAAGCCGGTCTCCCTGCCCGCGGAGGCCCCGCTGTTCCTGATGTACACGAGCGGGACGACGGGTCGCCCGAAAGGCTGCCAGCACGCGATCGGGGGCTACCTCGCCTACGTGACCGGGACGGCGAAGTGGATCCAGGACATCCATCCCGGCGACGTCTACTGGTGCACCGCCGACATCGGATGGATCACCGGCCACTCCTACATCGTCTACGGTCCGCTCGCCCTGGGCGGAACGAGCGTCCTCTACGAGGGGGTGCCGACGTTCCCGGACGCCGGCCGGTTGTGGCGGATCGCCGAGCGCCTCGGGGTGAACATCTTCCACACCGCTCCGACGGCGATCCGTCAGCTGCGCCAGCTCGGTCCGGAGGAGCCGAAGAAGTACGACTTCCGTTTCAAGACGATGACCACGGTCGGCGAGCCGATCGAACCCGAGGCCTGGAAGTGGTTCTACGAGGCGGTGGGGAAGGGCAAGGCCGTCATCACCGACACCTGGTGGCAGACCGAGACCGGCGGCGTGCTGTGCACGACGAAGCCGGGGTTGGACAAGATGAAGCCCGGCAGCGCCGGTCCGGGGGCGCCGGGGATCCACCCGTTCATCATGGACGAGAGCGGCCAGGAGATCCCGCCCGGGTCGAACCGGGCCGGGAACATCTGCATCCGCAACCCCTGGCCGGGGCTGATGACGACGATCTGGGGGGACCCCGAGCGTTACAAGAAGAACTACTTCATGAAGTACAACAAGCACCCGGCCAGCAAGGACTGGCGCGACTGGCCGTACTTCGCCGGCGACGGGGCGACGCAGGCGGCGGACGGCTACTTCCGGATCCTCGGTCGCATCGACGACGTGATCAACGTGGCCGGTCACCGGCTCGGGACGAAGGAGATCGAGTCCGCCTGCCTCACCGTGCCGGAGATCGCGGAGGCGGCCGTCGTGCCGATCGCCGACGACGTCAAGGGCCGGGTGCCGGAGCTGTTCGTCACGCTCCGCCCCGGGGTCACCGCGAGCCCGGAGCTCGAACGCAAGGTCATCCACGCCGTGGAGACCGAGATCGGGAAGATCGCCCGCCCCAGCGCGGTGCGGTTCGTTCCGGACATGCCGAAGACCCGCTCGGGCAAGATCATGCGGCGGGTGCTCGCGGCGATCTCGAACACCATGGACGTGGGGGACGTCACGACGCTCGCGAACCCGGACGTGGTCGAGCAGATCCGCGTCCTGGTCCAGGGGAAGGGGAAGGTCGCCACGAAGTCCGGCCCCTCGGACATCAAGGAGTTCGGCGGAAAGGAGTAGCCGCCGAGGGGCCCGGCCGCCGGGGTCGGGCCGGATCTTCCAACGCCCCGCCCGCCGCCGTCGGGGGCCGATGCCGGCGGCCTAGGGCCCCGGGCACCGCTTCGATCGCCACGCCACGTGCCGCCTCCGTCAAGCGCGCCCACGGAACGAGGCGACCCCGACGGACGTCCTACTTGACGAAACACGAATAAGGCGCGCCTTGGTCCTTGGAGATGGTGCACCACGGCCCGTCCCACTACCGAGCTCCCGGCCGCGGAGCGGCGGACGGCGGTGTCGGGCCCCAGCGTGCGCCGGTCCGCCCATGAACGTCGAGCCTCGTGCAATGCCGGAATCGTCGCTCGCCGAGACGCCGGAGTGGCAGCTCCGCTACCGGGACAAGATCCGGGACCCGGACGCGGCGATCCGGGCGATCGAGAGCGGGAGCCACATCTTCATCGGCTCCGGGGCCGCCGAGCCGCAACGTCTGGTCCAGGCGCTGGTGAAGAACGCGGCCACGATCTTCGGCGCGGAGATCGTCCACATCATGACGTTGGGCGTCGCGCCGTACGTCGAGCCGAAGTGGGGGGACAACTTCCGCCACAACGCGCTCTTCATCGGTCCGAACGTCCGGGACGCGGTCGCCCAGGGTCGGGCGGACTACACGCCGATCTTCCTCAGCGAGATCCCCCGGCTGATCGAGCGGGGCCGGGTCCCGATCGACGTCGCGCTCATCCAGGTCAGCCCTCCGGACCAGCACGGCTTCTGCTCCTACGGCGTGAGCACGGATGTCGTCAAACCCGCGACGGAGGCCGCGCACGTCGTCATCGCCGAGGTCAACCCCCAGATGCCGCGGGCCTTGGGCGATTCGTTCCTTCACGCGGACGACATCGACCTCCTCGTACCGGTCGACTATCCGATCCTGGAGACGACCGTCGGGACCCCGGACGAGATCGCCCGGATCATCGGCAAGCACATCGCGAGCCTGGTCGAGGACGGCTCGACCCTCCAGATGGGGATCGGCACGATCCCCGACAGCGTGCTCTACTATCTGAAGGACAAGAAGGACCTCGGGATCCACACCGAGATGTTCTCGGACGGGATGATGCACCTCGTCGAGCTCGGCGTGATCACGAACATGAAGAAGACCCTGCACAAGGGCAAGGTCGTGGCGGCCTTCTGCATGGGGTCGAAGAAGCTCTACGAGTTCGTGGACAACAACCCGCTCATCGAGTTCCACCCGGTCTCGCACACGAACGACCCGTTCGTGATCGCGCAGAACGACCGGATGGTCTCGATCAACAGCGCCCTCGAGGTCGATCTCACCGGACAGGTCTGCGCGGACAGCCTCGGGGCGTACTTCTACTCCGGGATCGGCGGCCAGGTCGACTTCGTGCGCGGGGCCGCTCGCTCCAACGGCGGCAAGCCGATCATCGCCCTCCCCTCGACCGCTTCGGAAGGGAAGGTCTCGAGGATCACGGCGCAGCTCAAGCCCGGCGCCGGGGTCGTGACGAGCCGCGGGGACGTGCACTACGTCGTCACCGAGTGGGGGATCGCCTACCTGCACGGCCGGACGATCCAGGAGCGGGCCCTCGCCCTGATCTCGATCGCGCACCCCGACTTCCGGCCCGGCCTCATCCGCGAGGCGAAGCGCTTGAAGTACATCCCCGAGGACGTCCCGGAGATCGGCGCGGTCTACCCCTCCCAGTGGACGACGACCCACACGTTCCCAGGAGGGGTACGGGTCTACTTCCGGCCGATCAAGGGGACGGACGAGGACCTGATGAAGGACCTCTTCTACCGGCTCTCCGAGCAGACGATCTACCAGCGGTTCTTCCAGTCCCTGAGGTCGATGCCCCACCGGGGCCTCGTCCACTTCGTCCACGTCGACTTCTCCAACGAGATGGCGATCGTCGGATTGCTGCAGGACCCGGAGCGACCGGACCGGGAGGAGATCATCTGCGTCGGTCGCTACTTCATGAACCGCTCGACGAACATCGCTGAGGTCTCCTACCTCGTCCGGGACGACTACCAGAAGCGGGGGATCGGCTCGTTCCTGATCCGGTACCTGGCGCGGATCGCCCGCAACAGCGGGGTCGAGGGGTTCGTGGCGGAGATCCTCCCGGACAACACCGCGGCGATGAAGGTCCTCCACAAGATCGGGCTCCCCGTGGAGACGACGATCTCGGAAGGCAGCTACCGGCTCACCGTCAGCTTCCACCGCCCGCTGGCCGCGACCAAGGGCTGAGGCGACCGGTGACCGGCTCGGGCGGCCGACGACGCGGCGCCGGGCCGGCCGACCCCGGCCCGGACGGGAGCTCCCGTCCCGCGGTGACCGTCGTCTGGGACCCGCGGTTCCGCTCCTACGACTTCGGCCCGGGCCACCCGTTCAATGAAGCGAGCCGGGAGTTCGCGGTCCGCCTCCTCGAGGGCTCGCTGACCGACGCCCAGCGGGCGCTCTTCGGTTGGGAGCGCGAGGTCGCGCCGGCCGAGACCCCGCTGCTCCTCACGTTCCACGACGAGGCGTATCTGGCGCAGGTGCGGTCGGCGAGCCGGAGCACGAGCCATCGTCCGCTCGACACCGGGGATACGCCGTCGTTCCTCGGATGCTTCGAGGCGTCGGCGCGGATCGTCGCCGGGACCGAGCACGCGATGCGGCAGGTGCTGGACCGGGGCGGGACCGCCTTCGCTCCCGCGGGAGGGCTCCACCACGCCCACCGCGGCCGCGCCAGCGGCTTCTGCATCTTCAACGACCTTGCCGTGGGGATCTCCTCCGCGCTGGGGGCCGGTCGCCGGGTCGCCTACGTCGACCTCGACGTCCACCACGGGGACGGGGTCATGTACGGTTTCTACCGATCCGGTCAGCTCCTCGACATCGACTTCCATCAGGACGGGCGCACGCTCTTTCCCGGGACCGGGCACCTCACGGAGACCGGCGAAGGGGACGGGGCCGGGTTGAAGGTGAACGTCCCGCTCCCTCCCGGAGCCGGGGACGAGGCGCTGGTCCCGCTCGCCCGGCGGATCCTCCCGCCGATGCTGCGCGAGTTCCGGCCCGACCTGCTCGTCGTGCAGCACGGGGTCGACGGCCACTGGGGGGACCCGCTGGCCCAGTTGCAGTACACCCCCGCCGGCTACGAACAGGTCGACCGGCTCCTGATCGGGCTCGCCGGGGAGCTCGGGGGCCGGACGGTCGTTACCGGCGGAGGAGGATACCACCCGGCCAGCGTGAGCCGGACGCTAGCGCGGGCCGCCCTTCAGTACGCGGGGTTGCCGCTCCCGGCGGAGCGCGACACCCTCCCCGACGGTTGGCGCGAGGAGTTCTTCGAGACGTTCGGGATCTCCTCACCGTCGCGCTGGGTCGATACCCCGCAGCTCGGGCCGTCCCCGTGGACGCCCGCGAAGGAGGAGCGCACCGTACAGTCCCTCGAGGAGGCCCTCGGCCGGAAGTTCCCGCCGCCGTAGGGTCGGGGCGTGGGGAGCCCCAGGCTCCGGCAAGGCTTACGGCCGCCGTGGGCCGTCCTGGCGCATGCCCCGGACCGTAGAGGTTCGGCTGTTCGCCAGCGCGCGCCTCGCGGTGGGGCGGCCGAACCTCTCCTGGCCCGTGCCAGAGACGGGGATCCGGGCGCGGGAGCTCATCGCCGCGCTGGCCGAGGCCTACCCCCGCCTTGCGCCGACCCTGAAGGCGAGCCGCTTCCTGCGCAACGACCGCTACCTGACGGACCTCGGGGAGACGGTCCGGCCCGGGGACGAGTTCGCGGTCCACCCGCCGTACGGAGGGGGGTAGTCGTGGGCGTCCGCCTGACCCGACGTCCGTTGACCCTCGCCGCCGCCGAGGGAGCGCTCCGAGCGGCGGCCGGAGGGGGCGTCGTGGTGTTCGCGGGCCGGGTGCGTCCGGATCGGCGGGGACGCTCTCGGGTCACTGCCCTCGACTACGAGGTCGACCGCGCCCCGGCCCTCACCCGCCTCCGAGCGATCGAACGGACCGCGCGCCGGCGATTCGGCGCGCGGGGGGTCGTCCTCTGGCACCGCGTCGGCCGGGTCCGCGCGGGGGAGGTCGCGGTGGTCGTGGGGGCGTGCTGCGCGCACCGGGCCGAGGCGTTCGCGGCGGCCCGCTACCTGATCGACGAGCTGAAGGCGACGGTCGCTATCTGGAAGGAGGAGCGAGGACGGCGCGCGCATCGACCGCGACGACGCCCCGTCCGGCGGGCAGCACGATCAACGGGTTGATGTCCAGCTCGGCGACCTCCGGCCGCTCGATGGCGAGCTGGGAGACCCGCTCGATCGCCTCGGCCAGCGCGTCGAGGTCGCTCGGCGGCTCCCCCCGCACCCCTCGGAGCAGCGGGTAGCCACGCACCGACGCGACCATGTGATGGGCGGAGAGCGGCCGCATCGGGGCGAGCCGGAAGGTGACGTCCCGAAGCTCCTCGACGTAGATTCCGCCCATCCCGAAGACCACGATCGGTCCGAAGCTCGGGTCCCGCTGGAAGCCGACGAGCACCTCCTTGCCGCCCGAGACCTGCGATTCGACCTCGTAGCCGTCGATCGCGGCCCCGGGAACGGCCGAGCGGACCGAGCGGTCCATCCGCTCCCACGCCGCCCGAAGCTGGCCGGCGTCCTGCAGCCCCACGGTCACGCCTCCCACGTCCGTCTTGTGCGCGATCGCCGCCGAGACGACCTTGAGCACGACCGGGTAGCCGATGCGGGAGGCTACGGCGACCGCTTCCTCGGCACTGTGGGCGAACCCCGACGCGGGGAACCGGATCCCGTACGCCTCGATCAACCCCCGAGCGGACGACTCCCCGATCACCGAGCTACCGGCCTCTCGCGCGCGGGCCAGCACCTGGTCGGCCTTCGCCCGGTCGACCGGGAACGACCGGACCGCCTCGTGCGGCCGCGTCTTCCAGGCCCGGTAGCGGGCGAGGCTGGCGAGCCCCTCGACCGCCTCCTCCGGGAACGTGTACGTCGGCACGCCCCGCTTCTCGAGGAAGGCGACCTCGGTGGAGAGGTCGTTCAGCCCGAACAGGCAGGCGACGATCGGCTTCTTCGTCGTGGCCTTCGCCTCGAGGATCGCCCTCGCGAACACTTCCCCGGAGAGATGGCCCGCCGGGGTCGAGACGACCAGCGCGCCGTCGAAGTCGCTCGAACCGAGCATCGCGAGGAGGATCCGGCGGTACTCGTCGAGGTCGACCTCGGCGGTCATGTCGAGGGGGTTGGAGATCGTGGCGATCGACGGGAGGCGCGCGGCGAGGGTCGCCCGCTCCGCCTCGGGCAACGAGGGCAGCTGGAGCCCCTGCCGTTCGGCGGCGTCCGCCGCGATGATGCCGGGTCCGCCGGAGTTGGTGATGATGATGAGCCGAGGGCCGTCCATCTCGAGGCCGCTCGAGAACATCTTGGCGAGCCGGAACAGGTCGGCGAGGGAGTCGACGCGCTGGACGCCGGCCTGGGCGAAGACGGAGTCGTACAGCAGGTCGCGGCCGGACTGGGCGAGCGAGCCGGTGTGGCTCTTGACCGCGCGCTCCCCGGCCGAGGTCCTTCCGCTCTTGATCACGAGGACCGGCTTGTGCTCGGTGACGCTCCGCGCGGTCTCCAGGAACCGCCGGCCGTTGGCGAGGCTCTCGACGTAGAGCAGGATTACGCCGGTCCGCGGGTCGCGGTCGAGGGCGGTCAACAGGTCGTTCTCGTCGACCCCGGCGCGGTTGCCCACCGAGACGAACCGCGAGAAGCCGATCCGCTCGGTGGCGCCGTACTTGAGGATCCCGGCGCCGAGCGCCCCGCTCTGGGAGACGAAGGCGATGTTACCGACCGGAGGCAGCGACTCGCTGAACGTCGCGTTCAGCCCGACGGCGGGGTCGGTGTTGAACACCCCGAAGCAGTTCGGTCCGACCAGCGACATCGAGTGCCGGCGGACCGCCGCGACCAACTGGTCCTCGAGGGCGGCCCCGGTCTCCCCGACCTCCCGGAACCCCGCGGAGATGACGATCGCCCCCTTCGTGCCGGCGCGGCCGAGCTCGTCGACCGCCCCGGCGACCGCCGCTGCCGGCACGATCACGACCCCGAGCTCGGGGGCCTCGGGCAGGGAGCTCACGTCCGGATAGCAGCGGACCCCGGAGACGCTCTTCCAGGCCGGGTTGACCGGGTAGGCGATCCCTTGGTAGCCGGAGGAGAGCAGGTTCCGGAACAGGCTGGTGCCGACCTTGCCGGGCCGATTGGACGCGCCGATGACGGCGATCGACGAAGGACGGAACAGCTCGTCCAGCTCCGGTGAACGGCCGACGGTCATCGATGCACGGGACCATCGAGGTTCCTGAGCGTTATATATCAACGCCCCGTGAAACGGCGATGAGCGGCGAGGGACCGACCGCCGGCGCACCGCCCGGCCACGCGCACGGGCCGGCGTCCGGCGGTCCGGCCCGGGGGCCACGAGGGCTCCTGCAGCGGATGGACAAGGGCCGGATCGGCCACATCGTCGCCGTCGGCAGCGGTAAGGGCGGGGTCGGTAAGTCGTCGGTCGCGGCGCTCCTCGCCTCCGAGCTGAGGCGGAGGGGCCGCACGGTCGGGATCCTGGACGCCGACATCACCGGGCCCTCGATCCCGAAGCTCCTCGGCGTCACCGGGCCGTTGGTCGACCGGGGCGAGGGGATCGAGCCCGCGACGACGCGGGGCGGGGTCCCGGTCGTGTCCTCCCAGTTCATGGTCGAGGACGAGCAGACCCCGGTGATCTGGCGGGGTCCCCTCGTCACCCGGCTGATCACCCAGTTCTTCGGGTCGGTCCACTGGGGGAAGCTCGACTATCTCCTCATCGACATGCCGCCCGGGACGAGCGACGTGCCGCTCACCGTCTTCCAGACGATCCCCATCGACGGGATGGTCTTCGTCCTGACGCCGCAGGAGCTCGCCGCCCTCATCGTGACGAAGGCGATGAACATGGCGCGCGACCTCCACGTCCCGCTGCTCGGCGTCGTCGAGAACATGGCGTCCGTCGCGTGCCCGCGGTGCGGCGAGCACGTCGACCTCTTCGGCCCCAGCCACGTCGGGAAGGTCGCCGAGGAGTACGGGATCCCTGTGCTCGGGCGGCTCCCCGTCACGGCCAACGTCTCCGAGCTCTCGGATGCCGGTCGGCTGGACGAGGTCACGAGCCCGGAGGTCGCCAGCCTCGGCGCCGCGTTCGAGAAGGCGGTCGACGACGCTACGAAGGGCTCGATGACGGTGCTGTGACCCCGCGGAGGTCGCGGAGCGTCACGGTCTCGACCGGGACCCCGCGGTGCCGGAGCGCCGCGGCGAGCCCGGGGAGATGGGCGTCCCCGACGACCGCGGCGACCCGCCCGTAGCCCTGAGCTCTCACGGCAGCGAGACGGCCGGCCATGTGCTCGTTGCGGTCGTCCAAGAGGACCCTAGCCAGCGTCGGGCTCGCCTCCCGCAGCTCGGCGGCGAACTCCTCCGGTTGCTCGACGTAGCGGTCCATCTCGCGTTCGACCACGCGCGCCGGCACGAACAGCCCCACGAACGCTCCGACCAGGAGGTTGACCCGCTCCCGCAGCGGCAGCGCGTTGAGCAAGCGGGCGAGCGTCACCCGGATCGGGTCGTCGATCAGGAACAGGGGAAGCTGCCGCTCGTTGGCGAACCGGGCGGCGACCTTCATCTCCTCGCCGGCGGCGCCCCCTCCGAGCTCGGCGCCCAGGCGCCGCTGGAGGTGCGCCCACAATCGGGCCACCAGCGGCACCCCTCGCGGCCGATGCGCGCTCCCGCCGTTGGGGTCGAGGAGCACCGACGCCCGCTCGGGGTCCAGCTCCACGGCGATCCCGTCCAGCACCCGGCCGTCGAGCGTTCGACGGATCGGTTCCGCGAGGTCGACGACATGGGCCACGCCCACGAGGAGGACCGGGGCTTCGGCCGTCGAGGCGGTCGTCCACTGCACGGCCCCGGGAGGGAGCCACCTCTCAAGGCTTCTCGGGGACCGGGGCTAACCCCGGCGCGGGGCGGCCACGGACCCGTCCCGCGGTGGCGCCCGGCGAACGCCCTTATACCGAGGCGCTGTCCGCGCGGCGATGCCGTGGACGATCTTCTCGGTCCCGTCGGACCGGCGCACGGAGCTCGACGCCGTGCTCAAGGACGACCTCCTCTCCCGCCAGAGCCAGAAGGTGCGGGACGGTGCGAGCCTCGGCGACCCTGCGGGGACGACGGTCGTCCTCCTCGAAGGCTCGGCGGAGGCGGTGAAGCGGGCCGAGGAGCTCCTCGGACCGGTCGGCACCAGGCCGGCCGGAGCGGACGCGGAGCGGCTCTATCGGCGACTGAAGGACGAGGAGGAGGCCGCCTCCGCCGGCATGGGCCTCTTCTTCACCGAGGAGTAGGCGCTCAGTCGGCCGTCGGCTCGTGCGACGGCTCGAGGTCCTCGCCGCCGGCGAGGACCCGCTGGCATTCCCGATAGAAGCCGTCGAGCCCGGTCCGCTCCTTGGCGGACGTCGGGAGCAACCCGGTGAGCGGCCCCATCACCTCGATCGCGCGGAACAGCTCCGTCGAGAGCTGCGCGTCGGGCGTGGGAGCCGCGGCCTGCACCGCCTCGTAGAGCCGCCCGGGCTCCTCCGACCAGCCGACCACCTCCGCGAGCTGCGCCGGGCTGAGCACGTCCGATTTGGCGAGGACGTTGATGAGGGGGAGCCGGAACCGGAACTCGACCGTGGCGCTCAGCATCAGGAGCGAGACGAACCCGCTAGGGTTCCGGGCGAGCCCCGGGTCGAACAGGAAGGCGAGGATCGCGCGGTCCCCCCCGAGGGCGTCGACGATCGCCTTGGACGCCTCTCGGAAGGCGAACAGCTCGATCTGCCCGGGGGTATCGACGACGACGTAGTCGCCGGCGACCTCGCCGATCGCCTGCTTCACCTCGAAGACCTTGAGGGCGATCATGTCCGCCGCCGCGACCTGCGCGCCGTTGGGGCCCAGCCCGTAGTCGGCCTGCAGGTCGGCGAGCCGCACCCAGTCGCGGATGTCGACGTCCGGCTCGAGGTCGGTCGCCTCCAGCCCCGGGTCGAGATTGACGACGCTCGCGTCGTAGCCGGCGGTCTTCATCCACTCGGCGAACCCGGCGACGAACGTCGTCTTCCCGGCCCCGGCCGTCCCGGCGACGAAGATGACCGCCGGCTCGTCACTCACGGCCGTCCGCCCTGGGCCCGGCGCCGCCGCAGCTCCCCGGCCAGCGCTCGCAGGAACGCCGCCTTGCTCGTGCCGGGCCTCTTCGTCACCTTGACCCGGCCGGCGTAGGTGAAGAACCGCCGCGGGTAGTGCTTCGCGCTCTCGAGCTCGGCCTTGAGACCGAGCCGTCGCGCCGCCTCGACGATCTCCTCGGCGCTGACGTCCCCGAGACCGTCCGCGGCCGGCACGCGTCGCCCGGCGGACCTCGGCACCTTCTCGAGGTAGGCCGGATAGACGTAGAAATGGTCGGGCATCGCGCCCGTCGCTCGCCCTAGCTCTCCGGCGCCGCGACCCGCACGCCGTTCAGCACCCCGTCCTGGCCGGGGCGGGAGCGAACCCGGACGAGGCCGAGCTCGGTCTCGACGATCGCCCCCCGGGTGATGATGTTCCGCTGGACGTAGTTCGGGTTCGCCGGGTTCTCCCGGACCGTGACGACCCGGCTCGGCTGCATCTTCTTCGAGGCGGGGTCGTAGACGTTGATCGTCGTCGCCGTGAGGATCCTCAGCTTGACGTTGCCCCCGCGGACGCGGTAGGTCTTCACCGTCCCGCTCCCGACGGTCGCGGTCTGGAGCTCCCGCGCGATCTCGAAGCGGCGCTTCTTGCGCACCGCCCGCAACCTCCCTCCGGTCCGCTTCCGCCGCGACCGGCCCTGCCAGATTCCCATCGCGCCTCGCCGAGAGGGGCGTGCGACCGGGACGCTCTATTTTAGCCTTTCAGCGCGGCGACGGCCGCTCCGGTCGCGGCGCTAGGCGCCGTCTTTACAGGGTCGGCGCTCGACCCTCCGTGCTGGGACGGGCCCCGCGGACGGTCGTCGGCATCGACGAGGCCGGCCGGGGGGCGTGGGTCGGCCCCCTCGTCGTCGGCGCCGTGGCGGTCGCCCGCGAGGAGCTCCCGGCGATCGCGGCCACCGGCGCGCGAGATTCGAAGACCCTCTCCCCCGCTCGTCGCGAGGAGATCCTGGCCCGGTTGGAGCGGTGCGCTCGGCTCGGCGCGGTCGAGGCGTCCCCGGACGAGGTCGACCGGCACGTCTCGGACGGCCAGCTCAACGAGCTCGAGGCCCGCCTCTTCGCGACGGTCGCCCGCCCGTTCGCCCCCGCCGAGCTCCGCGTGGACGCGTGCGACGCGAACGCCCGCCGGTTCGGCGCCCGGGTCGCGCATCACGCCGGCCCCGACGTCCGCGTCCTCGCCCGGCACCACGCGGACGCGACCGACCCTCTGGTCGGCGCCGCGTCGATCGTGGCGAAGGTCCGTCGGGACCGCGCCATCCGCGCCCTCTCCGAGCGGCTCGGGGAGGAGGTCGGGAGCGGCTACCCCTCGGACCGGGTGACCGTCGCGTTCGTCCGGCGGACCGTCCGTCCCGGCGGGGCGCTGCCGCCCTGGCTCCGCGGGTCGTGGGCGACGACCCGAAGGATTATCGGAGGCCCCGGACCTCTCCGCGAGAGGCCGGACGCGCGATGACCGTCGAGGAGACGCTCGCCTCGCTGGTCGACCGGTTCAACCGACGGGTCGAGCGCACCCCCGCGCTCGCGGACGAGCTGCGGGGGGTCGCTCGGACGATCGCGATCCGCCTCGGCACCGCCGGCAGCTACGCCATCGACCTCGCGGACGGCCGTCTCACAAACCTTCGGAGCGGGGCTCCGCCGCGGGCCGACCTGTCGATCGCGACCGACCTGGCGACGTTCGAAGGCCTCGTCGCAAAGGAGATCGGGCCGATGAAGGCGCTCGTCACCCGAAAGCTGGCGATCGACGGATCCCTCGAGGACAAGCTGCTGCTCCGTCGGTTGCTCTAGCGGAGCGGGCTACGGCAGGAAGACGCAGGCCGCGACGCAGACCCCGTAGTGGTCCATCGGGATCACGAGCTCCTCGGTACGGTAGTGGATGCGGCGGAGCTCGACGCCCCGGAAGTGGGCGATCTCCTCCATGCGCCACTTGAGGAACTCTTTGAGCGACTTCTGGGTCCCGTGCAGGTGGCCCTCGGCGACGTATCCGCCCTGCCCGTCGGAGCGGAAGCCGTAGGCGATCCCGGCGCTGATCACTTCCCCCTCCCCTCCGCCGTGCCGGGCGAGGACGCAGTGGGTGATCGCCCCGCGCGCGATCCGGACGCGGTCGACCTGCCGGATCCCGTTCGGGAGCACCGAGGAGACGCTGACGAGGTTCTGCTCGCCGATGCCGGCGCCCAGGAGCGCGAGGTCGAAGGCGTTCAGCTCGCTCGTCTTGTTGATCCCCTTGCCGCTCGTGACGAAGAACCGCGACGGTACGGGAACGAGCGTGTGGTTGGGCGGCTCGCGTGAGGCGGGCACGAGCCCGGCAGAGCGGCTGTCGCTTAAGCTTTCAGCGGTCCGCCCGGCCTAGACCATGATCGCATGGCGGCCCCGCATCGATCCCTCCGTCTCGCCGCGGACCGCCGCGAGCTCGGCGATGAGACCGTCGGTGAGCCGCAGGCTCGCCGACTCGAACAGCGTACCGAGCGGAGCGAGCCGGGGGCGGTCGGCGTCCTCCGCGAAATCGAGCGTCAGGAGCAACGACGCCGCGTGGGCGAGCTTGGAGGTCGACCGGGCCGTGAGGACGATCAGCTCCGCGCCCTCGCGCCGCACGATGTTCGCGGTCTGGAGCGACGAGTAGGTCTCGCCTTGGCCCGAGAGGATGAACACGGCGTCCCCCCGCGTCACGATCGGCGTCACGCTCTCGCCGATGACGTAGGCGCGGAGCCCGGTCTGGACGAGACGCATCGCGAACGCGCGGCCGATGATCCCGCTCCGACCGGCCCCGTAGACGAAGATCTGGGAGGACTTGCAGAGGATCTCCACGGCGCGGGCGATCAGCGCCGGCTCGACCCGCTCCAGCGCCGAGGTCACCCGCTCGCCGATGTACCGCTGCGCGCGGACGAACGTCGAGGGGCTCGCGTTAACGCCCACGACCGCCTCCTCCGTGCCCCCGCGGACGGCGCTTCGGTCGAGGTTTCGGGGCGGGGCGCCGAGGGGAGTGGCGCGGCGGGGCCGACGGCGGCTTCCCACGGGCGGGGGCCGGCCGGGGCCGCGGGGCCGACGCCGCGGTCGCCGCCGGCTTCGCCGGGAGCGGGACGGCGACCGCCGGCCTGCCCGCGGGCCGAGGCGCCGCGGACGGATGGAGCCGGGTCCACCGGCGGGTGAGGGCCCGCTCGTACAGGAGCTTCATGTACATCGCGTCGTGCTCGAGGAGCGGAGAGCTCGAGATCACGGTCACGTCGTAGTCGCGCTCGGCCAGGAGCTCGGCGAGCGGGTCGAACCGGACCAGGCCCCGCTTGATCGGGGTCAGGCGGAACTCCCCCGGCCCGTAGAACTCGACGCCGGAGAAGTTGAGGTAGAGCGGGCCGTCCACCGCCCGGGAGAACTCGCGGATGACCGGTTCGAGCTCCTCGGCCTCCTCGAAGCTCTTGCGCTCCCGCGCGGCGAGATGGGGCAGGTTCAGGACCGGCACGATCCCTTTCGTCCGACGGGCCAGCTCCAGCACCTCTTCGCGGGAGCCGAAGACGTCCGGGTGCCCGCTCGGCTCGATCGCGAGGCGCACCTTGCCCTTGGAGAACTTGGAGAGCCAGCCGGCGAGGTCGGCGGCGATCTCCGTGAGCGACTGGACGGAATCGGCGCGGTCGCCCGGTCCGTAGAACCCGAGGTGGGTCACCGCGAGCCGGGCGCCGAGCCCTTGGGCGAGGACGCCGCTCCACTGGATCTGCCGGGTCGACTGCTCCCGGGCGTCGGTCGAGCCGAAGAAGTCGACGTAGTACGGCGCGTGCAGCGTCAGCTCGACGTCGAGCCCGCGGGCGAGAGCGCGCGTCTGCTCGAGGTCAGCGTAATCCTTCGCGAGGCTCCAGGTGAGCGTCGTCAGCGAGTCCCGCCGGCGGACCGGCTGGCCGAACGCCTCGACCGTGGGGACGCCGGGCTCCTCGTTAGGCCCCACGCTCACGACGAGCTGCTGGGGGATCTCCCGGGGGAGCTTCCCGACCTCCTCGTCGAGCGCGCGACGCGTGAGCGGGTTGACCTTGATGAACTGGATCTCCATGGCGGTCAGGCCGAGGTGGTGCACGTCGGCGATTCCGTCTCGGAGCGTCCGCCCTTTGCACGAAAGGGGGATCCCCGCCGGTCCAAATCGGATCACGAGCGATCAAGCCCCAAGCGAGGGTGGCGCCCTCAAACTGCGAGGCTATATATCGGAACCTCGGCCGGGTCGGCCGTCGCGGGGTGCGCCCCTATCGGGCGCTCCTCGGAACCCCCGGGCGACGACGTAGATCTCCGACGACGCCTCGCGCGACGCCGGGGGCTTGGTCCGCTGGACCGTCCGGAAGCGGTCCGCGAGCTCGGCCTCGAGCCCCGGGACGAGGTCGCCGTCGAAGACCTTGGCGACGAACGCTCCCCCCGGAGCGAGGACGGCGGAGGCCAGATGCCAGGCGTCGCGGACGAGCTCGACGGAGCGTGCATGGTCGGTGGCGTACGCGCCGCTGATCCGCGGCGAGAGGTCCGACAGTACGACGTCGAACGACCCGGGCCCGAGCCGGGACGCGAGCTCCGGATCGCCGACACGGCCCCGGACCGTGCGGACCCCGTCGATCGGCTCGAGGGGGCGAAGGTCGACGGCGACGACCGCGCCCGCGGTCCCGACGGCGCGCGCCGCGACGAGCGACCAGCCGCCCGGCGCCGCGCCGAGGTCCAGGACCCGCTGGCCCGGTCGGAGGAGGCGGAACCGACGGTCCAGGTGCTCGAGCTTGAACGCCGCCCGGGAGCGGAGCCCTTCACGCTGCGCCGCCCGGTAGTACGGGTCCCGACGACGCTCGGCGACGAACCGCCGGCCCATCGACCGCGCTAGCCCTCCGGCCTCTTGAGCCGGAGCCCGGGGTGGGGCCGTCCGAATTTGAATCGGAGTCTCTTGCACCCCAAGCAAGAAGGATGGTCCAAGCTACCCCACGGCCCCGCGTACCGCCGGCGGGCCCGCGACCCGGGTCGCTGAGATAACCCTTGCCTCGGAGCCGTCCCGGCGGGCGCTAGTGCACGTACCACCAGGTGACGATGCCCGCGATGGCGATGATGAGCGTGTTGAGGAGCGCGAGCCAGAAGAACCCCCAGAGCTCGTGCCGGCCCTCGAGAGGGCCGACCGACGCCGACGGCGTGGAGCTTCCGGGGTACGGCGTGTACGGGGTGTCGTACGGGGGCTCGCTCATCGGGCCGAGCGGAGCCGGGTCCGGTTCTTATCGCCCCGGTTGGAGCCCCGGCTCAGGCCGCGAACCACGGTACGCGGGCGGCCGGGCCGTTCGGCTTGAGCACGAGGAGGTGCACGTTCGAGCCCGCGTCCCCCGGAGCGTAGGAGTACCGCTGGGCGAGCTGGTAGAGCAGGTAGAGCGCGTCCTCGTCCGTCCGCACCCCGAGGGAGCGGTGGACGTCGACCCCGAACCGGCCCCGGGCGAGCACGAGGATCTCCCCGAAGTCGATCGCCCCGCCGTTGTCGTCCTCCCGCGCCCGGCGGAAGAGGCCGACGACGATGCCGGTCGCGAGCCGGAGAACCTCCTTGGGGCTGACCCGGCGCAGCGCGAAGTGCGCGGACCGATCGGCCGCCGGTGCCGCGGGGACGACGAGGATCGAGACGTCGTGCTCGACCACGGTGACGCCCGTGCCGTTGAGGCGGTCCCAGGCCTCCTCGGCCGCCGCGTCGCTCGGCGCGACGAAGATCGCGCGTCGCGGAGCGGCCGGAACGGGGGCCGCTCGCTCCAGCCAGCGGTCGATCCCCTCGCTGAGCGAGGCCCGGCCCCGCGTCGGCACGAACACCGGGAACGTCCGACGCGGCACGCCGGACTCCTGGACCCAGAAGGACGCCCCGGGCTCCCGGGCCCGCCGGCCCGGCTCGACCCGCGCGTAGCCGAGCCGCCGAAGGACGGTCTCGGCGTCGCGGGATCGGTCGCCCAGGGATGCCGGAGGCTCCGGTTCGGTCATTCTCGGCGAACTAGCCGGGTCCCCGAGATAAGAGGTTTGGTCCCATCGCCTCAGAATCCGGCCGCGACGCCCGCTCTCAGCAGGAACGCGTTCACGACGACGACCCCGACCACGCCGAGGAGGTACGGCCCGGAGTAGAGGAACCCCCGGAGCGCGGTCGGCTTAGAGACCGTCGTCCAGAGCGGGGCGGTGACGGCGACGAAGATCGCACCGAGGGCGACGAGCGCCACGCTCACCGGCCAGGCCGTCGCGTCCGTCGCCCCGACGGCGAGCCCGGCCGCGACCAGGAGCGCCGCGGAGACGACCACGACCTTGCCGGAGAACGCCGGATCGTCCATCCGCGGGAGCATCGGCAGCCCGGCCCGGGCGTAATCCTCCCGCAGGACGAGCGCGAGGCTCCAGAAGTGCGGTGGGGTCCAGAAGAAGACGAGCACGGCGAGCGCGATCGCCCCCGTCGTCCAGGAGCCGACCGCCGCCGCGCTCCCCGCGAGCGCGGGGGCGCTGCCGGCGAACCCCCCGATCACGATGTTCCAGCTCGAGCGGCGCTTCAGCCAGGCGGTGTAGATCCCGACGTACGTCGCCGCCCCGAGGAAGATCGAGAACCCGGTGAGCGGGTTGAGGGTGAGCGTCGCCGTCCCGACCCCGAGCGCCACGAGCGCCGTCCCGACGACCGGGACGGCCCACGCCGGGCGGATCCGGGCGGCCGGCAGCGGCCGGTCCCGCGTCCGGCCCATCCGCGGGTCGAGGTCGCGGTCGAGGTGGTGGTTGAGCATCCCCGAGCCGGCGCTCGCCGCCGCCCCGCAGCCGACCAGGAGCGCGAGGGCCCGCAGGTCGATCGACCTCGGGGAGGCGATCAGGAAACCCCCGACCGCCACCAGGCAGATCAGGGCGGTGATGCCGGGCTTGGCGAGGGAGAGCCAGTCCGAGGCGGCGGTCCCGGCGAGCGCGGTCGCCGCGCGCGGGACCTCGGTCGCGCGCGGCGCGGCGGGCCCCGAGGCCGGCGCCGCGGACGGGCCGGTCATCCGTCCTGGGGCCGAGGGAACGGGGCCGGGCCGCTCTCGCGCTCGGGCACCCCGTCCGCAGCAGCGGGGGCCGGGCGCTCCTCGGAGGCGCGACGGGCCCACTCGACCCACCGGCGGGGCATCTCGCGGAGGTTCGCGAGCAGCGCGATGACGAGGAGGAGGCCGAACAACGCGGTCGCGAGCGCGAGATGGGCGAGGACGAGCACGACCGAAAGGCTGCTCTCGACGACGAGCCCCCCGAGCAGCGCCTCGACCACGACCAGCCCGAGCGCCACCGACGTGAGGCCGAGGAGCACCCGACGTTGCCGCTCGTAGACGACCCCAACGACGGTGAGGAGGAGGACTGCGACGCCGAGGAAGAACGCCGAGACCCGGTGGCTCCACTCGACCTGGGCGGCGCCCGAGACGTGGGGGAAGAGGCTCCCGTTGGCGTAGCAGGTCGGCCAGTGCGGGCAGCCCAGACCGTCCCCGCTGGCCATCACCGTGCCGCCGAGCAGGATCGTCGAGTAGCAGAGCAGCGCGGCGACCAGGGCGACGGAACGGAACAGGTCGTGCCCCCGCATCGTCGCGTCCCCTACGGCCCCTCCGACGGGGCGGCGGTCGGCACCGGCCCCGGGAGCGGGGCCTGGCTCGGCTCGGGCACGGCCGGCCCGACGATCGTCGACGGGAGCGGCTCGCCCCAGGGGTCGGCCGTCGTCACGGGCGCGCCCGCGAAGTAGGAGTAGACCATGTTGTAGACGAAGACGAGCTGGCCGATCCCGAGGATGAACGCGCCGAGCGTCGAGAGGAAGTTCAGCGCCTGGAAGTTGCCCGTCCACAGGTAGGTGTAGACGCGGCGGGGCATCCCCTCGGCTCCGAGGATGAACATCGGGAACAGGAGCAGGTTGACCCCGACGTAGGTGAGGATGAAGTGGGTGTGGCCGAGCCGCTGGTCGTACCAGCGCCGGGTCAGGATCGGGTAGTAGAAGTAGATCCCGGCGAAGATCGCCATGAGCGTCCCGCCGAGCAGGATGTAATGGAAGTGGGCCACGACGAAGTACGTGCCGTGGTAGAGGTAGTCGACCGGGATCGACGCGAGCATCAGGCCCGAGAGCCCGCCGATGACGAAACCGGTGACGAACGCGACGCAGAACCACATCGGCACCGCCATCCAGATCCGGCCGCCCCAGAGCGTCGCGACCCAGTTGAACGTCTTGACGGCGCTCGGCACCGCGATCGCCATCGTCGTGAGCATGAAGACGAACCGGATGTTCGTCGCGATCCCGGTGACGAACATGTGGTGCTCCCAGACCGCGAAGGAGAGGACGGCGAACGCCCCGAGGGCGATCGCCATCGCCCCGTAGCCGAAGATGTCCTTGCGGGCGAGCTTCGGGATGACCGTCGAGATGATCCCGAACGCCGGCAGGACCATCACGTAGACCTCGGGGTGGGCGAAGAACCAGAAGACGTTCTGGTACAGGAGCGCCCCGCCGAGCGGGGTCCCGTTCACCGCCGCCAGGATGTGGGTGCCGAAGAGGCGGTCGGAGAGGATCATCGTCAGGCCGATCGAGAGCGACGGGAGGGCGAAGATGAGGAGGACCGAGTTGATCAGCATCGACCAGACGAACAGGGGCATGTTCCAGTAGTGGACGCCGGGGGCGCGGTGCTTGACGATCGTGACGAGGAAGTTCACCGAGCCGAGCATCGACGAGATCGTCAGGATGTGCAGGCCGAGGATCCACAGGTCGATCCCGTTGCCCGGGAGCGTGACCGAGAGCGGGACGTAGCCGGTCCACCCCGCGTTGGCGTTGGAGAGGATCAAGATCACGCCGGCGGGCGGGATCAGCCAGAAGGCGATGGCGTTGATCCGGGGGAGCGCCATCTCCCGCGAGCCGATCATCGACGGGACGAGGAGGTTCCCGAACCCGGCGAGGACCGGCATGACGAACATGAAGATCATCAGCACGCCGTGGATCGTGAACAGGGTCGAATAGACGTCCGGGGAGATCCCGAGGGTCGTCTGCGGGTCGAGGCCGAGCCCCTGCACCAGGCCGAGGTCGGTCCGGATCAGGATCGCGTAGATCCCGCCGATGAAGAAGAACAGGATCCCGGTGGTGAGGTACATCAGGCCGATCCGCTTGTGGTCGGTGGTGAACAGCCACTTGCGGATCGCGCCGACCAGCCACGGCCCGCGGAACGTCAGGACCCCGAGGAGGAACGCGGCGAAGCCGGCGACCGCCGCGATCGCCACCTCGATGCTCAGGAGCCCGCTCGGCGGCGCGGCGAGGCTCATGCGAGGAGCCCCCCGACGATGTAGGCGATCCCGGCGACGGCGATCACGACGATCAGGACCTTCAGGAAGCGGACCCAGCTCGCGAGCGTGATCGGCGCCGGGGGCGTCGGCCGGACCCTCCGGCCGAGCGGCCAGACCCGGTAGGTCCGGTCGGCGACGTGGAAGATCACCGCGCCCATCAGCGACATCAGCGCGATCGCGTAGCCGAACGATTGCTCGGCGCCGGGGCTCGTTAGCGGCCCGAGACGGATCGCGTAGGCGACCAGGACCGCGATGCCGAGGAGCATCAGGAGGGTGACCACCGCGTAGAGGTCGAGGGTTCGGCGCTGGAGCGCACGCAGTTCGGCGTCGGAGAGCTCACTCAAAGAGCTCGAACCTCCTTCCGACGACGCCGCGGTACCGGTCGACCCGGTAGAGGATGCCGACCATGAACAAGAGGGCGAGGACGGCCACGACCGCCCCGAGCGCCGCCTCGGCGGCGCCGAACAGCGAGCCGGCCCAGAGCGCGAGCACCCCGTAGACGAACGTCGCGGAGCCGACGGCGCCGAAGACGAGCAGGACCGCGAGCACCCCCCAGAGCGTGCCGGTCCTCCAGACCGGGGTCTCCGTCGAGGGGCTACTCATGGGCGCGCACCTCCGTCGCCCCGACCGACCCCGGTGTCGAGGAAGGGACGGGAACGTAGACGCCGGACCTGGCACCGGCTCGCGCGGCCAGGCGCCGGCGGTAGCTCCGGCTGTACCGCCAGTGGAACAGACCGACCGCGAGCGCGTTCACGGCGAACAGCGGCCCGAGGGTCTGCGCGACGGTCATCGGAGGAATCTGGAGCCCCGGGGTCTCGCCCCCCCAGACGGTCATGAGGATGAAGAAGCCGAGCAGCGACGTCCCGGCCCAGATGAACACCGGGCGGTCGCGCGGATGGGTCCGCTTGGACCGGTCGAGGAACGGCACGAACAGGATGTACAGCAGGATCCCCGTGGAGACCGCGATGGCGATCACGGGGGTCACGCCGTAGAAGTCGACGAACTTGAACAGCCAGAGGAAGTACCAGTCCGGCTCGGTCACCCCGGGGCTCACCGCGAGGTTCCCAACGTAGGTCGGGAGGTTCCAGGGCCAGAGGGCCGCGATCCCGAACAGGATCCCGGTGTAGAGCAGGCCCCACTTCGCCATGTAGAACAGGATGTGGGGCATGAACGGGACGTGGCCCTTGCTCTCGCGCTCGGTGAAGCGCCGGCGCTGGAGCGGGTCGGACGTGGCCGGAGGGGCGATCCCGTGGGACTCGAACAGCGCGATGTGGGCGTAGAGCAGCGCGGCAAGGCCGAGCGGGATCAGGAGGACGTGGGCGTCGAACATCCGGGAGAGGAGCCCTTGGGACGTCCCATCGCCGAGGATGAACGGGGCGAGCAGCGGCCCGACGGTGGGGAGCCGTATCGCGAGGACGAGCCCGACGTTCGTCGCGTTGTAGGAGAGCTGGGTGAACGGTAGAAGGTAGCCGGTGAACCCCATCCCGAGGGTCAGGGCCATGAGGAGGGTCCCGACCATCCAGGAGAACTCGCGGGGGGCCTTGTACGTCCCGAGGTAGTAGCCGCGGAACAGGTGGACGAACATCAGGAAGATCATCGCGTAGGCCCCGTAGAGATGGGTCGACAGGAGCAGCGAGCCCATCGGCACGGAATGGATGATGTAGTACGTCGAACACCACGCCGCCGGGGCGGGCGAGAGCGTGCCGACCGGCTGGCCGCAGGCCGTGAACGTGGCGTTCGTCGCCGTGCTCGGCTGATAGTAGAGCAGCAGGAGCGCGCCGGAGACGACCTGGTAGAGGAACGCGTTCGCGACGAACGCGCCCGTCCAGTACGACGGTTTGAACGTGAACTCGGGCTGGGGCCGCAGCGCCCAGCGCCGCATCGAGGTCCGGTCCTCGACGAACCCCCAGATGCGGTTGAGGTTCCGGTTGTACCATGCTCCGAATCCCACCGTCCGTCCCTCCTACGATGGGAAGTTGCTGCAGAGGATCACCGGCGATTCCTTTGTCAACTGGCTGGAGGAGCCGACGCCGTAGTCGCCTTGGAGCGTGTTGAGATGGCCGTTGACGGGGGGGCTCCCCGGGGTCATCCCCGTCGCGAAGATGTTCCCCGAGCCGTCCTCCTCCAGGACGACCTGGGGGAGGGGAAGGACCGCGGGCCCCGTGAGGTTCGCCGCGCCCTTGGTCACGTCGTACGTCGAGCCGTGACAGGAGCAGTGGATGTAGAACGGCAGGGGGCCGAACGTCTTCGGACACGTCCCGGGAGGGTAGTAGGAGATCGCCGGTGCCGGACAGCCGAGGTGCTGGCAGATCGCGCTGAAGGCGACGATCGAACCGGTCGGGCCGATCCCCCCGGAGACGTTGGTCGCCCCGGGCCCGCTCGGGCTCTGCGGGCTCGGCTGCAGGTTGAGGAAGAAGTTCGGCTCATTGCGCAGCGGGTAATCGAAGAGGAACAGGGCGGCGGTCGTGACGTCGTACTCCGTCTGGACCTTGGCGACCGTCAGCGCGGAGCCGTCGACGTCGAACAGCTGCGTCCGGGGGTACGCGCCGATCCCCACGACCGGAGGCTGGACGTACTGGAGCGCCCCGCCGACCGCCCCGCCGACGCCGACCCCCAGGACCCCCGCGACGGCCGCGAGCTTCAGCAGGTTGCGGCGGGTCTCGTCGACCTCGCCGTCCTCCGCGGCGACGCGCCGGAGGTAGCCGGCGGGCATCTCGAGGCGTTCGCTCCGCGACGCCCCGAACGGGCAGAGCTCCCGGCAGGCGAACGGCTCGCTCACGCGAGCGTCCTCCCGGACGTCTCCGGGGTCGCGTCGTCGGCCTCCCCGGGCTCGGGAACGGTCGCCTCCCCCGGGAGCTCGGCGCTCTCGCTCCCGTGGTAGACCGCCCAGATGATCACGACCCCGAGGATCATCACCAGCACCTCGGTGAGCTCGACGATCTGTCCGGGAGAGAGGACGCTCATCGGAGCTCCCCTCCCGGGCGGTCCGTCCCGAAGTACGTCGCCGACCAGCTGGTCACCGGGGAGCCGCCGGTCCAGGGCAACGGCACGACCGGCTCCCGGACCCCGGGCGCGGACGGCGGGGTCCGGACCGCCGCCGGGATCCCGACCGCCGCGGTCTCGACCGAACCGAGCCCGAGGAGCGCAGTGCGCAGCGAGCCCGCGTTCCCTCCGGCGGGCATCGGGAGCTCGGCGGCCCTGGCGAGCTCGCTCACGAGCTCCTGTTTGAGGCGCATCGCCCGGCCGTACCAGCGTCCGAGCTGGCGCATCGTCGTCGCGCCGCCGTGGCCGAAGAGGAGCACCGCCCCCACGCCGAGGATGATCATCCAGTCGAGGTCGGAGAACAGTCCCATCGCTACCCTCCGACCGCCGCGAGCCGCGGGGGCTCCCGAGCGTCCCGCCGGCGCTCCCAGCGGGAGGCGAAGAACGCGCCTCCGACGTAGAGGCCGAACATCGGCAGCGCGATCAACAGCATCGTGATCCCCGAGTTGTCCGGGGTGACGATCATCCCGAAGACGAGCGAGCCGATCACCGCCCCGCGCCAGTGCTGCCGCCACGCCGACGCGCGCACCACCCCAAGGCGCGTGAGGGCGTAGAGGAAGACGGGCAGCTCGAAGACGACGCCGAAGGCGAGCGAGTAGACGAGGGTGAACGTGATGAACGACTGGACCCCGAGGACCGGAGCGAGGCCCATCGCGGCGACGTAGAGGAAGAGGAGACGGTAGGTGAACGGCGTGAGGACGAAGAGGCCGGCGGCGAACCCGACGGCGAACAGGGCGGTCGCCGGGATCCCGACCTCCCGCAGCAGCCTCCGCTCGTTCCGTCGGAGAGCGGGCATGAGGAAGGCCGCGGTCTCGTGAACGATCCACGGCATCCCGACGACGATCGTCACCAACAGGCCGATCTCCATCTGCGCGACGATCGAGTCGCCGACCCCGACGTTCAGCAGCGTGACGTTCGCGGGGAGCATGTACGTCACCATCGCCCGGAACAGCTGGGCGGTGACGTTGTAGAACGGGTTCGGCCACGGGTAGGCGAACGGGACCACCACGCCGAAGAGGTCGACCCGCACCGGGATGAGCCGGAAGAACAGCACGAAGCCGAAGATCGCCGCGAGGACGACCCCGACCCTCACCAGTCGCCGGCGGGCCTCCGTGACGATCTCGAGGATGCGGTCGAGGTCCCCCATGGCGGGTCAGGGCCTCCCTGCCCGGGGAGGGCCTCGGAGCTTCGGCTGCGCCGTCTCGTGGGCCGTCGGAAGCATCACCCGAGGTCCGTCCCGCGCGTCTAGCGGGCCGGGCCCGGGGGCGTCGAGGCCGCCGTCGACGCGGCCTGCTCGGCCTTCAGCTCCCGTTCCACCTCGAGCCGCCCACGCTTGAACTCGCCCACCGACCGACCGAGGCTGCGGGCGAGCTGAGGGATCTTGCTCGAGCCGTAGAAGAGGATCCCCGCCACGACCGCGATGATCAGCCAGTCGTCCACCGAGTCGAACATCGCCGTCCTTGGACCGGGCACCCTGGGTCGGACGATATGGCGTTCGTACCGTGAGACCTCACTCGTGCGAACGGTCCGTACCCGACGTAGATAAACCCCCGCCGCGCGGGACGGAGGCGGACGCGCCAAGGCAGGCACGAGGCGCGGTCCCGGCCGGCGTCGGTCCGCCACGGCCGAGGCGGGGTCCCGGCCGGTCGGCCGGTCAGGCGGCCTCGACCAGCACCGTCTCGGTCCCCGCCGCGACCGCCCGGTCGATCGCGAGCTCGGCGAGGAGGTCGACGCAGAGCGCGGAACGCTCGAGCAGGTGGCGGGCGAGCCGGGCCGAGGCGGGCCCCCGGCCCGGGCCCAGGCTCCGGCGAGAGTCGGCCGAGGGGCGGCCGCCGTTGGCGCCCCCTTGGTAGACCTCACAGGCGCGCTCCAAGGAGCGCTGCATCAGCGCGTCGACGACGTCCTTGAGGCGGTCCTTGAGCTCCGGGACGCGGGCGGCGAAGCCGCTCGCCGTCGCCTCCCCGAGCTTGTCGGCCTCCTCGTTCAGGAGCTCGAGCGCCTCGCCGTAGTAGGAGGCGAGCTCCTCCAGGGCGTGCACGACGACCCGCCACTCGAGCAACTGCCGGGGGTCGGGGCTCCCGATCCGCCGCGCGAGCCCCCAGTCGCGGCTCGCGAGGAACAATTGGCGCACGAGGAGGGAGAGGACCTTCTTCGCCTCTTCCTCGAGAGTGCCGCGCCGGCGGCTGCGGGCGTGCCGACGGACGACCTCCTCCATCTCGTCCAGGAAGGCGACCAGGATCATTTTCATCCGCTGGACCAACTGGGGAAGGCCGTACTTGGACGGGTCGATGAAGTTCTGGAGCACGACGCGGTTCGGCTCCTGGGCGACGACGGAGACGCCCAGGAGCCCTCGGGCCGCGTCGACGACCTCCTCGACCCGCTCGGGGCCGAGCGCGACGTCGGTCCGGATCTCGATGGCGTCGTGGCCGGCGCGGTAGGCCCCGATGATCAGGCGCTGCAGCACGCCGTCGGTGTCGAACGACGGCGCCTGGACGAGGTACGGCGCGGCGCTGCCGTTGCTGCCGGCGGACGGGGCCGGCTTCAGGTAGAGGGTCCCGTCGTCGTTCTGGTCGAAGACCACCAGGTCGCCCGGCCGGAGGTTCATCGCCTCCGCCCACGGCTTTGGCAACGTCACGGCGATCGACGAATGTCCGGCCTTCAGTACGCGGCGCTCCCGATTCGGCGTTCCCCAAGCCATTCTGCAGCTCCGAACCTACTACGCGGTTCGTAGCTTATGAGAGGTCCGCCTTTTGAACCTTGCGCGCGTCGTTCCGCAACGTTCACGGGGGCGCCGGCGGGCGGGGCGGGGGCGACGCCGGGAGCGGCTCGGGGGTCGGCGGCTCGGGATAGCCGAGACGCTCCGGGGGCATCTCGTGCTCGGAGCCCCTTCGCTGCCCGATGACGAACCCGAGGACGATCGCGAGCACGGTGAGCGCGACGATCGTGCCGATGATGATGAAGACGGCGAGGCCCGGGCCGGGGGAGCCGCTGCTCAACGTGAGGTTCGACGGGAGCGGCTCGCCGAAGGCGATGAAGCCGTACATCCCTAGCTGGAAGTGGCCCGATTCCATGCAGACGAACTCGTACCAACCCGGCGTGCCCGGGGAGGTGAACGTGGCGTTGCCGTAGCCGTTGTTCGTCCCGGTGGAGGCGGTCGCGTTGACCAACGTCCCGTCGGTATGGACCAGCGCGCCGAGCGTCGCGGCGCTGTCGGAGACGGGGATCTGCACGTTCGGGTCGTTGACGATCGTGAACGTGTGAGGGCTCGAGAGGTCGGCGTCGAAGAACGTGAGGGTGATCGTCGTCCCGAGGCTCACGTTCTCGAACGCGCGGGTCTCGAACGTGAACCCCGCCGCAGCGGTCTCCGTGAGGCTCGTCCCGGCGTTCGCCTCGACCGGGCTCGCGACGGCGACCCGGCCCGTCGTGACGACCGTCACGCCGGTCAGGGCGAGACCGATCGCCAGCGCTACCGCGAAGAACCTTGTACGGCGTGCCATCCGCGCGGTCGAACCGGCCCCCTGCTGGGGTCCGCCAGCCCAGGGACGGTTCAAAGCCGTTCCGTACGAACCCGGCGCGGTCGGGAGCGGTCGGCCCGCCCGGGGCCGAGGGCGGCGGTGGTACGAACGGCGCCCATAAGTACGCCTGACCCCCCCCGGGCGTGCATGCCCTCCCTCGCCCAACGGCCGGTCGGCCTCGCCGCTGGCCTCGGCGCCGTGACCCCACGCCTGGCGAGCGAGAGCAATCTCCAGCTGACCAGCCCGCTCGTCTGGGCGATGGTCGCCATCGGCGCGGCGGGGGCGATCGTGACGTTCTCCTTCCTCGTCTACGCGATCGTCAAGTTCCGGGACCCGACGACGCGGGGCCGACGCTATGGTTGAGCGGATCGAGATCGCCTGGACCCTCGCCGTCGTCGGGTTGATCGCGGGCGTCGCCGTCTACTCGACCGTCCTGCTCTACAAGATCGATGCGCTGACGCCGAACCCGAACGAGTACGTCGACGTCACCGGCCACCAGTGGTACTGGGAGTTCTGCTACCCGGCGAACCACACCTGCTTCAACTCGACCTACGACGCCACGAACAACTCGGTCTCCGGTGGCGAGCTCTGGGCCCATCCGGGTTGGGTGGTCCAGCTCAACATCACGTCGACCGACGTCATCCATTCGTTCAACATCCCCCAGCTCGGCATCCGTCTGGACGCCATCCCCGGCCGCATGAACATGATCGACGTCCAGATCCCGTCGAACGCCCCGGTCGGCACGCTCTACCTGATCCAGTGCACGGAGTTCTGCGGGACCTACCACGGCACGATGCGGTCGTTCCTGAAGATCACCTGAGCGGGGCTCCGACGCCGGCGGGCCGGCCGTAGGCTGCCGGGCGGGACCGGCTCACGCGTGGTGGCCGGGCGAGGCGGGCTTCTTCGGGAACCTTCCGCCGTAGGAGACGGCCAGCGCGAGAGCGAGGCCGACCCCGAGAAGGACCGCGGAGCCGGCGAGGACCGGGACCTCGACGAGCGCCGTGCTCGGAGCGGCCGGGGGCGCGGGGACCGCCACCCCGACGTACAGGAAGCCGTACATCCCGCCCGCGAAGTGGCCGGGGACCGTGCAGGCGAACTCGTAGACCCCGACCCCGGGGACGGTGAAGTTCGCCCAGACCGAGCCGCCGGTCGTCGACGGGATGCTCACGTTGACGAGCGGCGCGTACTTCGAGAAGTTGCCGGTCGACGTGAGCGTGATGTTGACCTGGGAGGAGACCGTGAACGTGTGGCTCAGGTCCCCGAGGTTCGTCACCTTGATGTCGAACGTCGCGCCGCCGTGCACCGACGGGCCCCCGCTCAGGAGGCTCGGGACGAACTGGAGGTTGTTCGTCGCGTTGTCCGACAGGGCGAGCGTCGGCCCCGCGGGGGTGAGGTTCAGGAACCCCCACATGCCGGCCTGGAACTGGTAGGGGATCGTGGAGACGAACTCGAACGCCCGGGGCGCGTTCGACGCGGGGAAGGTGAAGTTCGCCCAGACGCTCGTGCCGGCGGAGACGTTGGCGCTGATCAGGCTCCCGTTGGCGACGAAGTAGGCGTCCAGCTGCTGGGGCGACCAGGAGCGGTTGAGGACGACCCCGGTCTGGGCGGCGACGGTGAACGTGTGGGCGAGCCCGCCGATGTTGTCGAGGTGGATGCTGAGGTTCAGCGGGCCGCTCGCGGTGGCGTTGAGGTACCGTGGCGCGAACGCCGGCGTGTCGGTCAGGGTCATCGCGAAGCTCTGGTTCGAGCCGGTCGGGTGGGCAACACCGACCGTCGGCGCCGACCGGGCGACATGCGCCATCGCGAGGCCCCCAGGGAGGGCGACCGCGGCGAGGATCGCCCCGGCGAGCAGCCACGGCGCCGGGCGCCGCCATCCTGTCCGCGGGCGCGGAGCCGGGCTATCGCTCACGGACCGTCCTACCGGCCGGCGACCGACGGTCCGTTGATATGGTCGTTGTACGAATCGTCGCCCGCGGAGGCGTCACGGGCCTGCCAGGGGGCCGACACGCGTGGTCGCGGGCTCCGTCCGGGCCCGCTCGTCCACGGCGGGGGACGGCGCGCGGTCCCCGACCCCGGTACCGTAGCTCCGGCGCAGCAGGTAGGTGACCTCGGCGACCATCACGACGGCCATCGTCCCCCCGAAGGCGAGGACCGCGGGGTCCGCACCCCCGGTCGCCGCGACCGCTAGCCCGCCGCTCATCATCCCCGCGAACGCGGCGGCCAAGCCGACCAAGAGCCGCGCGTCGGAGATCCCGGGGGTCCCTCTCCAGACCGGCCGGAGCAGGACGACGAACGCGACCGCCATCACGGCGGTCATCGCGAGCCCGCCAAAGCCGGGGTACGACCGGACCCACGGGGCCACGGTCGCCGCGACGACGAGCGTCCACCCTCCCGACCTTCCCACCGGTGACAGGGGCGCCCAGGCGACCAGCGGCGCCATGACGCCGGCCATCGACCAGAAGAACCAGACCGACGAGAGGCCGAGCGCGAAGGCGCGGGAGGCCGCGATCCCCCCGGAGGTCCCCCCGACGACGAAGAGGAGGCCCATCAGGACCTCCGAGCCCGTGACGGCGACCGCGATCCCGGCCGGCCAGATCCACCCGCGCTCGGCGACCCGGCGGTCGCGGAAGATGATGTGCCCGACGAACCAGAGGCCGACGGGGACCATCATCATGAAGTTGAACGCGAGCAGGACCCACGTCCAGGCGGTCGTGCCGTTCGGGTCGAGGAAGACGAACAGCAGCGCGAGGAGGAGCACCGACCCCCCGCCGACGACCGCGAGCGCGAGGAGCAGCTGGGTGACGAGCGGAGGGCGGCCGTCGGTCGGACGCACGAGACCGAGGACGAGGACCGTCACCGCCACCATCGAGACGGCGACGACGGCGAACGGGGCGAGGCCGGCGCTCACGTCGAACGCGGGCAGCGGGAGCCCCATCGGTCCGGGCCGGACGACGGCGGCGCTTGATATCCCGGGCGTACCGACCGGCGGGGTCCGCCTACGACGAGCCGTCGGCGCCCTCGACGCCCGGCTCGAGGCGTCGGAGCAGCTGCGTCGTCACCTCGACCAACGGGTGGTGCGACGAACGGTCGATCTCGATGTCCGCGACGCTTCGGAGGTGGTGCTCGGCGGCGACCCGCTCGAAGCCGGTCTCCTTGGAGGCGAACTCCTCGGGGTGGTCGCAGGTGAGCACGAACGCCTGCAGCTGGGCGAGCCCCATCTCCCGGGCGGCCAGGGCCCGGTGGTGCCCGTCCACGAGGAGCCAGCGGTCCCCCTTGTGGAGCACGAGGACCGGCTCGGCGAAGCCGCGCTCGAGCTCGTAGCGCCGTCCCTCGAGCTCGTCCTCGAACACCTTCCACTGGGTCGGCGTCAGTCGGTCGATCGGCACGAGCCCGCGATGGATGGAGAAGTCGAGGCCGTAACGCTCGGCGAGGAGCCGCTTGAGCGTCTCCGCCTTCACCGGCGAGGCGCGCTCGAAGTGGGAGCGGACCACGTCCAGGTTCGCGAGGAGGCCGCAGAGGCGCCCGCCGGCGTCGATGATCGGCAGGTCGCGCAGCCCGAAGCGGAACATGATCCGGGCCGCGTCGTCCAGGGCCGTCTCCGGGTTCGCCGTGTACGTCCCCGGGCGGATGATCTGGGCGAGCGGGGTGTCGCGGTCGGAGGCATGGCGCAGGAGCTCCTTCGCGCTGACGAAGCCGACGAGCTTGCCTTCTGCGTCGGTCACGGGGAGGCCGTGATGCCGGCTCCGGGTCAGGCGACGCGTCGCCTCGCCGACGGTCGTCGAGGCGGGGAGGTGCTCGACCTCGAGCACCATGTAGTCGCGGACCCGGACCGTCATCCGTCCGGTGCCGGATGCTCGTCCCTCAGGTAGGCCGTCACCAGGTGCAGGAGGATGTGGTGAGCGTCCTCGATGTGCTGCATGTTGGCCGAGGGGACGACGATCGGGAGGTCGCAGAGGGCCCTCATCTTCCCGCCGCCCATCCCGATCAGCCCGACCGTCGTCATGCCGAGCTTGCGCGCCTCCTCGAGCGCGCGCAGGACGTTCGGGGAGTTGCCGCTCCCCGAGACCCCGATCGCGACGTCGCCCGCGCGTCCGTGGCTCTTCACCTGCTCGGCGAACACCTCGGCATAGCTCGAGTCGTTCGCCCAGGCGAGGATGAGCGGGAGCGGGTCGGTCAACGAGAGCGAGCGGAACCGGCGCTTGCCGGGAAGGATCGTCAGCTTGCCGAGGTCCTGGGACATGTGGCTCGACGTCGCCGCGCTGCCGCCGTTACCGAAGAAGAAGATCGCCCGGCCGTCGCTCCGGGCCTTGAGGAGCACGGGGACGAGGCGCCGGAGCCCCTCCAGCAGGTACGGCTGCTCCAGCGCCGCCCGCGTCTCGGCGACGTAGCGCTGGACGTAGGCGTCGAGGCCGGCGAGCTCCGTCATCGGCCCACGAAGAGGATCCGCGAACCCTCGGGGACGATCCGCACCTTCAGCCTCTCCATCGGTGCTAGGGCCTGCGCTATTTCATGGCTCCGCCCGGGCGGGTGCACGAGGAAGAGGAACCCCCCTCCGCCCGCCCCGGTGATCTTCCCGCCCCAGGCGCCGGCGGCCTTCGCCGCGGCGTACTGCGCGTCGATCGCGCCGGTGGAGATCCCGTCGGAGAGGCCGCGCTTGAGGGCCCACCCCTCGTCCAGGATCGCCCCGAGACGGGCGTAGTCGTTCCGCACGATCGCCTCCCGGGCCTCTCGGGCGAGCCCCCGCATCCGCTCGAGGGCGTCGCGGTTCAGCGTCGTCCGCTCGCTCTGCCGCTGGAGGAGGCCCTGGGCCTTGCGGGTCTGGCCGGTGTAAAAGAGCGAGAGATGCTCGCTGAGCGTCTCCCGGTCCCGGGTCGACAGCGGGATCGGGGCGACGCGCACGGAGTCGTCCGGGTGGAACTCGAAGTACTGGGTCCCGCCGAACGCGGCGATGTACTGGTCCTGCTTTCCGGCGGCGCCCTTCAGG
>Ga0187772_10000023_pt1 | contig 53357 bp, 55 predicted proteins | sample 0116_SJ02_MP15_2_FD_133137 | JGI IMG/M metagenome (GOLD analysis project Ga0187772, IMG submission 133137) | Tropical peat soil microbial communities from peatlands in Department of Meta, Colombia - 0116_SJ02_MP15_20_MG | ecosystem: Environmental > Terrestrial > Soil > Wetlands > Peat | place... | reverse complement strand
TCTTTTAAAATTATTTCAAGTGAAACTTTACCCTGCTGAGGCTTTTATTTCAGGAAAAAGGAGCGGGGCCTAAAGGGGGGGATGAGGAACCGCTTCTTTTTCCTCCTCTTCAAAATTGGGAAGCCATTTAGTGAAAAGATTTCTTGGACTCAACCGAAGATGGGTCTTCTTGTCAATCTCCTCATTGTGTCTGATCCTCTTGCTCGGAAAGCTCGATTCTCTTTTTGCTCAAGTGGAAGAAAACCCCCTGGAAAAGAGGGAGCAAAAACTAAAGGATTTTCGCGAAAAGAGGGACCGGTTCTTTAAGGAAAACCCTCGATCCCCCTTAAAGGAGAAGGATCGGAAAGAATTTAATGGCCTTATTTACTACACGGTCGACCTTAAGTATGCGATGACCGGATTCATCGAAAAATACCCTACCGAACCTAAGCCTCTGTACGTCACGCTTCCCACAAACAAAGAAGCGGGCAGAAAATACGTGAAATACGGCCGATTCAAATTTAAATTGGATGGGAAAGGATACGTGCTCCAAATTTACCGACCCTTAGCGAGCGACGAGCTTTTCCTTCCCTTCAAGGATAAGACTTCAGGGATAGAAACCTATGAGAAGGGACGCTATCTCTATATCGAGGCGATGCCCGGAGGAAGGGTGTTGATCGATTTCAATCGCGCCTACAATCCGTTCTGCCACTTTAATGAGAAATATACCTGCCCCTTTGCCCCGGAGGAGAACCGGCTTGACATCGCCATTCGGGCGGGGGAAAAGCGCTTTCGATAACGGGTTAAACGCGGAAAATGAATTCCCTGAGAAAAGGCGCGCGCTTTTGAAATCCGAAAGAATCATCCTTTTGGGAGTAACCAGCCTGGTTTTCAATTTATCTTTATCTTCTTTCTCTTTCTCTTCTCCAATAAAGAAAGGATTCAAGGGGTCCAGCGTTCAAGGGGTCAAGTCGAATGATGGAATCCTCGAACCCTTGAATCCCAGAACCCTCTCAAACAAGAAATTCCCAAGCAATCAGGAAGACGCAGACAAGCCCGATGGCCAGCATGGCAAATCCCATGGTTGTTGAGAAGAGGTCTGTTCCCACGCTGGGGTATTTATCTCGATAGGTCTCCAATCTCTTCTCCGCCAGCAGGCGATGATACTGTTCCTGCCGCTCCTCCACCAGTTCGTATTTTGGGATTCTTCCTGTGAAGATCACCGTATCCATTGGAAACTTCGAAGGCCGAAAATGGGTGTTAAAGAAATGGACTGTGAAGATGAAGCCCGAAGCCAGCAGCGCTTCATCCGAGTGAACGATCGTTGCGATATTGAGGATCCATCCAGGCAAAAAGATGGTGAAGAATTGTGGAAGCCAGAGCATCAATCCTGAGAGCCCGATAGCGAACATTCCCCAGAAGACAGCGAGAAAATCGAATTTTTCCCAATAAGTCCACCGGTCGAACTGGGGTTTCGGTCCTTTGTTAAAGAACCAACGGATCATCCCGATGATGTCTTGAATGTCTTTCCAACGAGGACAGAGTGAATCCGGGCCGAAAAGTCTCTGCAAGGGATTGGGATTCCCCGGCAGCTTCTTGAAGAAGAGGAAATAGACGATGTAGGCCATGGTCGTTCCAAAATAGGCAAACGTGATGGCGGCACAAGTGCGATGAATCAAACCCGCGCTCCTGGCCCCTCCTAAGAAGTGCATCAGACCAATGGCCCAGGGGGCATGGGAAAATTTTAATGGAAGACCGGTCAGGACGAGCCCGATAAAAGTCACCATCATCGTGAAATGGAGCACGATATCAAAAGACCTAAATCGGCGATAGATATGGCCTGCTTCAGCCGGTTTTACATGCTGCGGGAAGAAAACTCCCTTGGCCCTCAGTTCCCTCTTCTCCCAGAAGTCCTTTCGCCACCAAAGAAGGGTGTGAAACCAAAAGATTCCAAACACGGAAACGAGGAGGCCGGTCATCAAAACGAATGTTCCGTAGAGCACGGGCTCCCTCTCCGGATCTTTATGGGTCGCATGGGCAATCCATTTCACGAAGTTGGCATTGGCCCTTGTGTGGCACTTGCCACAGGTCTCTACCAGCCGCTTTTCCGAGATGAGAGATTTTGGATTATCCGGAGGCAGAATGTTGTGAAACCCATGGCAGTCCGCACAACCCGCCACCAATCTCGGGTAACCCAGATGCTCCACCTTTCCATGATAACTTTCGTAGTAGGTTTGAGTGGCAATCAGAAAAACCTTGTTTCGCTCCATCATCTCCTTGTCTGCATGACATTTCTGACAGACCTCTGTATGGAACTCCTTCCGGAATTCCACCGTCTTGGGCTCGTCCCCTTTCAGTAAAGGAATTTTATGGAGGCCGTGGCAATCGCTGCAGGTGGCGGAATCTGGATTTCCGTCGAGGACCGCTTTGCCGTGGACGCTTTGAGAATAACCGTCATCCGAGTGGCAGGTCGTACATGTCTGGATCACCCGGACTTTATCTTCCTTCCACGGAGTCAACGCGTGGATGTCTTTATGGCAGTCTTTACACTGGATGTCGTTAATAAAATGAGCGCTTGCATAATGCTCCGTCCCTTCCTTCTTATGACATCGATGGCAGGTAACCGGTTCTGCATGAATTCTTGCCCCTTTTGTTCTGGCATGGGCTTTGACGTCTGTGATGTCGTAGTGGCAACTGTTACACGAGTTGGCCCCATGAACGGATTGGGCAAACTTCCTTTCGCTGATCTTAGTGTGGCAACCCAAGCATTCAGAGTTATCAATACACTCATAGCAAAATTCCCGACCCTTGACGATGAACTTTTCCCCTTTTTTGGCGGGTTCGGAAGGTTTGGTCACCGCAGCGGGGTTAGCACCTCCTTTTTCTAGACCGGATGTCACTGCCCACAATGCGCCTGAGCCTAAAGAGAACCAAACAGAGATGCTGAGACAAATGAGGATTGATCTTTTAAACTTCGCTTTCATAATTCCCCGAAAATTCAAAAAATGACTCCGCCCTCTTGAAATGAGAATGAGCGGTATTCCGTCAAAATTTAAAGAAAATTAAAATTTTGGGATTTTCATTGCGGGAAAAGTGTGATTTTTTTAACACAATCAAGAATTGAAGTCAATATGACCAAATTTAATCGCTTTTGCAATCTTCGTTCAAGCCAACCAAGGTTGACCAGATCTTCCCTTGTAATCTCTGAACAATCTTCAGAGGCTTCTCTTTCAATCTCCCTTCAATCTCTTCCGCATCTTTTTCAAAAATCCCTGAGAGGATGATCCATCTTTTTTTCAAGAAAGCCTTTTTCTTTAACAGGGACTCGATGACTTGAAGATGGATGTTGGCGCAAACCAAATTTGCCTCCTCGTTCGCAAAATCCTCTGCTTTTCCCCTTCTCACCTCAATCCGTTGAGATTCCCCGTTGGACAATACATTTCGTAACGCCGTCTCTACGGCCAGTTCGTTGCAGTCGATGGCAAGCACCTTCTCGGCTCCCCACTTTGCAGCGCCCAGAGCGAGGATTCCTGAGCCCGTTCCAAGGTCGAGAACTTTCTTTGGCTTCTCTTTTTGATAAATATCCCAAATCGCTTGAAGACACGTTCGCGTCGTCGGATGATAACCTGTTCCGAAAACCACGCAGGGATCTAAGCGAACCAAGACCTGGCCCTCTTCAACCTTTGCACGTTCCCAAGGGGGACAGATGACAAGGTTACCCACCTGAAAAGGTCTCAATTCTTCTCCGGCCTGCCAGGTCATGTAGTCCAGGGTGTTCTTTGCGAGGAGAGGGTATCCCTTCTTTTTGATCAATAACTCCACCTCCTCATCGTGGGGTTGAGAAAAGAAAAGGAAGGAGATTTCCCCTTCATTCCAACAGCCGATGAAGTCCTGCTTAAAAACATCCCTTGAATCCGAAATCGGTCCGGAAATTTCGTAGATGTGAAGGTTTTGGTAGGGAATCTTCATTGATAACTTTAGGTTTAGGTCAAGGTTAAGGTCAAGAAATGCATCTTTTCTCAACCTTAGCCTCAGCCTCAACCTTATCAGGACATTTGATCACATTTGACACTGTTCTTGTAACACAAAGCTTTCCCTCTTGACAATTTTGGAGGAAATATTAATTTATATTTTAGGTTCGGACACGGACCCTGCCTGCCTGCCGGCAGGCCCTAAACCTAGTGTCCTGCGTCAGAAGTCCCTTTACTTTGAATGTCATTCCGGGCTTGACCAAGCTTGCCCCGTGCTTGACACGGGGGAATCCAATGATTTCAGCTGGGTTCCTGCTTTTGCAGGAATGACAGCTTCTGAACTTATGTAAAGAAGTGTTGGACGCACTACACTGGCATAGTACAGGGGAGGCGGGGACGCGGGACACAGGTTTTAATTATGCCGACTTACGAATATAGGGCTATTGACCCGGAAAAGAGCTGCGATGATTGCAGACAGGGTTTTGAAGTCATCCAGAGGATGGCCGAATCTGCCTTAACCCTCTGCCCAAGATGCAAAAACCCTGTCTCCCGAGTTCTCTTCGCTCCTGCGGTGGTTATCAAGGGAAACCCGGCTACGGGAGCAGATCGAAAGATTAAGGAATACGAAAAGGAAGGGAAATGGAGTCACGCGGCTGAATTAGCAGATAAGGAAGCGGAGAAAACGAAGCGAGAGGATTTGAAAACCCGCGCCTTAGAAAATTATAAGAAAGCGGGTTATAATTTCGATAAATATGATACCTAACTCCTCAGAATCACACCTCCTTCCTAACCTTAACCGATCAATTGCTTGAAAAAGGCTACTTTATTTTAAGAGGGAACCTTAATTTAATTAGTAATACATTTTTTATATTTCAGCCAAAAAATATATTGACTAACATTTTATAAGATAGTATATATATTATGTTGGTATAACAAAAAAAGGAGGTTCTCATGGATAAGGCAGTGGTAACATTAAAAGGTCAGGTTGTTATTCCGTCTAAACTTCGGCGCAAGTTTGGCATTAAGAAGGGAACGCAAGTCTCCCTTTTCGAGAGAGATGGTGAAATCGTTATAAAACCAATAACTGACGAATACATTCGGAGTATGGCTGGAATGGCCGGCACGAAGGGAAGGCTACTTAAAGCCTTAAAGGAAGAGGAGGCAAAGGAGCGCGAGCTATGAAGGCAGTCCCTAGGGTCCTAGACTCGTATAGCCTTATCGCTTACCTGGAGAAGGAGGAGGGAGCGGACAAAACGATTGAAGTTTTTAGGGTAGCAAGGGATTCTGGAAAAGCCCTCCTTCTCTCTGTAGTGAATTGGGGAGAAGTCTATTATATTACTCTGAGAGAAGCGGGTCGGGAGCGGACGGAAGCCGTAGCTCATCTCATCTCAACCCTTCCCATCCAAATTATCCCTGCCGATTTGGAACTTACCAGGCAGGCAGCTGAGTTTAAGGCCACTAAAAGAATGTCTTATGGCAATTGCTTTGCTGCTGCCCTGGCGAAACTTCGAAAAGCTGAATTGGTCACAGGGGATGCCCAGTTTAGGCAGGTTGAAGGTGATGTAAAAATCCTTTGGATATAATAATAATGGCCCTCTTGTAGATTAGGTTTCAGAAATGCACATGAGTCGGCAAATTATAAACGGATATCACTGTGTCGATGCAAGAGAGCTCGATACCATTCACCGCAATGATTTTATCGATGCTACAATTACTTCCCCTCCTTACGGTTCGCAGAAAGATTACGGTTCCTGCAAGGCAAATAGGTCACAGGCAGTCGTATGAGGAATATCTGTCTTCGCTTAAGGATATATTTAAACAGGTTTTTTGTTGCACCCGGAATTCCGGCTCATTGTGGATCGTCGCCAACACTTTTAAAAACAAATCAAAAATTAATGCCCCGGTGACATCGATGCATGAGTTCGTAGATGAAAAAACAAATTTATTCGCACCTAACCTTCTTAGGGTGTTAATAGGAAAATCTGCGTAGGAAATCTGCTGTATACTTTGTCGAGTCCATATTTAAATTTCATTATATCTTTTGGCGTATTCTAAGGGGCGGCCTAAACCCAGTGAAGGACGGATTGTTAGTTTTATGATCACTCTCAGTCATGTTCAGAAGCAGTTTGGAAGCAAAGTCCTCTTTAAAGATTGCTCGCTTCAGATCGGGGTGAGGGATCGGGTTGGCCTCATCGGCCCCAATGGATCAGGGAAGACGACCCTCTTTAGGATGATCTTAGGAGAGGAATCGATTGATGAAGGAGAACTTCTCGTTGCCAAAAATGTAAAGATCGGATATTTGCCCCAGGAAGTGATTTCCTTCAAGGGCAATTCGGTTTTGGATGAGGTTCTAAAGAGTTTGACAAACATCACCTCCCTCCAGGATAAGATGACGATCCTCGAGGAGGAGCTTTCATCCATCGAGGATCCGAAAAAACAGGAGAGGTTGGCAAGGGAATACGGGAAACTTCAGGAGCGTTATGCCCTTCTCGGAGGATATGGCCTAGAGGCTGAGGCAAAGCGCATCCTTCAAGGATTGGGGTTCAAAGAGAGAGATTTCGATCGGCTGACCGATGAGCTCAGCGGTGGCTGGCTGATGCGAATCGCCCTGGCGAAAATCCTTCTTCAATCTCCTGACCTTCTTCTTCTCGACGAGCCGACCAATCACATGGATCTGGCGTCCCTGATATGGCTCGAAGAATTCCTGACCAATTATCCCGGAGCCATGGTTATCGTCTCACACGATCGCGTCTTTCTCAACCACCTCATCGATTGGATTGCAGAGATTGAAGGCCAAAGAATTGACCTCTACTACGGCGACTACGACCACTACCTGGAGGAGAAAGAAGCCCGGGCACAAGTCCTCGAGGCCACGTATAAAACTCAGCAGAGAAAAATTGAGCAGACCGAAAGATTTATCGAACGGTTTCGCGCGAAAAACACCAAATCGAGCCAGGTTCAGAGTCGAATCAAGATGCTTGAAAAAATTGACCGGATCGAACTCCCGGAGAAAAAGAAGGAGATCCGTTTCCATTTCCCCGCCCCCAAACGGAGCGGCCACAAAGTGGCGGAAGTCAAGAATCTTCACAAAAGCTACGCCGACACGGTCGTCTATCAAGGAATTGATCTCAGCTTTTACCGGGGGGACAAGGTGGCTTTGGTAGGCCCCAATGGAGCGGGAAAATCAACCTTGCTTAAGATCCTCGCTGGCGTTCTCGAATTTGAACAAGGGGAGGTCATCTTGGGAAAAGACGTGACCCGCGCGTACTTTGCCCAGCACCAATTCGATCTTCTCCGCCCGGAAAATACAGTCTTTGAAGAACTCCTTTCCATTGCGACGGATGAAAGCCAGACCGATCTCCGCACCCTTCTGGGCACTTTTCTTTTTAGTGAAGACGAGATCGAAAAGAGGGTCTCTGTTTTGAGCGGCGGAGAGAAGAGCCGGTTGGTCCTTGCAAAGATGCTCCTCAAACCGGCCAACTTCCTTCTATTCGACGAGCCGACCAGTCATCTCGACATCTCTTCCCGGAATGTATTGGAGATAGCTTTGAAGCAGTTTCAAGGAACAATCTGCTTGGTCACCCACGACCGGCATCTCATCAATCGAATCGCCAACAAGGTGACCGAAATCGACCGCGGAATCCCGAATATTTTTCTGGGAAATTATGACGATTACCTCTATAAGAGACAGCAGATTCAGTCGGAGGAGGCTCAAAAATCGGAGGCTCCCAAAAGGCAGGAACCCATAAAAAAGAAGTCCCCGTACAAGACCAAGGAAGAGAGGCGAAAAAGAGCCCAGGAGATGGACCAATTTAAACGGCAACTCTCCCGCCTTGAAAAGCGATTTCAGGAAGTGGAAAAATCCCTACAGGAGGCCACCCAAAAACTGGATCGTCTGAACCAAAGACTTTCTGACCCCAATCTCTACTTAAATCAGCAAGAAACATACGAAACCGTTCGGACGCATAAACAGGTTAAAGAGCAGGTGGGAGAACTTACCCAGCTCTGGGAATTCCTCGCCCTGGAGTTGGAGGAGCTGAAAACGACGAGCCTCATGTGAAGCCCCGTTAAGGGGCTGCACTTGCGGGGCACTTCAAGGATGACGTCTTGGAATTTCTCGGGGAGCCTAAGGGAGAATTCATGGCCGTGGTCCCGGTGGGCTATGCGGCCACATCCAGCCACCAACCCCAAAAACAGCCTTTGGCAGTGAGATACTTGGATCGATGAATATTCGGTCTCTCTTGCTTGACAGACAAATCCGTTTCTCTTATATTAAAGCTCCCCGCCCTAAAGGGCTGGGCTTTCCGGCAAGGTGGTTTAATCAAATTGTGCCCCTTGACCCCGTCCTGAAGGACGGGGCTTGCGGGGCACTTTCCGGTCAACCCGTCCAAACATTAGAAAAAAATTCTCAGCTAGATATGTAAGGACCCACTTAAGGGAATGGTTTTTACTGAACGACAGATAGGAGGGTATCTATGAGCTACAACAACATCACACTGACGACGAAGGATTTTGTGAGCACCATTACGCTTAACCGTCCCCCGACCAACTCTATAAACTTCGGTATACGCGAAGAGCTGGATCGAGCGATCACCGAGTTAGAGAAGAGCAAGGATACCAGGGTGGTGATCATCACCGGTGCGGGTGAAAAGGGCTTCAGCGCAGGCATGGACGTGTCGGACATAGCGAACATCGAGAAAGGGCCGAATGGCAATGATGTATTCAACCGCATCGAACGGTTCGGCAAGCCGGTCATCGCTGCCATCAACGGATATGCTCTGGGCGGCGGATGCGAGCTTGCGCTGGTATGCCATTTCCGGCTTATGACGGACAATCCCAAGGCGGTCATCGGCTGCCCGGAAGTGAATCTGGGCATTACGCCCGGCTGGGGCGGCATACAGCGCCTCCCGCGGCTTCTGGGCAAGCCGAAGGCGCTCGACATGATATTGTTCAGCAAAAGGTTGTCGGGGCAGGAAGCCTTAGCGATTGGCCTTGTGGACCGCGTGGTCCCCGCAGCAGAATTGATGAAGGAGGCCATGGCCTTCGCACTGACGCTGACCAAGCGGCCGCCTCTTGCCGTAAATGCGGTGCTTACTGGTATGAGCCTGGGACTTGAGAAGGGCCTCGAAGAAGGCATCCGCGTCGACCGGGAGTGGTCAAGAAAGCTCGCCCAGAGTCAGGATGCACGGGAAGGATTCACTGCATTCTTTGAGAGGCGTGAACCGGTATTCAAGGGGGAATAGCGTCCCCCTTCATTCGGATGAACGGCCCCGTGCTCGGATCTGATACTTTTCCGTGGGGCCGTTTTTTTGTAAGGAATGGCATGTTCAATATCATTTTCTGATCAGGAGTCCTTTCACAAATCGGGGCTCCACCTCTTCGCCCTGCGGGATTTTCCCGTATTGTACTTCAAATAGGTCCAGACAAAAATCCCGAAAAGCAAGAAGATGTTGTCGCCTCATTTCTTCGCCTTTGAATGAATCTAACCAGTTTTTCAACCCGTTCTTGACCTCCATCTTCATAACCCCTTTCCCTTGGGCATTTCTTTCAAAAACCCTGTCGAGAAAATCTTTCACCTGAGCCTGTGAAATGGCTTCAAATTGAAAAGTCCCTTTGAGAATTTGATTTGCCATAGCGGTGAGAAAGATCGTAGAGAGGGTCATTTCCCGCCAATCATCGGGATAGCAAGCACTCAGATCCATCTCCTTCAGATAAAGGGAAGAGAGATTCAATTCTTTTCCCAGGAAATTGACGATCGTTTTGATGAATTCCAAAAATTCATCCGCCTCTTTCAAATCCTGAAGGTTTCCAAAATCCTGGTAAATCCAATCTCGATAAAGGGCGGGCCTTCTTCTCAAAATCCCTTCAAACTTTTCGAAATGAGGGGGATCCAAAAATACGAGGTTCTCCTGGTCATTCGAAAACCACGGTCCTTGTAGGATGGATTCTGCCTTTCTTCTCAGAAGGAGGGTGGTGCTCACACCATATTGAAAGAGTTTCTGTATGGGAAGAGATCGAAGGATCTCAAAGGCTTTTCTTTCGTCTCCCTTGCTTAAGTATTGAAGACCCAAATTCAGATAGTGGTAGACTTTTATTACTACCCTCTCCATGGCGACAATATTGGAGAGATCGATCGTCTCGGCCACAATCGCCTTATTACAGAGGGCGGCTATCTCGTGTTTGAATCGATCCTGCTCATAAGCGTCATCTATCTTAGAGAGGAGAGAGGAGAAAAAAGGACCTTCATTTTGATAGGTGAGATAGAAAAGAGATTCTTCCTTACCGGCTTCGTCTTGACTCAGGACTTGAGAAAAGCCTTTTCCTCCCGTAAAGGAATCCGGGTTGACAAAGCGATAAATCTCCAGTGCCTCCTCAAAATCAGGAAAACCATAATCCGCCAACCGGCTATTTCTTAGACGGTAGCCTGTCTCCTCAAGCTCTGATTCGAATTCCGCGATGAGGGAATCCATCAATCTCTGATAGATTTTTTTGTCCACCCGGTAAAGCATTTGTAAAAAGGGCTCGAAAACCTCTCTGGTCCGCTTCCCCCTGAAATGGATAAAGTAATATTGATCCAAAGTGAAAAGAGGGATTCTGTCCATCCTTTCCAAGCGTTCCCCGTCCATGGCGGTGACATCGAGGAATTTTTTGAGAAGAAGGGCAATGAACTCAATATCTGTAGACTGAATAAACTGGCTGACTTTCTTTTCACCCGCTTCAAGGAGAATCTCCATCCATTGGAGGACTTTCTCCGGGTCTAATTCATCCTTTTTCCAGAAATCGAGGTCGAGCATATACTGGAATTGTTCTGGAGTGGTCATTGAGATCAGGTCGAGACAATCCTTCTCTCCAGCTTCCTTCACGGTTAAAAAGACCTCCAACTCTGGAAGTTGTTGAACGATCTGTTCCAGATGGTCTGAAAGGAATAGGTACTGGAGTCGCTCTTTCCCGCGAGCCTGTAAGACAATATCGAGTTGGTTCTTGACGGAGAGAGAATTGAAGACCTTTTCGGCTTCCTTCTGGTCTTCGGGTAAGGTCAAGAGAGAGGGATCACCCATTTAAGAACCCCTTATTCCCTCCCTTTCCCCCGTTGAGACTGTGTCATAATAGGACGGGGGGACGAATGGACGGAACAAACGGTCGGGTTCCAAAGCTTTAGAATGCGGACATTTAGAGTTATGGGTAATTGTCCTCGTTGCTGGAAAGGCCATTCTTTCATGGGCTTGAAACCTCTGAATCTAATTATTTAAAGGTTCCGCTCTAAAGCTTTCTCACCCGCCTGTCTGTTCCGTTTTTCAGAATCCTCTTTCCCTTGCCCCAATGACTACACGGGCGCTCTGGGGAGAGGGAGTGAGTAACGCGTGTTCGTTAGTAAGCCGGAGGCATCGGGGGTCCACCAGCCGGTTCTTTCTTGGGTTTCTCTGCCACCACGGCCTCTGTGGTGATCAGCAGAGAAGCCACGCTGGCAGCGTTCTGTAGGGCAAATCTTACCACCTTGGTCGGATCGATGATTCCGGCCCCGATCATATCCGTGTATTCCTCCTTATCCGCATCGAAACCGAACGCACCCTTTTCCTGTTTTACCCTCTCCGCTACCACAGACCCTTCCTGGCCGGCATTTTGAACAATCTGACGAATGGGCTCCTCAAGGGCCTTCACAATGATATCGACACCCGTCTGCCGATCACCTTCCAGTTTGAGTTTCTTCACGGCGGGTAAAGATCTCAGGTAGGCGACGCCACCGCCCGGGACAATCCCTTCCTCCACGGCGGCTCGTGTGGCATGGAGCGCATCTTCCACACGTGCCTTCTTCTCCTTCATCTCCGTTTCGGTGGCTGCTCCCACTTTAATGACAGCAACCCCTCCGGCGAGTTTTGCCAGTCGCTCTTGAAGTTTCTCTTTGTCATAATCCGAAGTGGTCTCATCGATCTGGACACGAATCTGTTTGATCCTGCCCTCAATCGCCGAAGCATTCCCTGCCCCTTCGACTATCGTCGTATTATCCTTATCGATGACCACCTTCTTCGCTTTGCCCAGATCTTCCATTTTCATTTTCTCGAGTTTAATTCCAACATCTTCCATAATGGCCTTGCCGCCGGTCAGGATGGCGATATCTTCGAGCATCGCCTTCCTTCGGTCTCCGAAACCAGGGGCCTTGACAGCCGAACACTTTAGTGTCCCCCGGAGCTTATTGACAACCAGCGTGGCTAACGCCTCCCCCTCCACATCCTCGGAAATGATCAGCAATGGGCTTCCTGTCTTGGCAATCTGTTCCAGGATAGGAAGAAGTTCTTTCATATTGGAGAGCTTCTTTTCATAAAGGAGGATGACGGGGTCATCGAGCACAGCCTCCATCTTTTCCGGATCGGTCACGAAGTAAGGAGAAATATACCCTCGGTCGAACTGCATCCCTTCAACGACTTCGAGTGTGGTCTCCATCGCCTTGGCCTCCTCGACTGTGATCACACCCTCTTTTCCGACCTTATTCATCGCTTCAGCGATAATATCGCCAATGGTCCGATCGTTGTTGGCAGAGATCGTGCCTACCTGGGCAATTTCCTTCTGTTCCTTGACGGGCTTCGACAGTTTTTTCAGCTCTTTGACAATCTCTTCCACAGCGGTGTCAATTCCCCTTTTTACATCCATGGGGTTGATTCCGGCAGCCACCACTTTGTATCCCTCCCGATAGATGGCCTGGGCTAAGAGCGTGGCGGTGGTGGTTCCATCTCCGGCTGTATCCGAGGTTTTGCTGGCCACTTCTTTCACCATCTTTGCGCCCATGTTCTGGAAATGATCTTCAAGCTCGATCTCTTTGGCTACGGTCACGCCGTCCTTTGTGACCACAGGTGAGCCAAACGATTTTTCAATCACCACATTCCTGCCCTTGGGTCCCAAAGTCACCTTGACTGCATCAGCCAGAATATTGACGCCCTCCAGAATCCCATTTCTTGCCTCTTGATCGAATTTCAATTCTTTTGCCATGAACACTTCCTCCTTTCAGAACCATCATTCAATGATGGCCAGGATATCATCCTCTTTCATCATGAGATATTCTTCCCCATCAATTTTTACCTCGGTTCCTCCGTACTTTACAAACAGGACGCGATCGCCTTTCTTAACCACAAGAGGAATCTTGGTTCCATCCTTCTTGATCCTTCCCGCCCCGACGGCGATTACCTTTCCCTCGATAGGCTTTTCCTTGGCCGTATCGGGGATAATGATCCCTCCTTTTGTCTTCTCTTCCTCCTCCAATCTCTGGACAATCAGCCGGTCGTGAAGTGGCCTTACCTTCATAGAGACAGCCCTCCCTTCTATTAGGAATTTTTTGGTATAGATAATCATCGAACCCTCGATTGTCAAGGTTCGCATTTGGAATCCACTTCTTATCAAGGGCTGGCAAAAATTCCCTTGATTTTTTCATAGATTCACCTTATGAAAAGCTATGGAATTTCAATACCCTTTCATCACAACAGGAATCGGGTCCTTCCCCCATCAGGATGAGAAACAGGTGTTCCGACTCATCCTCAAGAGCTTCCCCGAAATCCCGTTCTGGCCCCAACTGCCAAAACGGTCTTTTCTGGAAGGTATGGTCGTCCAATACTCTGAGGGATTTCCTTCCTTACGATGGAGCGAAAACGAACAAAGGGTTTGGATAGAGACGTCTCACGGATTTGAGAAGGAAATCGAGAAATTTTACCAGCATTTCCAGGAGGGCGATCTTGAGCCTTTTCAAATTACGGAGGATTTTGCAAGGGGGCTCCAGATCTTAAAAGACCTCTCGTCAAAAGACCACCGAAAGGAAATAAAATTTATCAAGGGCCAGATCACAGGGCCCATCACGTTTGGTCTCGCCTTGGCCGATCAGGACCAGAAACCTGTCTTTTACGACCCGTCTTTAAGAGACATCCTCGTCAAACACCTTTCGTTGAAAGCCCGGTGGTTGGAAGAGAAGTATAATCACCTTTTCCCAGGGATCCCAACGATGATCTTTTTCGATGAACCATCTCTTTCCTCATTCGGCTCTGCCTTTTCAGGCCTGAACAGGGAGGATGTCATCGGTTCATTAAATGAATGCTTTGATACAGTGAAAGGACTAAAAGGAATCCACTGTTGCGGAAATACAGACTGGAGTGTGCTTCTCGCGACGCACCTCAATATCCTCAGTTTCGATGCCTACGACTATCTGGAGACGCTCTCCCTCTATCCAAAAGACTTAAAAGGGTTTTTGGAAAGAGGAGGCATCCTGGCTTGGGGCATTGTTCCAACGAGTGAAGCGATTGTCAGAGAGGATGCTCAAAGCCTTGTCAATCGTCTTAAGAAAGGGATTGAAAACCTATCCCAAAAAGGAATCGATCCTGACCTGTTACAAAGAGCCATCCTCACCCCGAGCTGAGGAACTGCCTCTCTTGCCATCCCTTTGGCAGAGAGGGTCTGTCAGTTGACAGCAGAAGTTTCCAAGAGGCTGCGGGACTCTTTGCCGGGTTCTTATTTTAAGAGGACCTGAATGAAAAGAAAAGGGAAGGGGAAAGTTTGCATCTCCCTCTGTTTGTTTCTATTGATCGGTCTCTCTGTCATGGGCTGTGCCCAGTCGGGTGGAAGTGGTTTTCTCAGAAAAGAATTCTTAGAATACGAAAACATTGCAGTCCTTCCCTTTGAAGGAGATGATACTGGCGAAGTGGCTAAGGCCTTTGCCCGGATTTTTCACAAGAGATTCCCACAGATTTCAATTTTGGGCGGGCGGCAGTTCTTGGACAACCCTCAAGAAAAGAAATTCAATCTGAACCAACTGGATGATGCGACGAGATTAAAGATTGGCAGGAGGGTAGGCGCTCAGGCCCTGATAACAGGAATTATTACCTCTCGAAGCCTTTTGAATTGGTACCTTCAGGTGAAGATCATCGATACTGAAACGGGTCGGGTATTAGGCCGTTCGATGGTTGAGATGGATTCCTTATTCTCAACAGATATAGAAAAAGCCACTCGTTTGGCAGTAGAGAAGCTTTCCTTGTGGTAAGTGGATTTAAGAATTGACAGCCTGCAGATCAGGCCCTTTATATCCTGGAGGTACCACGGGCTTTGTCCGTGGGGCTCCATATGAAACTGCAAGGGTTTTGTAAAAAAATATAACCGCCCTTGACGACGATGTATTCCTTAATTAAATTTTGGTATCGGTAACATTAAATCTGGGATGGTGAAATTTGATTCTCAAGACATTGGTTGTCGGGCCAATTCAGTCAAATTGTTGCATTATAGGCTGTGAGCGAACAAGAGAAGCAGCCGTTATCGATCCGGGAGGTGATGCCGATAGGATTCTCATCACGCTCGCTAAGGACAAACTACGCTGCGTTTATATCATCAATACCCATGGCCATTTTGACCATTCAGCGGATAATAAACGCCTTAAGGAAGTGACAGGGGCTCAGCTCCTCATTCACCAAGCCGATGCTCCCATGATCCTGCATCAAAGCGACTCTCCTCCTCCTGACCGATATCTCGGAGAAGGGGATATCATCACTTTTGGAGACATCTCACTAAAAGTCCTCCATACTCCAGGTCATTCTCCAGGAGGCATTTCGCTGGTCACAGACAAGATCGTATTTGTCGGGGATACTCTCTTCGCGGGCTCCATCGGAAGGACCGACTTTCCTGGAGGAGATTATGAGGGCCTGCTGCGCAATGTGAGAAAGAAGATCTTCACCCTGGGCGATGATGTCGTCATCTATCCAGGTCACGGTCCTAAAACGACCGTTGGCAGGGAGAGGAAAACAAATCTGTTTTTTACCGCATAATAATGATCTAAGAAAAACTCAGTTAGATTCAATGACTCTCGACTTTCCGCATTCCGGGCGAAGCCTCCGTCTCGGATCAATCCGCATTCCGTAATTGACTGGGCCAACTTTTTTATGGATGCGACCAGAAATCAATATTTAGAAAATTGGCTTGTTGAATGTTGCGGCCTGACCCCGGAGTCCTTTAACGGTTCCATATAAGGCCGTTTGTTCGTTTTATCTTGAGGTCACAAATTGTGACCTCAAGATGACTTTCAGAATGCCGTCGCAATTTGCCAGGTTATGAATCTCACCCAAAACAAAAAGCCCATTCGTTTTGAGAATAGGCTCTGATTTAGGCGAATTTCTTTGAGAGGCCACCCCTCGCCCCCACTCTCTCCTCCAAGGAAAGAGGAGTGAAAAGGAATTCAAGGATACCCCAATCTATCAAAAATAGAATAAAAGATCAAATTTCGATGATGTTGAATCGGTCCTGGTGGAATCCGGCCTTGCCCTTTTCCCTCAGCTTTTTCTCCAATCCCTCCGCGAATCTCCGCATCACGAGTCGATTTTTGAAAGGGGTATGCCGTTCCTGCCGATATTTTCTTTCGGGACATCGTAAAGGAAAATGTGAACCCGTTCCTTCGGAATCCGAAGTGTATCGGCAACGGCATTGGTGACGTTTTTAATCAGTTCTTCCTTCTTTTCCGGAGTCCTTCCGGAAACCAAGCTGATCTGAACAATAGGCATCTTTATCTCCTTTCTATTTTAGAAAATAATGTGACTTTAATTTTTCAAATTTTCATCACTTATCGCCAAGCCATTTTACTTTAGCCGGATTCCGTGCCACCACTCTCAGGAACTCAACATCGGGATATCCGACTGTGAATGTTGCATGAACCTGATGATCATCAGGAATTTTCAGCACCTTTCTTAGCTCATCCGAACGCTTGAGTGCGGTAACCAAAAAGCCGTTGAGACAGGTTCCCAGGCCCATTGTTTCGGCCATCAAGACCATATGCATTGCTGAAAGACCCGTATCGACATCGGCGGACGTCGTCGCCCCTTGCATTGTGTGGATCAGAATTAGCGCAGGGGCATGATAGAACAGCTGGTCTATTCCTTCTTCCCATTTTCTTGCCATCCGTTCCCAAACCGGCGGATAATTTTGGATGGGAATGAATTCCTCGGGTAAAGGCTCCTTTAATTGATCATGCCTTTGGAAGGCTTTTTTCACCGATTCCCCAAGTCTCTGTAATGTCTGAACTGCTAATAGGCCTGCCCGATCTAAAAGTTCTCTTCCCCTGACGACCGTATATTCGCAGGGCTGCCGATTTCCTCCCGTAGGAGCAAATCGCCCTGCTTCCAGGATCATTCTTAGTTTTTCAATTTCTACTGGTCTCTTCTTGTAAACCCTTGTGCTCCGACGTCGGCGAAGGAACCTGAGAAACTCGGATGGATCGGGGAGTTTATCCCCGCTCAGGACGGGTTCAAATTCATTCTCGTCGAGATGAGAGAAACTCGGCGCATCCGTCGGGCAGACGGCTCTGCAATGCCCACAAAAGATACAAACCTCCGGTTCCGTGACCACAACTTCCTTATCCCCCTCTTCCAATATTCGTCTAACACAGACCGGAACACAGAGGCCGCATAACGTGCATCGCTTCGCATCGATCGAGATCATTGGTGCTCCTTCCTAAGTGTCGTGGCTCAAAAGTGCCTCACTTTGATTGTCATTCCGGGCTTGACCCGGAATCCAGGCGTCGTCACGGCGAAAGCCGGGACCATTTTATACCCTGGGTCCCGATTTTCATCGGGAACCCCGGATTCCTGCTGGAGTCTACCCCGTACCTGATACGGGGCAGGAATGACGAAAAAGTAATGCCAAAAATTCAAATATCTCTGGCTACAATTTATTGGGGTGATAGAGCTTCATACTTGGTTTATTCCCCAACAATCTTATTTGCCTTTTTCAATAGCTCAGGGGGGACGATTGCTCCCTGAGCCTTTGCGGCCTTCTCGTTGATCAGAAGAACCAACTTCTCCCCAAGTTCCCAGGGAATGTCTCCCGCCTGCTCCCCTTTCAGAATCCGCACAGCCTTCCTTCCCGCAGAATAGCCGATTTGGGAGTAATCCCATCCATAAGCGGCCATCGCACCTTTTGTGACGCATTTGAGATCACCCCCGAAGAGAGGGATTTTCTTCTCATTACAGACCTTCGCGATGGTATCGAAAGAAGAAAGGGCGATATGATCATAGGTGATGTAAATGATCTGGGCCTTTCTTGCAAGAAATTCAGCTGCCGGCAGGATCTCGTCACCGTTCGAAGTCGTTACTTCGATCAGTTCAACTTTCAACCTGCTGGCAGCCTCCCGGAGCTCTTTGACATAAAGAATAGACCTGGGATCTCCCGCATTATAAATCGTTCCCCATTTTTTTGCCCTGGGAAAAAATCTGGAGTACATCTCCAATTGCAGGGTCACAGGCCATCGATCGCTGACACCCGTCACATTGGTTCCGGTTTTTGTCCCAGCGCGACTCCTTTTGGGTATGAGTCCGGCAAAAACAGGCTCCGTAACAGAGGAGAAGACGATAGGAACATCTTTGATGACCTTTATCACCGCCCTTGAAGAGGGGGTGCCGATGCTGTGGATCAGGTCCAGATCGGCATTCAAAAACTTATGGGCAATCGTCCGGGTATGATTTATATCTTCCTGCGCATTTTGTCGGTCATAAATGACATTGGTGCCCTCTTTGAACCCGGCCTCGGCCAAGGCCTTCTCAAACCCCTTGGCGTCTGCATCGAAATCCGAATAGGAGACCGTCTGAGCCACGCCGATTCTGCATATGATTTGTTTAGATGCTTTTCCCTGGGCAAAGGAAAGGACCGGGAAGATAACGAGTAACAGGACCGAAATAAAGTGTAGTTTCTTCGACATAGTTCAATGTCTTAATGACGGCACTCACCTCGTAATCCCTTTAATGGATGAACAGGATTCAAGGATTCAAGGGGTTAAGTTGAGAATTTAAAAACACTTGTATCCTGAAACTCTCAAATCCTCGAAACCTTTCGAACCTTTTTTTCACCCATCGACGGATGAAAGTTGATAAAAAAATACCATCTTTTCCCTCACCTGTCAATTTTGATAAGCCACACAGGGCATCCTCCTACGTCCCTCCTTGCGGGACTACGGCGGACAGGTGGCGCTTGCTTGCGCCAAGAGGCTTCAGCGGGTAAACATGGAGCATAGCGCAAGAATGTTTTGCCAAACACACCACCTTGAAGATCCGTCCGAATTGATATAAATTAACCGAGATGTTGCGTCTTTACATATTCCTCTCTGTCGGAATCATTGCCATCTCCACCGCTTCAATATTTGTCAAGCTCTGCGATGCGCCGGCTCTGATCATCGCCACCTACCGGCTCATGCTTGCCTCCCTGATACTGTCCCCTTTCGCTGGTTATAAAAAACCATGGAGAGGATGGGAGCGAAAGGAATTGGGATGGTTTTTTCTCTCCGGCCTCTTCCTTAGCCTCCACTTCGCCTTATGGATTGCCTCTTTGAAGTATACTTCGGTAGCCAGTTCAGTGGTCCTGGTGACCACCCACCCCATTTTTGTTGGCACTGGAAGCTGGCTCTTATTAAAAGAACGGATGGAGATGGGTTTAGTGTTAGGGATTGCCCTCTCCGTTCTCGGGAGTGGCTTGATCAGCTATGGGGATATGAGTCTTTCAAAAGAAGCCTTGATGGGAGATGGACTGGCCCTTCTGGGAGCCATCGCCGCATCGGGATACTTGCTTGTCGGAAGAAAGATGAGAAAGGATCAGGAACTTTTCTCTTACATCTTCCCTGTTTACTCAATAGCTGGATTGATATTGATCCTCCTTTCCCTTATTTTTCGGCAATCCTTTTGTGGATATTCGCTTTCTACTTATTTCTATTTCCTTCTCCTCGCCCTTGTCCCTCAATTGATTGGTCATACAACCTTCAATTGGGCGTTGAAGTACCTTCCGGCATCCATGGTAGCCGTTGCCATTTTAGGAGAACCTATCGGGTCCACGATTTTAGCTTACTTTATTTTGGGGGAAGGGCTGACGGTCTGGAAAATTCTTGGGGGGATCTCCATTTTTGCCGGAATCTCAATTGCCCTTAGAAGAACCAATAAATTTTGAATACCAATGTTCGTCCAACGCTTCTTTACTTTTGGTTGGGGTGTCATGCCGCGCTTGATGCGGCATCCAGACTCTGTTTTTCTGGATTCCTGCTGGAGTTTACCCCGATGAAAACCGGGGCAGGAATGACAATCATAGTAAAGAGAATGGTTACGCACTACGCTAGAATACGTATTAGAATGATAGTGAGGAGGGGATAAGAACATGAGATTTGTCGTTCATGAACATCATGCAACACGACTCCATTACGATTTTCGGCTGGAGATCGCCGAGGTCCTTAAATCATGGGCCATTCCCAAGGGACCTTCTATGAACCCTGCGGATAAGCGGCTCGCTGTCATGGTGGACGATCATCCTCTTGAATATGGCGATTTTGAGGGAATCATTCCACAAGGGCAATACGGAGCCGGACCCGTCCTTATCTGGGATTCGGGCGAGTTTCAACCAGAGGGAGATCCAGAATCTGGTCTAAAAAAGGGCAGGCTGAGTTTTACCCTGAAAGGAAAAAAATTAAAGGGTGGCTTTGCTCTCATTTTGATGAAAGGTAGAGGGAGGGGTAAGGACTGGCTCCTCATCAAGGGACAAGATTCATTTGCCAAGAAGGACTGGGAGATCAAAGAGGAACTCGCACCGGCCAAGAGGAAAAAACTTGCTGAGAAGATCCCGCCGTGTAAAACCAGTTAAGACGTCCAACAGTCTGGTCGTCGCTTAGTCGGATAGTCAATAGACTATAAGACTGTTAGACTATAGGATTAAGGGACCTTTATTAGTGCATTCCAATCGGCGGAGAATCGCTCCATCCCTTTGTCGGTCAATTCATGGCGGATGTCATAGGTTTCCCATTTTTTTGTAAGGTCAATCTCTTTGAAAGGGATGCCTCTTAAATTAGCTGAATCGTAGACATAGTCGCCTTTGGGTAAAGGCAGTCCCTTTTCGCCCCATTCTTTTAAAACGTTGAACGGCGCTGTGATAATGTCCGAACCGAGCCTGAGGGCATAGAGGAGATGATCCAGTTTTCTTACACTGGCCGTCAAGACCATGATATGGCCGTCTCCCTTCCGGTACATTTTAAGAATGTGGGAGATCACATCCATCCCATTCTCTCCCCTATCGTCCAGCCGGCCAATAAAAGGAGAGACAAAGACATCGCCCCTTTTCGCACCCTTGGTCGCTGCATAAACCGCCGCAGCCTGGTCTTGAGTGAAACAGAGGGTCAGGTTGACTCGCATCCCACTCTTGACGACCTGCTCTGCCGCTTTCAGTCCCTCTCTTGATACGGGAAATTTAATATGGGCATTCGGAATCCAGGAAAACATCTTTCCGGCCTGCTTCAACATCGCTTCAGCAAGGGTTGAAAGATCCGAATAGACTTCAATAGAAATCGACCCCTGGGGGATCAGTTTAGAAATTTCTTTCACCGTTTCCCGATAAAAACCGATGATCTCTTCTCCGGTGAATTTTTCTCCCTTCTCAAGGCGTTGACGGGCTCTGGGGTTTTTCGAGATGAGGGTTGGGTTCGTTGTCTGTCCGTCAAGGAATCCGAGAAGGCCGATGATCTTCCTCGTCTCGTCAGGATCTCCTCCATCCAAAAATATTCTTGTCCTGAGATCTTTGGGTTTCATAGAACCTCCTGTTATCGTCTCTTCTTTTCGGTTTCTTTTGCATCGATGGCAAATCGCTCTGTCGCTAAGCCCTTATCCAGAGAGCTGGGAACTGCTTCCTGGTCGATCACAAACAGAAGATTTCCAGTTCTCGGTTGAACCATCGATGCCGGCAACGAGCGACCGTCCCCGGCTAATATCTTTTTCAGGACAGGCGCTTTATTCTTCCCTCTCACAAAAAAAATGACGTGTTCTGCGTGATTGATGACCGGCAGGGTCAGGGTGATCCGATCATGTCTGACCTCGTCAAGCACAACTGCGGCAGTCAGGTGCCTGCGCTCGCTCAAAGCTCTACTGCCGGGAAAAAGCGAAGCGGTATGACCGTCTTCGCCGATGCCCAAAAGTATAAGACCAAAGGCAGGGCATTGACCTTTTGAAACTTTGAAGAATCTCATTAAATCCTTCTCATACTCTCTTGCTGAAGCATCCAAGCTCCCTTTCCCCGTGGAGATTGGATGAATATTTTCTTCAGGGATGGGGATTTTCCCAAAAAGTGTTTCCTTCAGCATCCTGTAATTGCTATCCTTATCATCACGAGATACAAACCTTTCGTCCACAAGGAAGACCTGTGTTTTCGCCCAAGAGGATTTACTGTCCCATTCAGCCAGCTTCTGATAAAAAATGATAGGCGTTCTCCCTCCTGAAACTCCTACGGTGAAACATCCTCTTTTGTCAATGCCTTCTCTTGAAATATCTTCCCATTGTTCTACCATGAATTTCAACATTTGATCTTCGCGATCGAAGACCAACACGTTCTTTCCAAACTTTGAATTGGAAATCACGCTTTTCAGTCCTGCCTGTCCCTGACCCTATCCGTCAACAAAAAGCCTTTAGGGGATAACTTTTATGCTATCAAAAGTGGCCTGGCGAAGGAATAGGGTCTCCTCTGTATTTTTGCGGTAAGAAATACGGTATCTTCATGATTGCGCCCGGACCAGCGGAACTCCCTAAGTCGAACTCGCTGCTTAGCATCTAAACAATGGAAGCTGTGCCAGAGCTTTCTTCCCTAACACAGCTTTCACCCTTCCGGAGCCGCATAAATCTCCCTTCAAGTCCGGGTTCTTACACTGGCAGACCGAGGCAGTGATCCCGAACCTTTCTGCAATTCCCCTCATCCTTTGATATCCCTTTTCTCTGACGGTCTTGGGAAGAAGTTTTGTCTTAGCAGAAGAACCGATGGTCTTCCATTCTTGAATCCCAAAACAGGATTCCATCATCTTTCGGTGAAGAGGACAAAGTTCCGTCATCAATTGTTTCTGAATGGCAGGCCGGAGATGGAGATAACTGAGAGTCACTCGCTTCATTCCGATTTCCCTCAACCGTCTGAACAGGGCCGTCGCCCCGATTTCTGTATCTGTGACGAAGGGAATGATAGGATCGATCCTGACCTCTGGAACAATCCCGATCTCTTTCAGCCTTTGAACATTCTCCAGCCTCTCTTCTGGAAATGGAGTTCCAGGTTCATATTCCCTCCAATATCGCTCCGAGAAAGAAACCACTCCAATCTGAGCAAGAATTTTGTCAGGAGATCGTTTGAAGAGACTAAAGAACCGATGAGGGATGGACCCTTTCGTTAAGAAAGAAATTCCAACTCCATGATCAATGAGAATCTGAATGACCTCGTAGGTAGCATTAAGAATATCAGGATGAGGTTGAAAGCAATCGGAAGCGGTATTCAGAATCGCCCATTGAGGAAGAACCTTCTTCTTTTCCAACTCCTCTTTCAAAAGGTTGGGCAAATTGACATAAAGATAGACCTCGCCTTGCGGGGGAGCCTGCCGGTATCCTCTGGCATAACAGTAAGTGCACTGAAAGAGACAACCGTTGGTAATATTGAGGGTGGGGATTCCTTTAAGGCAACCGAACTGAGCCGGGGTGAGGACCTTACCCTTTCTCTGCCGAGAAATAACCTTATCGCTTTCCAATTCCGTGCTCGCTCTTTGCATTGATGGGCTGATAAGGGACGGCTTATTTATGGCGCCGGCGCTTCAGCTTGTCCCGAGCTGCTTCCAGATAAATGTGAACGACAGGGGTGTAACCGGGATAGGGGCAGAAACGGGTTTTTTGGATTTTTCATTGGAACAAGCTGAAGAAAAGAAAGTCAAGAATAGCAGCACTAAAATTCCAATGAGAAAAGGTCCCAGATGCGCTCTCATCCGTGTGGCGTGATGAGCCTCAGACAATCGATATTTCATCCCCACCTCTACTGTAACCATATTATCTACTAATATTTTGGAAATCTTTTGTCAATTTTCCAAAAAGAAGGCGCGGGAGTCCAAAAACCAATTGACATTCAATAATCTTTCAGCGATATTGTCTTGGGTTAACATGACGGTACTATTAGGGTATTCGGAACAGGGATGTAAGATAGAGATGAAAAAAATACTGGTCGTCGATGACGAGAAGGATACCGTGGAGATGATCACCGCGCTCCTGGAACTGGAGGGATATCGAGTCCTGCCCGCCTTCTCCGGGGATGAGGCGATGAGAATCTTAGAGGCGGAAAGTCAAAAAGTTCCGGAATCGGAAACGCCCGTCGATCTGATCCTCCTCGATATCCTGCTGGGCGATACGGATGGAAGGGATATCTGTCTCAAAATCAAGGAGGATGAGAAATTAAAATTCATCCCGGTCATCATCCTTACCGTTCGGTCAAGCCTACAGGACAAGATCAACAGCCTCAACCTGGGAGCGGACGACTACCTCACGAAGCCGTTTATCAACGAAGAATTGCTCGCCAAGGCGCGAGTGATGCTTCGGATTAAAGATCTTCGTGACGAACTGAAAAGGGAGCAGGACAAGAATATTCTCCTCACCCAAGCATTGGAAGAACGATACAGTTTCGGAAACATCCTCGGGAAGAATGCCCGGATGCAAGAGGTTTTCGAATTGATCTCGGACATTGCGAACACGGATTCTACCGCTTTGATTCAGGGTGAAAGCGGTACCGGAAAGGAGTTGATCGCCAGGGCGATTCATTTCAACAGCCACCGGAAAAACAAACCCTTTGTCGTCGCCAATTGTTCTGCTTATTCTCAGAACCTTCTGGAGAGTGAACTCTTCGGTCATGAAAAAGGTTCTTTCACCGGGGCCATCCGGCGAAAGATTGGCCGCTTTGAAATGGCCAATGGAGGAACAATCTTCCTCGACGAGATTGGTGAGGTTTCTCCTCCCACTCAGATCCTGCTCCTCCGGGTCTTACAAGACCACCGTTTTGAGAGGGTGGGCGGAGAGGAGACGCTGGAGGTCGACGTCAGGGTGATTGCCGCGACGAACAAAAATCTGACTGAAGAGATGAAGAATGGGACTTTTAGGGAAGATCTCTACTATCGGCTCAACGTGATTCCCATTTTCGTCCCCCCCCTCCGTGTGAGAAGAGATGACATCCCCCTTCTGGCCTCTCATTTCTTACAAAGATTCAGCCAAGAAAGGAAAAAAAAGGTGATCAGTTTTTCTCCTGAAGTCATGGAAATTATCCTTGCCCACTCTTGGCCCGGAAATGTCCGTGAATTAGAGAATATCATTGACCATGCGATCATCGTCGCCAAACAGGATAAGATTTTGCTTAAGGATCTCCCGCAGTACCTTCTCCTAAAGCCCTTGCCAACGCAGGAATTCGCAACCCTCCAGGATTACGAGAAGAACTTGATTTTAAGAACTCTGCAAGAAACGAATTGGAATAAACATAAGGCAGCAAAAAGACTAAACATTAATCGTTCTACCCTTTATGGAAAGATGAAAAAGTATGGGTTGAAAAGAGTACAGATTTAATACAGACCTGTTTAAAAATAGACATTTTTTTAACTTATTGAAATTTAAATATTTTTTAATCAATGTAATCGAAAAATAAAAATCAACAGTTTAGAATTATACAAATTTTTCAGCCAATCACCATTTACCTCCGAGCTCTACATTCTTGTAAGCTAATAACTTATTGATATCTTAATAAAATCTTATCATTGGTATAAGAATTGCTAATAATTCGGGCATTCTAAGAAACGGAGGTCAATTATGAAGTGTAATCGATGCGGTGGAAAAATGGTTTTTGAAAAATTCTACGGAATTTGTGAAGAGTTTTTCGGATGGAGATGCATTTTCTGCGGTGAAATCGTTGACAAGGTTATCCTGGAGAATCGCCTCGAACAGAAACGGTAAAGCTCCCTTCCCAAAAGCTAATTGAATGAACTCAAGTTGGAAGGGAATAATCATGGTTAGTAAGATTTGTATTGTGGATCACGATCTTGCCAGTCGAGGCTACTTAAGAGAATGTTTGGAGAAAGAGGGTCACCAGGTTATCACCTTAGTTAGCGGTTACCAAATCAAACCTTACCTTTCTAAAGAACCTCTTAATATCCTCATCTTAAATATTGATAGCCCCGGGGTTAAAGAAAAGGGGCTATTGTCCGAGATTCAGAACTCCTGCCGGTCAAGAATCCTTCTTGTCGTCTCAGAAAGGGGGGACCCCTTCCTCAAAGAGGCCATCGACGCGGGCGTTTATGGTTTTATTCATAAGCCCTTTAATCTCGCCGAGGTCTGTACGATGGTCACCCATTTGACCCGATCATCCGCATAGCAGATAAAGGAGTCTAAACATTTATGGACCAATTATGGGGTGGTGTGCCAGAGTTTCCTCAATTTAAAGATTTGGCCATAGAACACAAATCTCTCTTCCATCAGGTCTTCGCTCAATTCCCTCCTCAGATTTCAGAATTCACCTTTACCAACCTCTTTATCTGGCGCCATTCTTATCAGATCAAGACCAGTCGTTTTCAGAATTTCCTGTGCCTCCTTTCGGAGAAGGGGGAAAACTCATTTTTCTTTCCTCCTATTGGAGAGGGAGATGTGATAGAATGTTATCAGGGTCTCCTGCAATATCTCCGTCGAGAAGCAGCGCTTCCTCAGATTGCCCGCGTTCCTGAGGCGGTGGTGGATCAGAACGATTGGAAGGCCGTGGGTATGAAAGCCGAACTGGATCGAAGCCAATGCGACTATGTCTATCTCGTTCAAGACTTGGTTGAATTGAAGGGCAGAAAATATCATCGGAAAAGGAATCATATCAAACAATTTCGGGAAAAATATTCCTATCGGTATATCCCCCTCACTCCCGAGTGGGTTCCGCAATGCCTTCAATTGGAAGCGGAATGGTGTGATCTCCGGCACTGCGAGGCCACCCCGGGTTTGCACAACGAATCCGTTGCCGTCAAAGAGGCTTTCACCCATTTCGAGGAGTTGGGAATGATGGGAGGAGCGATCCTGATCGACGAAAAAGTGGAGGCCTTTACGCTCGGGGAGCCGCTCAACCCGGAAACGGTCGTCATCCACGTTGAAAAGGCCAACCCGGCCTACGACGGACTCTATCCTGCCATCAACCAGGCTTTTCTCGAACATCAATGGTCAGGGTACACTTATGTCAATCGGGAACAGGATTTAGGAGAGGAGGGTTTGAGAAAGGCGAAAGAGTCTTATTTCCCTCATCACCTGGTCAATAAATATTCCATTACCTTCCCATAAGGAGAAAGGACGGTAAATGCCAAAGAAGGATTTTCTACCATTTTCTTACAAGCGACTGGCGAAAGAATTCCCGGAGGTTGAAAAGGAGTATGATCGCCTCGCCAAGAAATGTCATGCCTCCGGACCTCTTAACGAAAAGATGCGCAGGCTGATCAAGCTGGGGATCGCGATTGGTTCGGAATCAGAGGGCGCCATCAAGTCCCACGCCCGAAGAGCCTTGGCCATCGGCGTCACTCCGGATGAGATTCGACATGCCGTCCTTCTCGGGCTGACCACCATTGGGTTTCCAAAAATGATCGCCGCATTGAATTGGGTTCATGAGGCCCTTGAGAAGGGTCCCCTGAGACATCGAAGAGGGGATTAGAGCAGAATCTCGTTTCGGCATTCGCCAAAACGCTAAACCTTTTAGAAAGAGTGCGCTCCTTTTAATGGTTGCCCGCAAGCGCATGCGGGAGGCAGAGGAGCAAAAGAGAAAGGATTTTAGAAATGGGAGAGAAAAAGAGCTACAAGGTCAAAACGTTTACGACAGAACTAAAAATTTTCCAAACGAAAAGAGAGTTGGAGGTCTTGGATGAAAAGGTCAATCGTTTCATCGCTGAAAACAAAGTGAAGAAAGTTGTCTCGGTCAGCGACACGACGACGACGGACAATACTGGCGCTACGATCGGGTTGATCCGGGTGTTGACTTATGAAATATAGATGGAATGAGACAATGTCAAAGCTTAAATTTTGAATTAGAGATCAAGGCTGAGGTTATTCTCAACCTCATCCTCAACCTCAGCCTTGGTTTTATTTTTGGCATTCATTTGCCATTTGGTCGCCCGTTACTGGGATTGACGTCCGAGATTTTAGTTTGGAGGGAAATCGATGACCCAATGGGAATATCAGATCACGATTCACGAACTGCCGGTGCGGCAGGCCGGAACAACTGACCGTACGATTGAATGCGATCAGGACGGCCTCTGCTTTGTCCACGACATCTTTCCAGGAAGCATTAAATGGCTGGAAGATCTCTTTCGTGAGAAAGGGAACGACGGCTGGGAGTTGGTTCAATCCGGATACCACAGCAGGGAGCTCCTTTGCATATGGAAGAGGAGAAAAGAGACCGGGGAGAAAGTCTGAGAAGATTTATTCTCTCTCGGATTGAGAAAGGGGGTCCCATTCCTTTTTCTCAATTTATGGAGTGGTGCCTTTATCATCCCGAATTCGGTTATTACCAATCCAAAGGGGTAACCATCGGCAAGCAGGGTGATTACTATACGAGTCCCTCCGTCAGCCCCCTTTTCGGACATTTGATCGCCAAACAACTCTTCCAGATGGCTGAGATCTTGGGAGGAGAAAGCTTTGATGTGGTCGAGATGGGAGGGGGCAGAGGATTTCTCTGTGAGGATATTTTAGATTGGGCAAAAAAAAGCTTCCCGGCTTTCTACCAACACCTCCGCTATCACCTCATTGAGCCCTCTCCTCTTTCCTTAAAAGAGCAGAGGGAAAGGCTCCGTGAAAAAGAAAGAGAAGGAAGAGTTTTTTGGATCGACCCTAAAAAGTTCGTAGAAGGAACGGTCCAAATTCAAGGATGTTTCCTCTCTAACGAACTCATTGACGCCTTCCCCGTTCACAGAGTTATCCTCGACCGAGGGGTTTTGAAGGAAATCTATGTCACACATCGAAACGGCCAATTTGAAGAACAGTGCGGAGAATTGTCGGATTCCAGGATCGCTTCCTATTTCCACTCCATGGATAACCCTCTGGAAGAGGGCCACAAGGCAGAGGTGAATCTACTGGCATTGGAATGGATGGAAAGAGTGGCTCGGTGCTTGCAACGGGGATTCGTCCTGACGATCGATTACGGCTATCTTGCTGACGAGATCTATGGTCCCGGTCGACGGGAGGGAACACTCCACTGTTACTTTCAACATCAGACCTCAGAAAATCCCTACGAACGCTTAGGGGAGCAGGACATCACCTCCCATGTCAACTTTACGAGCTTGATTCGAAAGGGAGAAGAGACTGGCCTCCGTTTCACCGGCCTTGTCCCACAATACCGCTTCCTCATCGGGCTTGGCATCCTCGGGCAGATAGAGACTTTGGGGAAGCAACTATCTGAATTGGACGGGCTAAAATTAAGGCTTTCCTTAAAGAGCCTGATCGAACCGGAGATGGGAATGGGTGAAGTCTTTAAGGTACTGGTCCAACATAAAGGAATAGATCAGCCCCAATTGGATGGGTTAAGAGATCTCGGCTCGATCCCCTTTCCCGCCTCGGTGGAGGGAGATCGGAGGTTCCGGTGAACGTCCTGGGGATCTTTGGCAGCCCGCGAAGAGGCGGCAATACAGAAGTCCTTTTGGAAGAGGCCCTCAGGGGGGCCGAAACGGAAGGAGCGAAGGTGGAGCGTCTTTATCTCTCCGACTTCACCATCACCCCCTGTAAAGAATGCCACGGATGCGACGCCACCGGGAATTGCGTCATCCTGGATGACATGCAAAAAATCTATCCCAAACTGCTGGAGGCGGATGTGGTCATTCTGGCCTCGCCAATCTTTTTCTACGGCGTCACTGCGTGGACCAAGGCCCTGATTGATCGAAGTCAGGCCCTCTGGTCAAGAAAATACCTTCTTAAAGATCCTTCTTTAGGGAAGGAAGGAAAAAAGAGAAAGGGTTTCTTTATTTCTGTTGGAGCGACAAAAGGACCCAAAGTCTTCGAAGGTGCCATCCTCACGGCCAAATATTTTTTTGATGTCCTCAACGCGGAATATGCGGGCGAACTCGTCTTCCGGGGCGTTGAAGCCAAGGGCGATATTTTGAAACACCCAGAGGCGCTTCGGCAGGCCCTTGAAGCTGGACGGAGGCTTGTTCAAAATCCATGAAGCCCAGACTCCATGTGATCTGGAACGAAATCTATTGTAAAAGGTGCCTTCTCTGCGTGGAGGTCTGTCCGGTCCAAGTTCTCTCTCTCGAGAGGAATGAAATCACGGAGAAAGAAGGATGCATCCGTTGTTACCAGTGCGAAGGCTACTGTCCAGACATCGCCATTGAAGTGATGGATGAAAAGGGTAAAGGTTGAAACGACTCGTTTCCGGAAATGAAGCTATCTTTCAGGGAGCGGTACGGGCAGGTGCCAGTTACTTTGCTGGGTATCCCATCAGTCCCACCTCTGAGATATTGCAGCAGGCGGTCCTCTATTCAGAGGAGAACCCGGGTTTTCAATTTCTCCAGGCTGAGGATGAAATTGCTGCGGCCATTGCCACGATCTCTGCTTCACTGGCCGGAGCTAAGTCTTTTGCTGCCACCTCGGGACCGGGATTCTCTCTCATGCAGGAAGCCTTGGGATGGGGCCATGTCGTAGAGGCCCCCTGTGTCTTCGTCAATTCAATGAGGGTGGGGCCATCGACCGGGATGCCCACTCAGCCGGCTCAATCGGATCTTCTTCAAATCAAGGCAGGAAGCGCAGGAGACTATTATCCCATCGCCTTCTATCCCAATTCGGTGAAGGAATGTTTCCTACTAACAGCTACTGCCTTTAACGCAGCCGAGGAATCGCTTTCGCCGACCATCCTCCTTGCAGACGCGTTTCTTTCCCACCTGTATGAGATCGTCGATCTTGAAGATATCGCCACAGAAGTTATTCCCCGCTCGAAAGAACCCTTGGGCCGGGGCCAAAGGCTATTTACTGGAACGGTTCACGATAAGATGGGAAATTTGAAAACCAACGATTCGGAGATCTACCGAGGATGGCTCTGGGAATTGAAGGGCCGTCATCATCGTGCTGCCGAGAAGTATCCTCTCTTCGAGTATCTTCCGCGTAAGGACTCCGAAACCCTCCTCATCGCCTTTGGAATCGCCTCGAGGATTATCTCATCTTTGAAAGATCGCTTCTCCATTTTTCGACCTATCCGGATTTATCCTGTTCTGGAGAAGGAATTGAACGAAGTGACCCGATCCTATCGCCACATTATCGTCGTCGAAGGCAACGATGGGCAGTATGCAAGTTGGGTGGAATGTGCCATTTGCCGAAAGGTGATGAGAGTCCCCTGCTTGGGAGGAGGGTTCAAGCTCAAATGGATCCAAAGTCAGATTGAGGAGTGTTTGAGGGGGACGACAAGGTGATGGATCGCTCTTACAAAGAGCTCTTGAAACTGAGACGGTTCCCTCACACCTGGTGCCCGGGTTGCGGCATTGGCGCCGTATTAAAGAATGTGGCCATGGCCATCAAAGAACTCGGCTGGAATGACAAAAATACCGTTGCCGTGTCCGGAATCGGCTGTTCAGGGAGGATGTCCGGATACATGAACTTAGATGCGGTTCATACCCCTCATGGTCGAGCATTGACTTCCGCCGAGACCATCAAGACGATCCGCCCAGACCTCAATGTCATTGTCCTCTCCGGAGACGGCGATCTAGCAAGCATTGGGGGAAACCACCTCCTCCATACCTCCCGCCGAAATCCTAACATCGCTGTCTTTTGTAATGATAATGAGATCTACGGATTGACGGGTGGCCAGGCCGGACCAACCACGCCAAAAGGTGCGAAGACCATCACCTCACCCCGCGGAGAACCTAATTCACCGCTTCGGTTGGGTCATCTCCTGACCCAGCAAGCTCCCTATTTTTATGCGCGCACAACGGTTTATCACCTCAACCATTTTAAGGGATGTATTCGGGAGGCCCTTCTTTGGAAGGGGTTCAGCTTTGTGGACATCATCAGTGACTGCATTGAACTGAACGGAAGAAGGCTAGGTTTTAAAACAGCCCATCAGATGTTCAAGTGGTTTGATGAAAGATTCCATATCGTCGAAGGCGAACGAGACCATCTCAGGGATGATGAATTGGGAATCGCCAGGGCATCGGAGGAGGAAGTGATCCCGTCGGCAGAGAGGGTGGAGAAAAAGCCTGAGATCCCGATGGAGAGTTTGAAACCTTTCACCCTCGAAGAGCTCCAGCGTTTTGATGGCACAGCAGGGAAACCCATTTACATCGCCTATAAAGGGAAAGTCTATGACCTTTCCTCAAGCCCCCTCTTTCAGGGAGAGAAAAGGATGCGATGTCATATTGCGGGTAAGGATCTGACGAAGGATATCGACGGGGCACCTCATGGAGAAGACCTCGTTTTCAAATTTCCAGTGGTTGGGAGGTTAGCGTGAGCAGACAGGCCTGCGCGGGGGTGTCATTCCCGTGCAGACGGGAACCCAGGAGTAGGTATTATAAAACCATGGATTCCCGGCGGAGTTTATCTCGATGAAAATCGAGACAGGAATGAAGAGAACATGGAAAAAATCGTGAGGAAACACGCTTGAGGACACGAGGATTCTTATGAAGCGAATCGTATTTACCGGAGTGGGGGGGCAATCGGTCAGGGTCATCTCCCACGTCCTTGCCATGGCATTGAAGGAGCTGGGCTATGAGGTCGCCCTTCTCTTTGACTACGATTCCCCCGTTCGCAATACACGGATCAGTGCCTATCTCACTTATGATCAAAGGCCCATCGAAAATCCGATGACCGACGAGGCGGACATTCTCATCCGGCTGCACGAAAAAGGAGACCGGCTCATCGCCCAGAAGACAATCTGCGATACGGGGCTTTGTACGGACGAGGAGGTTCCTTTTGGAATGCTTGGGATTGAAAAGTTCGGCCAAGCGATCTTTGGCAACATGATCGCCCTTGGCAGACTTTTTCGATTGATCGATGTCGACATCTCTCATATCGAGCTGGAGAAACTCTTGCCCAAATCCTATCTCAAAGAGAATTTGAAGGCGATTCAACTGGGATATGATCTCAACCTTTATGAAGACTGAGACCAGTGGCATGCATCTAACGGTTGTTGACAGTAGCCACCAGGCCGTCATTCCCTCGAAAGGGGGAATCCAGTTCAGAAATCCTGGATTCCGGGTCAAGCCCGGAATGACAATTAAATTATGGGGACGTTTGACGCAATACACCAGGTCCGGGGTCATTGCTCATGACACATCCTTTTTGCAAAAGACGGGTTGGGGGAACCAAACGAAATGTGGGATAATTTAGTTAAGAAACGGACGGAAGGAGGAGAGTGGTATGAAACTCAAAGGGAAAAAAGTAGTTCTCCTTGCGGAGAATAACTATGAGGACATGGAGCTCTGGGTTCCTTACTATCGATTGAAAGAGGAGGGCGCTGAGGTCACGATCGTCGGGACAGGAAGCAGCAAGACCTACACCAGCAAACATGGATATTCTGTCGAAGTGAGTCAAGAGGCAAAAAAGATTAACATCTCTAAATATGACGGCGTCGTCATCCCCGGAGGTTACGCCCCCGACCTGATGAGGCGTTATCCGGAGATGGTGAGGATTGTCAAGGACGCCCACCAGAAGGGAAAGGTCATCGCTGCCATCTGTCATGCCGGCTGGATGCTCGCCTCTGCTGGTATTCTGAAGGGAAAGAAAGTGACAGGTTTCTTCGCCATCAAAGATGACTTGATAAATGCTGGGGGAAACTATGTGGATGAGGAAGTCGTCAGAGATGGAAACCTGATCACCTCAAGGAAACCGGATGATCTTCCCGCATTCTGTCGAGAGATGATCGAGGCGTTGGCCAAATAGTTCACCCCGCTAGAAAAGGCGAGGCTTCGACCCCGCCCTAAATAAGGAGTTGAAGCATAAATGCTGGGGCTTTCTAACGGGGTAAAGGATAGAAAAGGAGAGCGATATGGGGAGTGAAAGAAAGGAAATATTGACCTGCCAGCACTGTGGAGCGGACGCAGACCTGACCATCGAGGGCTTTGAAAAAGTGGAGGATGTTATCCAAAGGGAGAAGAAACTCCCTTGCAAGACCTGTGGCCAGGGTTTGCCATGGACGGACCGAGAGGATATCAAGGCTGTCAAGGTAGCCATGGGAGCGGAAATGAATGCCTATCAGACCTACTCAAAGGCTGCCAAGAAAACGATGAATCCTAAAGGGAGGGATATGTTTCTCCAACTTTCTGAATTTGAGATGAACCATTATCAAGAATTGAAAGACCTCCTCAAATCGCTCCAGGAGAAAGGAGAGTGGATTCTCTACGAAGGAACTACCCTCAAGAAGAAGGTGATACCCTTGAAGATAGGGAAATCCAAAGGTCAGGAGCAGTTGACGGACATGGATGCTTTGAAAATTGCCGTACGAGAAGAGAAGAAGGCGGAGGCCTACTATCGATCCATGGCCGAGTTGACCAAGGACCCTCGAGGGAAGGATATGTATAAACGGTTAGCGAGTGAAGAGGCCCTTCACGAGAAGTTGCTCAACGACCAGTATTATAGTCTCCACAATACGGGTTCATGGAGTTGGGGAGACTGACCCATTTCAGATTTTAGATTGCTGATTTCAGATTTAAAATCTAAAATCTTAAATCAAAACCGATGGAAGAAAAGAAGTTCGAAGGCAAGTCGAAGATCATCGTCAACATTGAAAACATCCACTGTGGTGATTGCGCGCTGAATATCGAACGCTCGGTGGAACATGTCCCCGGAGTCCTCTCTGCAGAGGTCAGTTATGTCCTCTCCTCAGCGACCATTTACTACGACCCCCACCGGGTGGAAGAAGAGCGGATCAAGAAAGCAATTACCAAACCCGGTTATGCCGTTAGGGAGACCTTCGCAGAACGAACCCGGACTTTCTGGAAGGAGTGGAGATCCTCCATTTTCCTGGGTCTCTCAGGAGTTACGCTTGGCCTTTCCTGGATTTTCACTTGGATCGGTTTTGCTCCCCTCCACCTCCCGACTGCCCTTGCCATCGCTTCCTTGATTCTTGGCGGCTACCCGATTGTGAAGAGTGCCGTTCGGACGCTCCTCATCCCCGACTTAAATGTGGATACCCTGGTCTCTATTGCCGCTATTTCAGCCACTGCCGTGGGGGCCTATCGGGAGGCAGCAACGGTTATTCTCATTATGCTTCTGGGGGAATTCTTGGAAGGCGTGACGGTGGGGAAAACTCGGAAGGCCATCGCCTCCTTGGTTCAACTCTCTCCGAAAACAGCTTGGGTGAGAAGAGAGAATAACGAAGTTCAGGTTCCCATTGAGGACGTGAAGCCCAAAGAGGTTGTGATTGTCAGGCCCGGCGAAAGAATTCCTGTGGATGGAAAAATTATCTCCGGGTGCGGCTCGATCAATCAGTCCACTTTGACCGGGGAGTCGATTCCAGTTGAAAAAGAGGTTGGAGACAAGGTCTATTGTGGAACTTTCAATGAGTCTGGCTCTTGCGAAGTTGAAGCCACACAGGTGGCTGAGGACACGAAGCTGGCCCAGATCAAACGTCTGATCTTAGAGGCCCAAGCCGAGAAATCACCCACCCAGAGGGTGATGGACCGTTTTTCACGCTACTTTATTCCGGCCATTATCCTCATTGCCCTTGCTACCTTCCTTGTCACAGGGGAGATCATTCGAGCGATCACCATCCTCATCGTGGCCTGTCCATGCGCACTCGTTCTGGGCACACCGACAGCCGTGGTGGCGGCCATTGGAAATGCAGCCCGGCAGGGGATCCTGATCAAGGGCGGTGCTTATCTGGAACAGATGGGAAGATTGAAGACCCTCTTGATGGATAAGACCGGAACCTTGACCCATGGTAGGCCAAAAGTCGTTGAGATAAGGGGTTTGGACGGAATGGATGAGAAAGAAGTCCTTTATTGGGCGGCGATTGCGGAGAAACGTTCTGAACACCCGTTGGCGAGAGCCATCACCGAAAAAACGGAAGAATTGGGCATGAACGTCCCTCATCCCCAGTCCTTTGAGAATTTTAGAGGGAAGGGCGTGAAGGTCCAGTGGAACTCCAAGTCGATTCTCGTTGGAAGTTCCGAAATGATGAAAAGCGAAGGGGTTGAAATTCCGGAATCGGCAAAGGCTTTGTTTGAATCAAAGCAATCGGAAGGGATGACCTCCCTCCTCATCACGGTGGACCGTCGTCCTGCGGGAATCATCTCTATCGCTGATACCCTACGGGAAGGAGCCAAGGAGGCGATCGATCAGATCAGGGAGCAAGGGGTATCCGAAATTTGGATGCTGACGGGCGACAGTGCCCTGGTCGCCGACCGTATCGGAAGAGAGTTGGGCATCAGGTATGAGGCCAAACTTCTCCCCGAAGACAAAGTGATGAGCGTCAAGGAGTGGAAGAGAAAAGGTCGGGTCGTGGCAATGATTGGCGATGGGGTGAATGATGCCCCAGCCCTTGCCGCTGCCGACATCGGTATCGCCATGGGAGCGGTAGGAACGGATGTGGCCATCGAAACTGCAGACATTGCCCTGATGACCGACGAGCTCGAGAAGATTCCCACGGTTGTCCGGCTTTCTCGAAAGGCCCTCCGGGTGATTAAGGAAAATATCATCTTTGCCCTTGCTTTCAATACCGTCCTCATTATTCTATCCGCCCAGGGATGGGTGACCATGATCCTGGGCGCCGTCCTGCACCAGGCCAGCTCCCTTCTTGTGATCCTCAGCTCCATGCGCCTGCTGAGAAGAGGTAGATAGGGAGACACGGAGATGGGGGAACACGGAGAATTTTACATTCACACGAACAACCTATCACTCATCACCGATCTAAGAATCACTTTTATCTTGACCCTAAGAAAACGATCCCGTAAAATGGCAAATGTTTCAAAAATATAGACAGGTTAGAAAAAGGCCATTGATAGAAAGGAGCCATCATGGACAGGAAAAAATTTGAGGAGATCATCCAATTTGCCGTCCAAAGAGAGATCGAATCGGTGAATTTTTATGACAGCGCAAGCAAACTGGTCAAATACTCTGGGACCAAGGATCTCTTTCTGGACTTTATGAAACAGGAAGAGGGACACAAGAGAAAGCTCGAAGAGTTGCGGGCGGGAAAAATTGCGGTGGGAAAGATCGAGAAAATTCCGAACCTGAAGATCAGTGACTATATGGTTGAAACGGAATTAAAGCCCGATATTTCCTACGGAGACATTCTCCGAATTGCTATGAAGAGAGAAGAACGTTCGGTAAAGCTTTATACGGATTTGAATGAAAATAACCAAGATGAGAATCTTAAGAGTCTCTTCACCTTTCTGATTCAGGAGGAGAGCAAGCACAAATACCACATTGAAAGACTGTACGATGATGAAGTATTAAAATAAGCACCAAATCCCATGCGCCAAATAACAAATAAATTCCAATGATCCTTAATTCAAATTCAAAACAAAGATAGGTTTGGTCATTTGAAATTGGAATTTGGAGCTTATTTGAGATTTGCCTGCCTGGCCGGTAGGCCGGGAATTTGTGATATGAGATTTTGAAGGCTATGCGCTATGCTCTCTGCGCTATGCGGTCTTTTAGAAGAGGAGACCAAAAATGCCAAAGTGGAAATGCAAAGTCTGTGGTTACATCTATGATCCAGAAAAAGGCGACCCTGATGGCAATATCCCTCCCGGCACACCTTTTGATAAACTGCCTGATGACTGGGTTTGCCCTGTGTGCGGCGCTCCTAAAGATATGTTTGAAAAGGATTAGGATCGCCATCCTGACGTGAAACCGGGTCCGAAGGCCCCATATCCGTGGGATATCCAGGCGCATTTCACACAGAATCTATCCTTACCCTCTTTAGAGAAACGCGTGATCATTCTATAAGCAGGGGTGTGACATGACCGGGACATCTCGCTCTTCCAAACACTTCTTCATATTTTCTATTCTTTCAGCCCTCTTTACCCTATCGATGTTTTACCGTGTTTCAAGTGCCGTGATCGCTCCCGATCTCATGCGTGATCTGGGGCTTAATGCTGAAAATCTTGGTATGCTTGGCGGAGCGTTCTTCTATTCCTTTGCCCTCCTTCAGATCCCCATGGGGCCGATGCTTGATCGAATCGGCCCACGCATCGTGATCGCCTCTTTTTCGATGATCGGAGCATTGGGAGCATTGGTGTCTGCCTGTGATTTACGCCCATGCGAAAGAGCTCTTTCCCGTCGCCATTTCGGACACCGTGATGGCGGCTGTCAATTTCTTTACAATGGCCGGCCAAGCCTTTTTGATGCCAGCCATAGGGAAAATCATTGAATCCTTCCAACACGAAGGCCGCTCTTACCCAGCGGAAGCCTACCACCTCTCTTTCCTTGTCTGTTTTTTAGGGATGGCCATCAGCCTGGTCTTTTACGCCTTCTCCAAAAAAGAAAGACGCGGAGACCCGGCGACACGGTGATAGGGAGATAAAAACAATTTCACCTTATCTCCTCATCGGTTTTCAACGGGAAAAGTTAACTGCCCTCCGTAGTAACCCAGAAGGGAAACGATGGGGGTGAGAAGGATCATCATGACAACGTAGAGGGGATGGGAAATTTGCGGTTGAGAAATTCGCCAGAGGATAAGAATCACTTCTAAGATAAGAAGAAGGATAGAAAGCTGGATCTTTCTTTTCACAAAATAGTTGAGCTTCAATCGGTAATTGACCCACCAGGTGAGGAGTCCGGTACCCATGGCAAAGGGAGTTGAGACCGCTCCCAAAACAAGAAGGTAGAAACTGGCGACCTCGAAAGACCCTTTTTGAAAGAAGAGCGTGAAAAGGATAAAAAGAGAGGCCACCATGAAGAGGGCGATAGGAAAGTGGACAACCATCGGGTGCGGGTGGCGTCTGGCCATTGGAAATTTCTGAAGGAAGTTCTGGATGAGAGGAGGGAGGTGTTTCAATTCCTCAGGCAGTCCCTTCTTGACCGCTCCTATTCTGGGGTAACGCTCTAATACCTCTGTCCCATGGGGAGCTGCTGAGATCTCTGCGGTGAGGTCCTTTCCTGGAAGATGCCGATTCATGTGAAGGCCTTTGGCCCAGAGAGGGCTTTTTGTCACGTCATAAACCTTCCCTTGAAAGGCGATATAGACCGGTTTACCGTCCTTTCCGTTAAAAGATAATAATTCTTCAGCGGTGAGCTCCTTCATTCTACCTGCCACAATTTCCGGTCAAGGAATTGCCACTCCTTGAATTCCCTAATCCCTCAATCCCTATTCCTCGAATCAATTTCTGCTTCATCCGTCTAAAATCAAAAAAAATTATACTTTATCCTTTCTGACGAATACAAGCTTTTTCATCCTGAAAATCCTTTTCTTGAATTATTGGCAGTACGATGATACTCTTTTTATCAGGAGGGTCTCATGATTCCAAAGATTTTACTGGGTATTGTAGTAGGGGGCTCCGTCGGGTTTGGCGTAAGTTATCTTTTTCGTACCCTCGGAAGCTCCTGAGCCCTTACCTGTAATCCCTACGTCTCCATTCCTATGGGCGCGGTGGTAGGGTTACTCATGGCCTTAGGTTAAGGCCGAATAATTAACATAAGTTTGAGGATACAAGGGGCCAAGGGTTCTAGGGGTCCAGCGCTCGAGAACGGATTTTAGGAAGTAGAACGTGGTCGAGCCTACATTCCACCTTCCGCTTTCCACATTCGAATCCTGAACCCTTGAATCCTCGAATCCTTGAACCCTTTTGAAGGAAATTCTATGCCCCAACTGAGACAGGACCCTACGACGAAGGCATGGGTCATCATCGCATCAGAGCGTTCAAAAAGACCACGGGAGCTTAAGAGAATTGAACCCCCAATCGAGAAACCTTCCTATAAAGAGGACTGTCCGTTCTGCCCGGGCAATGAATACCTGACTCCACATGAAACCCTCGCCTATCGAAGCAGTGGCCCGGCAGATAGCAAAGGATGGTGGGTTAGGGTGATCCCCAATAAATTTCCAGCCCTTTCTCCAGAAGGAAGTTTGGAAAGGAAAGAAGAGAAAGGTTTTTTCCGGATGATGGATGGGGTAGGAATCCATGAGGTGGTGATTGGAAGCCCCATTCATAATCAACTTTTCCCTCTGATGGATGATAAGCAGGTGGAAGAGGTCCTTCTCGCTTATCGTGAGAGATATCTCGCCATCCGGGACGATCCGAGGATCAAATTGATCATCATCTTTAAGAATCATGGCCAGGCGGCTGGAACGTCGTTGGAGCATACTCATTCTCAAATCGCAGGAACTGCTGTCGTTCCATCCAATATCCGGAGGAAATTAGAAGAGGCGGCCCGTTACTATGACGACCACGGATGCTGCGTCTACTGCGATTTGGTCGAGGAAGAACTGAGTGCCGGGAAAAGGATCGTCATGGATACGGAGAAGTTTGTCGTCTTTCAGCCCTTTGCATCCCGGTTTCCTTTTGAGACCTGGATCATTCCCAAAGACCATCAGGCTTCTTTCGGCTTAATCTCTATGGCCGATTCTAAAACCTTTGCAAAGGTTCTAAAGACAACCTTGCTGAAACTCTATTCCAAACTGAACGATCCCCCCTATAACTACGTTATTCATACTGCTCCCATCAAAGACGAATGGGAAGATTACTATCATTGGCATCTTCAGGTTATTCCGAGGCTGACTACCGCTGCCGGGTTTGAAATGGGATCCGGCATCTTTATCAACGTTGCCTTTCCCGAGGAAACGGCTCAATTCTTAAGGCAGGAGTGACTTATTCCGCCGACAGCTGGCATTCAAGAACGGAAGGATTCAGGAACACCGGCGGAAGGCGATGGAGAGAAGGCTGACATGAAGCAGGGATCCTTCTAAAGGAGCCGAGGATGGATGCTGTTATTCTTTCCCGGATTCAGTTCGCCGTGACCACCATGTTCCACATCCTGTTTCCGGTGTTGACGATTGGCCTCGCCTTCTACCTGGTGGTCGTGGAGCTCCTTTGGCTAATGACGAAACAGGAGATCTATTACCGCATGTATCGTTTCTGGGTGAAGATCTTCGCCATCAATTTCGGAGTGGGAGTGGTCTCCGGGGTTGTGTTGGAGTTTGAGTTCGGCACGAACTTCGCCAATTTTTCCCAGGCGGTAAGCAATGTCTTCTCGCCCCTCCTGGCTTTCGAGGTAATGACCGCTTTCTTTCTTGAGGCCGGTTTCCTGGGCCTCATGCTTTTCGGATGGGAAAGGGTGAATCGCGGCCTCCATTTTATGGCTACGTGCCTGGTGGCTTCGGGAGCCATCATTTCTGCCTTCTGGATTTTGGCTGCAAACTCATGGATGCAAACCCCTGCAGGCTACAGACTTGTCGACGGAAAGTTTATGGTTACTGATTTTTCGGCCGCCATCTTCAACTCCTCGCTTGCCGCCCGGACGAGCCATATGACGATGGCTTCCTTTGAGACATCCGCCTTCGTTGTGGCCGGGATCAGCGCCTACTATCTTCTGAAGAAGAAACACACCCTCCTTTTCCGGCGCTCCTTAGGAATATCTCTGCTCATGGCGGCCCTATTCGCACCCCTCCAGATTTACCTCGGCGATGTGAGCGGCCGCCAAGTCTTCCGCGACCAACCGATAAAGCTGGCTGCTATGGAATCCCACTGGGAGACGAATAGGGCAGGAGGAGCCCCCTTCACGGTGATCGCTTTTCCAGACATGGGAGCAGAGAAGAATCTCTTTGCCATCGATATCCCCGATGGTCTCAGCCTGCTTGTGACCCACCGCTTTCAAGGCAAGGTCCAGGGACTTAAGGAATTTCCGAGGAACGATCGCCCGGACGTCTTCATCCTCTTCTGGAGCTTCAGACTCATGGTCGCTATCGGCTTCATTCTTCTGATTGTCATGATCTGGGCCGCGGTGCTGTGGCGGAAGGGGCGTCTTTATGAAAACCGCTCTTTCCTGAAAACCCTGCTGGTGATCCACCCGCTCGGTTTTCTTGCCACAGAATTTGGCTGGATTACAAATGAAGTGGGTCGGCAGCCATGGTTGGTCTATCGTCTCTTTCGGACAAGCGAAGGGATTTCTCCAATCCCCGCGGGAAACGTCATCTGGTCTCTGAGCCTCTTTCTCATCATCTTTCTGGTGGTAGGAACAAGCTACTTCTATTACGTCTTCAAGACGCTAAGAACAGGTCCCGATCTGGCCAGCCCCATCCCGCCGATTCAACGTCTGGCCGGCATGCGACCTCTTCAAAAAGAAGGAAAAGGCGACTCGGGAATAGGGTGATGGGGTGATACGGGAGGTTGAACGATGGATCTCGTCACGATCTGGTCTTGCCTAATTGGTCTCGCCATCATTCTCTATGTGATTCTGGACGGCTTCAGCCTGGGAGTTGCGCTCCTTTTTCGAAGCACCCGGAATGAGGAGGAACGGAATATTTTGATGGACAGCATTGCTCCGGTTTGGGACGCAAATCAAACCTGGCTGGTCTTCGGCGGCGGTGCTCTTCTTGTCGCCTTTCCCATGATCTATGGCGTCCTTTTCACCGGCCTTTACATCCCGCTTCTCACCTTCATTTTCGGTCTCATCTTTCGTGGTGTGACGTTTGAGTTCCGGGCGAATGCAACCCGAAAGGGACCATGGAATATGGCTTTCTTTCTTGGCAGTCTGGTCGCCGTCGTCGCTCAAGGGCTAACCCTGGGTGGCATTCTTTCTGGAACGAAGGTGGTCGGAAACCGCTTTGCAGGCGGCCCCTTCGACTGGCTGAACCCTTTTTCAATGACGGTAGCCATGGCGCTCATTGCCGGTTATATTCTTCTCGGATCTACCTATCTTATCATCAAGACCACGGGACCGGCGCAAGAACTGGCTTATCGCCGAGCCTATCAGTCAGCTTTCTTTGTTTTGGCATTTCAAATCTTGATGACCCTCTGGACACCGCTCCACTACCCTTCTACTCTGTCAAATTGGACCAGCCCCCCCAGGGTCTATTTTATCTGGGCTTTTCCACTGGTCGGACTGTCAGCTTTTTATGAAGTCATCAAGAATTTGAGGGCCCACCGTGAGGTCCTGCCGTTCGCCTTTAGTGTGGTCTTCTTCTTCGCCGGATACCTTGGTCTAATCGCCTCCATCTATCCTTATGTCGTCCCACCCAATATCACCTTTCAGGATGCGGCCGCGCAGCACGAAACGTTGCGATTCACCCTCTGGGGAGTGATCATCGTTTTGCCCTTGGTGCTAGGGTATACAGCCTATAGCTATGCCATTTTCAGAGGGAAAGTCGGAAAAGAGAGTCATCACTACTAATTCGGTCTGATCAAACCCCTTCCCATGTCTTGATTTCTAATGATTTCAATGCCATAATGTAGTTGATGTGTTTACTCAAGAAACTTCTATTTTTGCCTCTGATCCTCTCCTTTTTTCTTATTGGTATTCCCCTTTCAACTGCCCAAACAAACTTGATCCTACCTCCTCAATATGGCAGGATGATCTACCAGCTTAACGAGAAAAGTCCAAATCAGCTTTTCATCATCGGCCTGAGCCATAGAGATAGCTTAACCTGCCTTAACGGCGACAATACGCCAAAGGTTCAAGCTGAAGTCTATAAAATTGGGGATTGGTTGATCCATTACCAGGGACTGGAGCTCCTCTTGCCTGAAGGGTTCTTCAAAAGCACATCCGCAAAGATTGAAAAAAAGACTACCAGCGCTCCTGGCACACCCAACAGCTGCGCACTATTGGATATAAAGGTCTTGGAAGAAAGGTTGTCCAATAATAAAGTTTATGTCAATGCAGAGATGTTATTGAAGGAGACCCATCCGCTGAGGCTGCGGCAAGTGGAGGATAAGGAGCTTTATGATACGGTAAATAATAATCTGATCAAGCTGATCAGCTGCAGCAACGATTCGAGTGATTATTCTCTCCTGAATTCGAAACTTGAATACCTGCAAGAGAAAAGAACCGCGGCGATGCTTCAGAAAATACCTAAAATCATAGACGATGAGTTTCGGCAGGGCGGCATTAAAAGCAGAAAGGCCATCCTTACCGTGGGGATGTACCATCTTCACGAAATTATCAGGTACTTGAACGAAAATAGAATTATGATCCATGCACCTCTGGATGCCTCGGATGAGACAAAAGATTACTGCAGCGAACTGAATATATTGAAAGAACATTTCGGTGTTTCGGTAATCTTACCAAAGATATTGGCTGACGATCAAAAGATTCTGGAAATCAACAAATTGGATCAGATAGTGAGAAAATATCAGAGTATGCCCCTGACCTCGCCTTAGGATTTCATCCAAAGCCCGATTGAGATACAGCATTTCCGCATATAAAATACGGAGTTTACCCCATTTTATTGCCCCCCCTATTGTAAGAAAATCTTAAGAAACCATTCTCGATTCTCGTGTTTGACCGGAACGTGCCCGCAAACCCGCTTCTGTCTGCCTGCCGGTAGACAGGTAGGCGGGGTTAAGGGGCACAATATAATGATATTACAAAGCCGGGAAGCCCTGCGGTGCCTGTCCCGTCCCGACGGGATGGGCGAGGGGCTTTAGAACTTTCCGGGGGAGCTTCTGCCTTTGCTCGGAAGGAGGAGCAATGAAAAGTAGAGATTACAGGTGGATACCGTATCTTTCCTTCCTCGCCTTCGGTCTGATCGGAGGCGCCATAATCAGTTGTGGCCTGTTGATCGCCTTTGCCCCGGACACTATCCCCGCCGGCGCAGAGCCCAATTTTCGCCTGATGGCGGAAGCCTGGAATACGATCCAGCGGGTCTATGTGGATCGGGGTGCAGTGAAACCCCAATTGATGACCTACGGCGCGATCGGCGGGATGGTTGATGCCCTTGGCGATACCGGGCATAGCCGCTTTCTCACCCCGGAAATGTTGAAACAAGAGCGTAACCTTGCAAGAGGCAAGTTCGAAGGCATTGGCGCCGAAGTCCAGATGAAGAATGGCCAGCTCGTCATCGTCGCGCCCATCGACGGGTCCCCAGCGCAGAAGGCAGGCCTCAAACCCGGAAATATCATCCTGAAAGTGGATGATCAAGATGTGAGCGGACTTCCCCTTGACCAGGCTGTGGATCGGATTTTAGGCCCGGCAGGAACTCGGGTGAAGCTCACCATTCTCAATCTGAAGACAACCACGACGAAAGATATTACCTTAACCCGTGCCTCCATCACGGTCCAAAATGTGACATGGGGCCGATTGCCGGGGACGTCCGCAGCCCATTTGCGAATTGCGACCTTCAGCAAAGGAGTTGCTGAAAATCTTCGAAAGGCATTATTGACCGTCGAGAATGAGGGGGCTACCGGCCTCATCTTGGACCTGAGAAATAATCCGGGCGGTCTCTATGATGAGGCCGTATCCGCAGCCAGCCAGTTTCTGGCCGGCGGGAATGTGCTCCTGGAAAAGAATGCTCTTGGCAAAATCAAACCCATACCTGTTCAGTCAGGCGGAGTGGCGACTTCCTTACCGCTGATGGTGTTGATCAACGGTGGGACAAGCAGTGGAGCGGAGATCGTTGCAGGAGCATTGCAGGATGCGCACCGCGCCAAGCTCGTAGGCGAAAAGACTTTCGGGACAGGGACTGTCCTTGAAACATTTTCCCTCTCCGACGGCTCAGCACTGATGCTGGCCATCGAAGAATGGCTAACCCCTGCCGGGAAAGTGATATGGCACCACGGCATCTCTCCCGATGTCGTCGTCAATCTTCCCCCAGAGGCGACACGCCTTCTTCCCGTGACGGAGAGGGAATTGACAGCAGAGGAATTGCGGCGAAGCCAAGATGTTCAACTATTACGGGCCCTGGATCTGCTCCTCCAGGAGAAGGGATATAGCACCAAACATGACCGACTGGAAAGGTTCGCCCATGATCTCCGCTTGGCTGAAGTGGATTGAGCGACGTTGCCACACCCGTGCTTTACCCGGAGCAACAGAAAGGGCACGATGCCCCTTCGGATCTTTCTTATCCATCATGCGCCGATTTCTTTTCGTCATCTTTCTCTTCTTGCCCAGTGTTGGATACACTTTTCTGCATGCGAATGAGCGCGTCCTCGACTACGCCCTCCAAGTTTCCTTTGACATCCAAGCCTCAAAAATGTATGGCATTGCGACGATCCCGATAGAGGAAGGAGAAGAAATAAATTTAGACAAAGGAAGGTTAACGCTCCTTTATGTAACGCTCAATAAAGAAAAGATGGATTTCTCTGGCCGTGCCGAAACCTTAAAAATCCGGCCTTCCCGCGCGGGAATAGTCGAGATCGGATTCGAAGGACTTTTTAGAAGCTCTGAACAAGGGGGAAGCCTCATTGATCGGAGGGGAATTTTTCTTACGGGGGCGTGGTATCCGAAACCCTTCCAGATGTGCAACTACCATCTGACAGTGACACTACCCGATGGATACGAAGGGGTCTCCGAAGCAGAGACGATTTTCAAAACTGCTAAAGAGGGCAATGCTGTTTTTGTCTTTGCCTTTCGCCATCCTCTTGATTCCATCAATTTCATTGCGACGAACCGATATAAGATAGTGACAGATCGTTTTGATGGGGTTGAAATCTTCGCCTATTTTTTCTCCGAAGATCTCAACCTTGTCAAGACCTACATCGAGCACGCAAGGCATTATTTGAAACTGTATGATCATCTGATCAGCCCATTTCCTTACAAGAGATTCTCCATCGTTGAAAACTTTCTACCCACGGGATACTCCATGCCCACCTATACCCTTCTCGGCCAGGAGGTGCTGAGACTTCCTTTTATCCCTGAGACATCCCTGGGCCATGAGATCCTTCACCAATGGCTCGGAAACCTTGTCTACATTGATGACTCAAAAGGAAACTGGGCAGAGGGGTTGACTGCCTTTCTCTCGGACCATCTTTACCAGGAGGAGAAAGGGCTCGGGTTCGAATACCGCAAGGGCGTGCTCACCGATTACCAAAGCTATGTGAACGCAAAGAATGAATTTCTCTTAAAGGATTTCAAGGAGAGAACGGACCATGCTTCCGAGGCGATTGGCTACGGCAAAGCGCTCATGGTATTCCAGATGCTGAAGAGGATGGTGGGTGAAAATCGATTTTACGAATCGGTAAGATATTTTGTGAATGAGATGCGCTTCAGAAAGGCCTCCTGGGAGGACATCCAACGGGCTTTCGAAAAATATTATCAAAAGGATTTAGCCTGGTTCTTCGAGCAGTGGATCACCCGGAAAGGCCTTGCTGAAATTGTCATCGAGGATGCGAAGGTCAAACCATCTGGACCGAGATTCGGAGTTACTTTCACGATCTCGCAAAAAAGAAACGTTTATGCACTCGACCTCCCCGTCGCCCTCTATTCTTACAGAGGTAAGGTGAAGGACGTCTTTCACCTTGACAAGGAAAAAACCACCTTCAACATATTGATTGACGATCCTCCTGAAAGATTGGTGATTGACGAAGATTACGATTTGGCCAGAACGCTCTCCTTAAGCGAGTTCCCTCCGGTGGTCGAGCGCTTGATCGGGGATGAAAACCCAATCATTGTCTTGCCCACCTCCGGAAGAGGGGTCTATGATGAGGTCGTCCATGCCTTTAAAGAAAAAGGGGCGCGAGTCAACGAACCGGGCCGGTTGACCGTTAATGACATCGAGAAGTCCTCCATGGTCATTCTCGGCGCAAACAACCCTTTGATCGGAAGGCTTTACGGGAACGTGGCCGGCGAGGACGGGTTTAGCGTTCTGATGAAAGTGAACCCATGGAATGCCCGAAAGGTGGCAGGAATCTTTGATGCTCGATCCGAGGAAGAAGTGAGCGACGCCTTTCAAAAGATTTTTCATTACGGAAAATACAGCTTCCTTTCGTTTGATCACGGCATCAACAGGCGCAAGAAAATTGACGAAACCCCTCGAGGAATAAGAGAGGAGCTTCTCAGGCCTCCGGTGGCTGTAGAGATTTCCGACTTGAAGACGTTTGCCGACGTGATGGAGCGTGTGGCCGACAAAAAGATTATCTACGTCGGCGAAAGCCACAACCAGTATTCGCACCATGTGATGGAGTTGGAAATCATAAAAGATCTGCACCGAAGAGGAAAAAAATTAGCCATCGGCATGGAGATGTTTCAGAGACCATTCCAAAAAGTGTTGGACGAGTACATCGAGGGCAAGATTGATGAAAGAAAGTTCTTGAAAGGGACACAATATTTCAAACGATGGGGGTTTGACTATAACCTCTACAGGCCTATTCTGCTTTTTGCGAGATCAGAGAAAGTTCCTGTGGTGGCACTCAATCAGAGGCAGGAGATTGTGGACAAGGTTTTCCGGAGTGGCCTGGGTTCCCTCTCGGAAGGGGATAGGAAATTTGTGCCATCCGCGATGGACTTCTCTGACGAGACTTACAGAGACAGACTCGAAAAAACCTTTCGAGAGCATGAAGATTTTGGGGCGGAGAATTTCAATTTTTTTTACCAGGCTCAGGTCTTATGGGATGAGACCATGTCAGAGTCGATTGACGAATTCTTCAAAGCCCACCCGGGTGATCACATGGTCGCTCTGGCGGGAAGCGGCCATCTTGCCTATGGCTCCGGCATTCCGAAGAGAACAGCAAGAAGGAACGGATACGATTATGCGATTATCCTGAATGATGCTGATCTCGAAAAGGATATTGCTGATGATGTCCTTTTTCCAAAGACCATACCAGGCGTCATTTCTCCAAAGCTGATGGTTTTGCTTAAGGAGAAGGATGGGAAAGTGGAAATTGCCGGTTTCGCCTCGGGGAGCAACTCCGAAAAGGCAGGAATGAAAGCGGGAGATACGATTTTATCCATCGGTCATACTCCCATACGCGACATCGACGATGTTAAGATCGATCTCCTTTTCAGAAACAAAGGGGAGAACGCAAAGGTGAGAATTCTAAGAAAAGGCTTCTTCGGTTCGCAAGAAATTGATTTTGAAGTGCTTCTTCAGTAAAAACTGGACGGTAAATTTGAATGAAACAACCCTCTCATGCCTTTTGGAGTGCGACCGCCGCTGAAATCCTCAAGGAACTTCAAACCACGCCGCAAGGTCTAAGCGAAGAAGAAGTTCAGGAGCGCCTTGCCCGTCGCGGTTCCAATCTTCTTAAGCCCAAGAAGAGGACGGATGACCTGACGCTTCTCCTCTCCCAATTCAAAAGCCCCATTATCCTCATTCTTCTCTTTGCAGTGGGGATCTCCATTTTGCTTCACGACTCGGCGGATGCCCTCATCATCCTAATCATCGTCCTGGTCAGCGGTCTTCTCGGGTTCTGGCAAGAAAGGGGGGCGGTCCATGCGGTCGAGAAGCTGCTGACCATCGTACAGATCGAAACCGAGGTGATTCGCGACGGACATTCAAAAGAGGTTCCTGTCGAAGAAATAGTCCCGGGAGATATCGTTGCCCTGAATGCAGGAGGTGTCATTCCGGGCGACAGTCTCCTTTTCGAATCGAAAGATCTCTTCGTCGACGAGGCTACCCTAACAGGGGAAACCTTTCCAGTAGAAAAAACCGCGGGGATTCTGCCAGAAGAAACACCGCTCGGCCAACGAACGAACGCCCTTTTTATGGGAACCCATGTGGTAAGCGGTCATGCCAAGGCTGTGGTGGTTCACACAGGTAAAGAAACCGAGTTTGGAAAGGTTTCTGAGCGCCTGAAGTTCAGACCTCCTGAGACCGAGTTTGAGCGGGGCGTTAGACGATTTGGATATCTCCTCTTGGAGGTGACCCTCGTCCTGGTGATCGCTATCTTTGCCATCAACGTTTATTTCAAGCGCCCGGTCATGGAGTCGTTTCTCTTTGCACTGGCCCTGGCCGTGGGGCTGACGCCACAACTGCTGCCCGCGATCATCAGCATCAACCTCTCCCATGGCGCAAAGCGCATGGCATCAAAGAAAGTCATTGTCAAACGCCTTGCCTCCATTGAAAACTTCGGCAGCATGAACGTCCTCTGTTCCGACAAGACCGGAACGCTGACCGAAGGCGTGGTGCAATTCCATTCCGCCGTCGATGTGGAGGGCAGCGAAAGTGAGAAAGTGTTTCTCTACGCCTATCTCAACGCCATCTATGAAACAGGCTTTACAAACCCAATCGACGAGGCCATCCGAAAACACCGTCCAATGGATCTGTCTGGATACCAGAAGCTGGACGAGGTGCCCTACGATTTCGTTCGCAAACGTTTGAGCATTCTGGTTTCAAAAGATGGCACCCATCAGATCATCACAAAGGGCGCGCTGCTGAATGTGCTCGAGGTCTGCTCGTCAGCAGAAGTTGGGCATCGTGTGACGGTGGATATGACGACGGTCCAGGACCAGATCCGGCAGCGCTTTGAAGAGCTTAGCCAAAAGGGATTTCGGATATTGGGCGTCGCTTTCCGGGAGTTAGGGTCTGTCTCTTCCATTGCGAAACAGCATGAAACCGGCATGACGTTTTTAGGCTTCCTGGTTTTCTTCGATCCTGCGAAAAAAGGCATTGTGGAAACCATCAACAAGCTGAGACAGCTTGGGGTTTCACTCAAGATCATCACGGGTGACAACCGCCTGGTTGCGGCCAATGTCAGCCACCAGGTGGGCTTCTCGGATCCGAAGATGATTACGGGCGGACAGATCCACCGGATGAGCGACGAGGCACTGCTCCACCGAGTCAACGAGACAGATGTCTTTGCTGAGGTGGAACCGAATCATAAAGAGGCGATCATCCATGCACTGAAAAGGGCCGGGAATGTGGTCGGCTATATGGGCGACGGGATCAATGACGCCTGCGCACTCCACTCTGCCGACGTGGGGATCTCAGTGGACAGCGCTGTGGATGTTGCCAAAGAGGCCGCGGATATTGTGCTTCTCGAAAAAGATCTGGATGTCCTGGTGGAAGGTGTGCGCGAAGGACGGACCACCTTTGCCAATACATTAAAGTACGTCTTTATGGCCACAAGCGCCAATTTCGGAAACATGTTCAGCATGGCTGGGGCATCCCTCTTCCTACCCTTTCTCCCCATGCTGCCCTCGCAGATTCTCCTCACCAACTTGCTGACTGACTTCCCGGAGATGACGATTGCCACGGACCGTGTGGATTCGGAACTCGTGGAGAAACCGCGACGCTGGGACATCAAGTTCATACGAAACTTTATGATGACCTTTGGTCCGGTGAGCTCGATCTTCGATTTCCTCACCTTCGGCGTACTGCTCTTCGTTCTCCATGCTCAACCGAATTCATTCCGAACCGGCTGGTTTCTGGAATCGGTGATCTCCGCCTCGGTGATCGTCCTCGTCATTCGGACCCGCAGACCCTTTTATCAGAGCAGACCCGGGAAATATCTGCTGACCGCCACGCTGCTCATTGCCGGAGTGACACTCATTTTTCCTTTCAGTCCTTTGGGATTCCTTCTTAAATTCCGTCCCCTGCCCGCTCCATTCTTTATTGCCCTAGGAGCGATCGTGGTCCTCTACATCGCCGCAGCAGAAATGGCGAAGAGGCTTTTTTACAAGAAGATGAAATCTTAATCAACCCGTTCACGCCTCACTTTTGTGTTCCCTGCCGGAAAAAAGGGCTCTTCCTATATTCAATCTGTACCAGTATTTGATTTGAAAGACAGTACCAAATTAACGCCTGACCAACTAGTACATCTTGTTGTAGTCAATGAAACGCCCCTCTTCCTTTCCAATGCAGATTTCAGCTAGATATTTTCAGTTTACGCAAAGTGCAGGTACTGGCAAGATATGTTCAGCTTTGAAAGTTCCATATTTGGACGTTGACTTCCTGAGATCTGTCCTTCCAAACTTAGAAAAACAGTAGTATATTATGTCTAACAATCAACAAGTGAAAATTCACCTGCTCCATGAAAGCAGATATTAGGGGCTGATTGTCGAGATGGAAGATATCGACTGGAGTGATTTGCACACAGAACGATCACACGATTTTTATCCTGCGCCTCTCCGGGAGATTTCTTTAAAATTCACTCATGGGGAATTGTTCAGAAGATGAACAGAGATTCATTAAAGCAGTACCGATATTTTTTGAAAGACAGCATCCGGAAAAAGGTCGATTTTTCACAGACGGACCAAAACAGAGGCATCGACGTTCCTCCTATCGAAAAGCCATATCGGAATGATGCAGTGCGAATCGATCTGGTGAAGCCCGGCAACTGGAAGAATATTGCCAAGATAGATCTTGCTATGGCAATCGGGAACCGCCGGAGCCGACGAGTATACCGAAAAACACCTCTTAACCTAGAAGAGGTATCTTTTCTCCTCTGGGCAACCCAGGGGGTGCGGGGGAAGATCGTTGGAGGCCACGCCTACCGAACCGTGCCCTCGGCGGGGTGCCGTCATGCCCTTGAGACGTATCTAGCCATCCTCAACGTAGCGGGGATGACCGCCGGAATGTACCGGTATCTTCCACTATCTCACCAGTTGCTCTATGAGTTTTCAGAGGAACAGATTGCCAGTAAGATAGTAGATGCCGTCTTTGGGCAGCCCTACCCGGAGAGTGCCGCATTGACATTCATCTGGACCGCTATCCCTTATCGAATGGAGTGGCGTTATGGATTAGCGGCTCACAGGGTAATCGCCATGGACGCAGGCCATGTCTGCCAGAACCTGTATCTCGCGTGCGAGGCAATCGGGGCAGGAACCTGTGCGATCGGTGCCTATGACCAGGAAAAGATGGACCGGCTGCTCCGGGTCGACGGAGAGGAGGAGTTTGTTGTTTATCTATCGTCGGTGGGTAGGGTTTAAGATAGCTCTCCGTACCCTATTTGTCGTTCCGGCGCCCTCATAAATTGGCTTCAAAATACTGTTTTTTTCTTCGTCAAATACAATATCCACCCCATTTCCATTCAAAATTATTTCTAATAGCCTTAAGCTGAAGTGTCCAGCAAAGGAGGTGGTTTGTATGGTAAATGAAAAGAGTATTGATAAACTGAAGAGCATGGTGAGTCGACTTATTAAAACCGAGGAGGAAGTGGTTGATCTGACAGAGAAGGCGATCGACAAAGCCGAAAATGCAGCAGTAAAATATTTGCTTCGGGGAATTCAGCATGATTCACGCAAGCATGCTGATTTTGGCCGGGCAGCTTTGGAGATTCTCGAATTCAAGACAATTGTTGGGGTGAAGGAAAGAAAAGAGGTGTGGGATTTATTAAAGAAACATAGTGATATGGAGAAGAGGCATAGGGAATTTGTTGCTGAGATTAAATACCTAACAAAGACCCCGGCCCTTCGATATCTCTTCGAACAGATATGGGAGGACGAGAAGAAACATCATATGATTCTTGAAACTCTGATGACCAAGCGATTTGAGAAAGATCCCGAAGCGGAGTGGGGGTTTTTGTTAAGCCATTGAAAAGGGATTAACCCATTTCCGCTTTGTTGAAAGAAGCAGGATATATGTAACGGAGGATTTTATGTCAAACAAATCTTTTCTCCGAGCAACCATGCAACTGCCTTGTTCTGTCACTATACTCACTGCCTCTGCGGACAATATTCAAGGGGCCATGACAGCGAGTTCAATGTACGTTTCTCAAGTGCCTCCCTTACTTGCAGTCAGTGTCTCTAAGACATTTGCCACCTATCAGCTCATCGAAAAGTCAAAGGAGTTTGCAATCAATCTGATTGCTGATAGCCAACAGGATTTAGCTGGAAAATTTGGCAGCCTTCACGG